>Ga0075522_10002362_pt1 | contig 14077 bp, 8 predicted proteins | sample NGEPerA_FD_74796 | JGI IMG/M metagenome (GOLD analysis project Ga0075522, IMG submission 74796) | Arctic peat soil microbial communities from the Barrow Environmental Observatory site, Barrow, Alaska, USA - NGEE PermafrostL2-A | ecosystem: Environmental > Terrestrial > Soil > Wetlands > Peat ... | reverse complement strand
CGGCGTGAGCGTCGGCCGAGATATCCTCATCGACGCCGACCTCGCCGATGCGGGCGCCCCCGCCGGCGTGACCGCCGGGGCGCTGATCGCCGGCCGCGACATCGCCGCTCAGTCGGTGAAGGGCTCGCTCGCCTTCACTTCGGCCCAGGCCGGCGATGACATCGTGCTGCGCTCGGCGGGCGCGACGACGTTGACCGGGGCATTGACCACCAAGGGTCCGGACGTGACGCCGGCGACCTCTCCCGACCAGTCCGGTGATCTGCTGGCGGCGGCCGATCCGATGAAGGCCTTCGGGGCCATCTTCTCGGTCAGCCCCGGTTCGGACATCGACGTCGTCGCCGGCGGCGCGATCACGGTCGGCGGGCCGGCCACGGCGGCGGACGTCCTGTCGGACGCGCGCTTCCAGTCGCCACTGGCGGTGACGCTGGGGAACGTGAGCGCGGGCGAGGACGTGCTCGTCGATGGCGGTGGAGCGGTCGTCGGCGGCGCCGCGGTCGCCGGTAGAGACATCGCGGTGCGTTCGTCGGACAGTTCGGTCGCCCTGGCCTCGGCCCAGGCGGCCGACGACATTGTGCTGCGCTCGGCGACTTCGATCAATGTCACCGGGACGCTGGCCAGCCAGGGCCTGGACACCACCGGGACGACGACGGCCGGTCAGGCCGGCGTCCTGCTGGCCACGCTCGATCCGATGGTCGCTTTCGGACACACCTTCACGCTTACAGGCTCTGACATCGACGCGGTGGCCGGGACCACGATCAGCGTGGGCGGCTCTACGACCGGGACCGGGGCCTTGGCCGACGCAAGGTTCCAGGCCAGTGACGGGATCACCCTTGGCGGCGTGAGCGTCGGCCGAGATATCCTCATCGACGCCGACCTCGCCGATGCGGGCGCCCCCGCCGGCGTGACCGCCGGGGCGCTCGTGGCCGGACGCGACGTGGCCGTACAATCGCTGCACAGCGCCGTCACCCTGGCCTCGGCCCAGGCGGGCGACCATCTCGTGCTGCGGGCCGACGGCGCCATCGATGTCACCGGCGCCTTGACGACCGGCGGCGTGAACGCGGCGCCGACAGCGGACCAGGCCGGCGATCTGCTGGTCGCCTCCGACCCGATGGTCGCCTTCGGCCACACCTTCGCTCTCTCCGGCTCGGACATCGACGTCGTGGCCGGGACCACGATCACCGTCGGCGGCTCGGCCGCGGCGGCCGGCGCCCTGTCGGACGCGCGCTTCCAGTCGCCGCTAGCGGTGACGCTGGGGAACGTGAACGCGGGCGAGGACATCCTCGTCGATGGCCGCGGCGCGGTCATCGCCGGCGCCGTGGTTGCCGGCCGCGACATCGGCGTCCGCTCGCTCGCCAGTTCCCTCACCCTACCCTCGGCCCGGGCCGGAGACGATATCGTGCTGCGTGCCGACAATGGCCCTCTGGTCGTCGGCGCCCTGACCACGCTCGGTCGCGATGTGACCGCCGCCGCCTCTCCGGGCCAGGCCGGCGACTTGCTGGCCAGCCTGGATCCCATGATAGCCTTTGGCCACACGTTCAACGCCACCGGGTCTGACATCGACGTCAAGGCGTTCTTGATCAGCGTTACTGGGCAAACGATGGCAACCGGCCCGCTTTCCGACGCGCGCTTCCAATCGCGCAACAACACAACGTTGGGCGGGGTGGTGGCTGGCGAGGATGTGCTCATCGACGCCCTGGGCGTAGATGCAGGCGCTGTCTCCGCGGGTCGAGACATCGCCGCGCGCGCGACCTTCAACGGTCTTACGCTGACTTCGGCCAGTGCCGGCGACGACATTGTCTTGCGTTCAACGCCTTCGGTGACTGTCACGGGGACCCTGACGACGCTCGGCAATGACGTGTCCGCGAACACCGCTCCCGACCAAGCAGGAGATTTGCTGGCCGCCCTCGCCCCGATGACGGCCTTTGGCTTCAAGTTCGGCCTGACCGGCTCCGACATCGATGTCGTCGCTAACGGGCCGATCGTCGTGGGCGGCCAAACGACGGCCACCGGCGCCTTCTCAGACGCGCGCATTCAGTCGCGGCTGGGTGAAGTCACCCTTGCCGGCGTGACTGCGGGCGAGGACGTGCTCGTCGATGGTGGCGGCTCCGTCGCGGCGGGAGCAGTGGAGGCTGGCAGCGATGTCGGCATCCGTTCGGCCGCTGCTTCGATCACCTTGGCCTCGGCCCAGGCGGCCGATGACATCGTGCTGCGCTCGGCGACGACGACGACCGTGACCGGCGCGCTCACCACCGGCGGGACGGATGTGTCGCCAGGGACATCTCCGGATCAATCCGGCGATCTGCTGGCGGCGGCCGATCCGATGAAGGCCTTCGGAGCGACGTTCCCGGTCAGCCCCGGCTCTGACATCGACGTCGTCGCCGGCGGCGCGATCACGGTCGGCGGCGCGGTCACCGCGACGGGCGCCCTGTCGGACGCGCGCTTCCAGTCGCCCTTGGCGGTGACGCTTGGGAACGTGAACGCCGGCGAGGACCTGCTCGTCGATGGCGACGGCGCGGTCATCGGCGGCGCGGTCGTGGCCGGCCGCGACATCGCCGTCCGCTCGTCGGGCAGCTCGATCGCCCTGGCCTCGGCCCAGGCCGGCGATGACATCGTGCTGCGTTCGGCGACCTCGATCGGCGTCACCGGGACGCTCACCAGCCAGGGCCTGGACACCACCGGGACGACGACGCCCGATCAGGCCGGCGTCCTGCTGGCCACGCTCGATCCGATGGTCGCCTTCGGGCACAGCTTCAGCTTATCCGGCTCGGACATCGATGCGGTGGCCGGGACCACGATCACGGTAGGCGGCCAGACAACCGGGACAGGTCTGCTCTCCAACGTCAGGTTCCAGGCCAGCGACGGCGTCGCGGTCGGCGGCGTGACCGTCGGCCACGACATCCTGATCGACGCCGACCTCACCGACGCGGCCGTCCCGATGGGTATTCACGCCGGTGCGTTGGCTGCCGGCCTAGACTTGGCCGTGCAGTCCTTGAACGGCGCCCTGATGTTGACCTCGGCGCAAGCTGGCGACCACTTGGTGCTCCGGGCGGCTGGGGCTATTGGCGTCACCGGCTCGTTGACGACAGTGGGCCTATTCTCCGGGCCGGATCGCGTCGATACGGTGATTGCCGACTTCGATCCGATGGTCGCCTTCGGCCACACCTTTGCTCTATCGTTCGCGGACGTTGACGTCGTCGCTGGTGGGGCGATCTCTGTCGGAGGTCAGGTAACCGCCGCGGGCGCGCTGTCCAACGCGCGGTTCCAGTCGCCCATGAGCGTGACGCTCGCGGGCGTCAATACGGGCGAGGATTTGCTCGTCGATTCCGGCGGTGCGGTGGCGGTTGGCGCGGTGATCGCTGGTCGGGATGTGGGCATTCGATCCCTCGATGGCTCGATCATTTTGACCTCGGTGAATGCGGGCGATGACCTCGTCCTGCGCTCTCCAGACGCGATCAACGTGGCCGGCGGCCTGACCACCAACGGCGACGATGTCTCGCCGGCCCTTGCGCCCCCCCAAGCCGGTGATCTGCTGGCGGCGCTCGCCCCGATGACGGCGTTCGGGGCCACTTTCTCGGTCAGTCCGGGCTCCGACATCGACGTCGTCGCGGGCGGGGCGATCATGGTCGGCGGCCAGACGACGGCGGCGGGCGCCCTCTCCGATGTCCGCTTCCAGTCGCCGCTGGGCGTCACCCTGGCCGGCGTGACGGCGAGCGAGGATGTGCTGGTCGATGGCGGTGGCGCGGTCGCCGCCGGCGCGGTGGTCGCCGCACGCGACGTCGGCATACGCTCGCTGGACAGTTCGATCACCCTGGCCTCGGCCCAGGCGGGTGACGACATCGTGCTGCGCGCGCCGTCAACCGTCACCATCACCGGCGGGGTGGCGAGCGGTCAGGGCGCCGCGCCGGCGACGTCGGCCGGCGCGGCCGGAGACCTCCTGGCGGCGCTCGATCCGATCATGACCTATTGGGCCGCGACACCGGCCGCCTATTCGACGGCGGGCGGCCATGACGTCGATATCCGTTCGGGCGGCTCGATCACAGTCGGCGGGGCAATGACCGCCAACGGCGCCGGCGGCGATGTGCGCCTGGACGCTTTTGGCGCCGGCGCCACCGTGTCGGTGGATTCGATCACCCTTTCCGGTGGCGCGGGGCACGAGCAGATCCTGGTGGCGGCCACCGACTTCAGCCTTTCGGGGAACATCGACGCCCCCTTGGCCGATGTTCTGCTGTTCGCGCGACAGTCGGGGACGCTTTCGACCGCGACGCTTGGTGGGCCGGCGACCGGCCTCGGCGCCGCGTTCACGTTCGACGACGGCGAGGTGGGGCGGACAGCGGCCGCTTCGCTGAATTTGTTTTCGGGAACCAGCGCCGGCGACAGCGCCAACGTAGCGGTCCAGGACCTGAACCTCGGCGCCGGTCTTCGAACCGTGCGTGTATTCGCCGGGGCTGGCGCCAGGGTCGAGGTCTTCGGCCAGGTCGTCGATGGCGGTGGAGGCGGCGCCACGTTCGACGTCGGCACGGCCGCCACCGATCCCACTCTGCCGCGGTTCAGCCAAGACGGGGCGCAGGCCGTCATGTCCTCGTTCTGGACGCCGGACGTGGTGCGGATTTCGGGAGGGATCGGGGTGACCGGTTCGCCGTTCGCCGATGTCGCCCTGGCCGGACAGTCGATATTCATCGCGCCGCGCAACGATGCCGCGCTCGGCGTGGACTTCGAACAGGCAGTCGCAAAACCGGTGAATCTCGCCGACATGGCCACCTACGCCGGCGGCGCCAAGCTGCAGATCAGCAGTGGCACGCTCAAGCTTCGCACCAGCACCGAGGTCCTCGAACGCAATCTCCAGACCGGAGCGACCGAGTTCGGCGAAGGACTGGAAATCGGCCGGCTGACCATTGATCGCCTCACCGTCGGCGGTCCCACCGCGACCCGGGTCAATCTCTACGGCGAAATCGACAAGAATCTCGCCGGAGTCATTCCGCCCGCCAATCCGGGTGACCTGATCGGCGGCATCCTTCCAGCCATCATCCTTCACTTCGAGCCGTTCCCCATACCCGCCGTGCTCTATCCCGCGCCAAGTTTGGCGGTGTCGCAGGCCTACAGGTGGAACAACTGCGTCTTCGGCGGCGGCGGCTGCCTCGCCGAGGAGTTCCCGCCGACCGAACCGGGTAATCTCCCCGGCATCCTGCCCTTCATTCCCCACCCCGACGACATCGGCAACGTCTCCGATCCCTACACACCGGTCGAAGAAGAGCCGGTCACCAACGTCGGCGGCGAGGTGGAATGGTTGCCATCGACCAGCCTGTCGCCGGCCTGCCCCAACGGGAGGCTCCGGCAGTGCGACACCGAGCCGGCCGCCGGCCAGTCCCCGGAGGTCAAATGAAACCCTTCCTTATTCGCTGCCTGGGGAATCTGGCTCTGGCGGCGATGACCGCATGCCTTGGAGCGACGGCCGCCGCGGCCAAGTCGGCCAATCCGGTCGAAGCCGCCCGATCGCCGACTTCGGAATCGTCCGGGATTCCCGATCCGGCGCTCGCCTATCGCTACAACACCTCCAACTGGGCGTTCGCCTCGTCCGTCGCCGCCTATCGAGCCCTGGCCAGATCCGATCCGGCCGTGGCCGGCGCCGCCAAGCCGATCTCGGCGCGCGTGTTCATGGCCTACAATCTCGCCAATCTCGGCCGCATCTCCGAGGCCCGCGCGGCGCTCGACGAGGCCGAGCGGCAGGTCGCGGCGTCCCTGTCGGCCTTGTCGCCGCTCGACCAGCGCATGCTGGGCGTGGGCATCCTGATCGGCCGGTCGGTGGTCGAAGGCAATGTCGGAGCGCGAGCCGCCGGCGCCGCCCGGTCGGCGGCCTTCGACCGGTCGGCGGTCTTAGGCGCCAGGGCGGCCGATCTGGCCGCCACGCCGCTGGAGCCGGTCGCTTCCCCGGCGGCGGCGCCCGCTCGCGACACCGGCGTCGTCGTCCTCGATGGCGCGAGCGCGGTCGCCTTCAATCTGTCCCGCGATCAGACCGAGATCGCCAACGCCGTCGCCCGTCCGATGACCGGCGAGGAGAAGCTCTCCGAGCTGGGGGCCAGAGCGGCCTATGCCGAGGCGGCGGCGCGGCTCGCCCTGGGCCAGCCCGATCGCGCCGCGGCCGCCAACGCCCGCGCCCGCGACGCTTTGGCGCGGCTCGCTCCGCAGATCGCCTCCTGGCTTCGCGCTCTGGTCGATGATCAGAAGGCGGAACTCGAATTGGCGGCGGGGGACGCGCCGGCGGCGGCGCGCACTCTGACCCACGCCATCGCCACCATGCAGAGCGCTCATGGCCTGTCCCGGCCGGAGGCCTATCTGTGGCGTCGGTTGGCGCGGGTCCAGGTTCGCCTCGGGCAGACGGCGTCGGCCAGGGCCTCGGAAGAGCGGTCCTTCGCCATCCTCGTCGCCGAGACCGACGGCGCGCCTCCGACCCGGGACGAAGTCGGCTCGTACCAGACCTTGCTGGCGCCTTCGGCGGTCGCCGGCAATGGCCAGGACGTGGCCAAATTCTTCACCGTCAGTTCGCTGGCGATCGAGACCCAGACGGCCGGCACGATCTCCGATGTGGCGCTGCGTCTGGCCAGCGGCGATTCCGCCACCGCCGTGGCCATTCGCCGCCTTCAGGTCGCCCGACGCGTCCTCGACGCCGCCACCGCGCGCGTCTCGCGGGTTCACGACGCCGCCCCTCCCGCCTCGCCCGAGCAGATCAGGGTGGCCGAGGACGAACTCGACGCGGCCGAGCGCGAGGTGGCCGCCGCCGCGGTGGGGGCGCGCCGCGTCGGCGGACCGCGCGCCGACGCCGTGCTCTCACCCAAGACCGATCTCGCCCAGGTCCAGGCCGTGCTGGGTGCGGACGAAGCCTACGTCCGCTTCGCGTTTCTGGGTGGTGGCGCCGGCTACGCCATTCTGGTCCGCAGGGATGGCGCCAAGGTCGTCGCCCTCGGCGTCGATGAGACCCGGGCCGCGGGTCTGGTTTCCGATCTGCGGAGTTCCACTCGCCTGCTGGAGCGCGTCGATGACGCCGGCCGGTCGAGCGAAGTCCTGCCGGCGTTCAGGCTCACCCGCGCCGCCGAACTCTACAGGGTCCTGTTCGGGCGCCTGGACGCCGACCTGGCCGGGGTGCGACGGCTGGTGATCGAACCGGCCGGCGCGCTCTTCAGCCTGCCCTTCGGCGCGCTCCTCGTGCGGACGCCGGACCAGGCGATGATCGACCGCTGGACGGCATCGCGAGGACGCGACTATCGCGACGCGCCCTGGCTCGCCCGCGACAAGACCCTCGAACTCTCGGTGGGCGCCGCCGCCTTCGTGAGACTGCGCGGCGTGAAACCCTCCGGCGCCCCCAAGGCGCTGATCGCCTTCGCCGATCCGACGCCGTCGCCAGATTCCGCGCGGGACGCCGTTCTTCTGGGATCGGAACGAGAGACGCGCGGCCTGACCCTGGTCGCGAAATCCGGCCCCGGGACATCGGTCCCCGACAACGTCTGCGTCAGGGAAGCGCGCGGGATTCTGGCGTTTCCAGCCTTGCCGGAGACCAGGGACGAGGCCGCCGCCGCCGCCGTCGCCTTCGGCGAGACACCGGATCAAGCCGTGGTGGCGGGGGCGGCGTTCACCGACGAGGCGGTGGAGGCCCGCCGCGATCTCGGCGACTACCGGATCCTGCTCTTCGCCACCCATGCCGCACTGCCCAACCAGGCCGAATGCTGGCCGGATCCGTTTCTGATCACCACCAAGGCGCCCGACGCGGCCAGCGAAGGGGTGCTCGAAACCGGCGACATCGCCGGCCTGGACCTGAACGCGGACATGGTCGTGCTTTCAGCCTGCAACACCGCCGCCGGGGGCGCCGGGGGTCAGGCGCTCGGCGGCCTCGCCCAGAGCTTCATCTTCGCGGGCAGCCGCAGCGTCGTGGTCAGTCATTGGAGCGTCGATTCCAGAGCCACGGCGGAACTGGTCACCGGCTTCTTCTCGGCGATCAGCCAGAAGGCCCGCGCGGGCGACGCGCTGGCCCAGGCCGAGCGCCGCCTGATGGCCGATCCGGTGTTGTCCCATCCCTACTACTGGGCCGCGTTCACCATCGTCGGTGGCCCGGGGCCGAGCTAGCCGGGCCACGCTGGACACGACACCGGCAAGGTTGCACTGTGCCGCGATCCTTTCTGGAACGCTCGGCGTCGAAACACGCGAAGGGGTGAGGCGATGAATATCCGGCCGAAACAGACCATGTCGTCTGGCGAACCCTCCGCGCGGAGAAGGCGAAACCCGAAGACGGGTCTGGGAGCGGCTGTTGGGCTGATCGCGTTCTTCGGGCTGGCTGGAGCCGCCTGGACCCAGGGGACCTCCGACCAAGATCTGCAGAACCGGTTGCTGGGCAAGCCTTCGGCGGCCGCCGACCAATCCGCGCCGGACTGCTCGACGCCCCAGGGGCTCGAGACCAATCCCGATTGCGGCCAGCCGGTGAAGGGGGGCGAGCGCGGCTTCAAACTCTTCGATCACGGCGCCCAGCCGGCCGCGACGAGCCACCCCGCCGGGTCTCCGACGGGACGCAAGACCGCCGGGACGCCCGCGCCCAGGCGCGTCCGTGGCGATCATGGCGCGTCGGCGGCGGCCGCCTGCGCCATCGGTGACGCCAGCAATTCGCGGGCGGTGAATCTGTGCGTCACCTTCGCGGTCAATTCGACCGTGCTCACCAGCCAGTCGCGGCAGAGCCTCGACCGGTTGATCACGGCGCTGAACTCGACGCAGATCTCCAGCCGCGACGTGGTCATCGAGGGTTATGCCGATTCCAGCGGCGCGGCGGGCGCCAACCTGACGCTCTCCGACGGCCGAGCCCACGCGGTCGCGGACTATCTGGCCGGCCACGGCGTCGCGCGCGGCCGGATCGAGGCCAAGGGGTTGGGCGCCACGGGCTTTCTCGCCGGACGTCCATCCACCGATCCGGCCAACCGGCGCGTGGAAGCCAGGCTGAAGGACTAAGGGCGGCGGGCAGGGCGCCATCGCGCCGGCTCGCATGGTCGCCGATCCCATGCGCCTGCCGCGCGAGTTGCGCCCAGCCCTGATCGCTCTGGCGCCCAACGTCCTGGCGCTTCTCGTCGCCGGCGCCGGGGTGATGCTGCTTACTTCCGGCGCCACCCCCTCCGACCCCGTCCGCTTCATGTGGTTGGCCGAACACGCGCCGCTGGTGCTGATCGAGATCAGTCATTTCGTCTCCAGTGTTCTGGGGGTGGTGCTGGTGATGCTGGCCTTCGGCCTCTCCCGGCGCCTGTTCGGCGCCTGGGCGGCCAGCGGCGCGGTGCTGGCGGCGGCCGCGGCGCTGGCGTTCTTCAAGGGTTTCGATTGGGAAGAGTCCCTGACCCTCGCCGCCCTGATGGCCGGCCTGCTCGCCTGCCGGCGCGCCTTTACCCGGTCGGCGCGGCTCTCGCGGATGGAGATCACCCCGGGGTGGCTGCTCTCCGCCCTCGCCGCCCTGGTCGGCGCGGGGCTGGTGGGTTGGTGGTCGTTCCAGCATCTCGACGACGCCAACACCTCGGTGTTGCGGATCATGGGCGACGCCGACGCGGAACGGGCGATCCGTTCGTCGGCCGGGGCGGCGGTGCTGCTGCTGGCGGTCGGAGTCTGGCGGTTGCTAGCCACGGCGGCGACGCCGCGGGTGGTCGGCGAGGACGATCCGGATTTCGCCCGCGTCCGCGCCATCCTGGCCGTGGCCGAGGCCGCCGAACCCGGATCCAATCTGGCGCTGCTGGGCGACAAGCGGTTCCTGTTCTCACCCTCGGGCCGCACGTTCCTGATGTTCGGCGTGCGTGGCCGCTCGTGGATCGCGCTCGGCGCGCCGGTCGGCTGTCGCGCCGAACGCCTCGATCTGCTGTGGCGCTTCCGCGAGCTGGCCGACGCCCACGCCGCGCGGCCGGCGGTCTATGGGATCGGGCCGGAGGACCTTCCGGACATCGTCGAACTGGGCTTCGCGATCCAGAAGGTCGGCGAATCCGCCGCCGTCCCTCTCGACAGTTTTTCGCTCGAGGGACGACGCCGCGGAACCCTGCGGCGCAGCTGGCGCAAGGCGGGGGAGGGGGGCGCGGCCTTCGAGGTGATCGCCGCCAAGCCTTGCGAGAGCGTCATGTGCGAGCTTCGCCGGGTGTCCGACGATTGGCAGGCCCGCCACGCCGGCGGCGAGAAGGCTTTTTCCATGGGCGGCTTCACGCCCGCCTATGTCGCCGAATTCCCCATCGCCGTGGTTCGCGCCGGCGATCGGATCGTGGCCTTCGCGACCCTGTGGACGACGGCCAGGCGGACGTCGTTTTCGATCGACCTGATGCGCTACGCCGACGACGCGCCCAAGGACGTCATGGACTTCCTGTTCGTCGAGCTGCTGCACTGGGGGCGCGAGCAGGGCTATGTCGCCTTCGAGTTCGGCATGGCCCCGCTCGCCGGGCTCGAGGACCGGCCGCTGGCGCCGATCATGTCCCGGGTCGGGCGGCTGCTCTTCGAGCGGGCGGAGGAGATCTACAACTTCCGCGGCGTCTATCGCTACAAGGACAAATACGATCCGCTCTGGCAGCCCCGCTACCTGGCCGGACCGCGGAAATGGACGCTGCCGTTTCTCCTCGCCGATGTCGGGCTGCTCTCTTCGGGCGGCGTGGCCGGGCTTCGGGGCCGCGGTCGCCCGCATGGCGAGCCCGCGCCGGGTCCGGCGCCACCCCGGGCTTGAGGTCGGTGGAAACGTCCCGGGTCAGCAGCGCGTGGTGCTCCTGCCGATGGCGTGGCCGGCCAGGGCGCCGACTCCGGCTCCCAGCAAGGTCCCGCCGACCCCGCCGTGCGCCGCGCCGCCGATCACCCCGCCGCCGACCGCGCCGATAATCGCGCCATTGGCGCCGCGCCGGTGGGCGTCCGCCGCGCAGTCGCCGCGATAGTGGCGCCGGTAGTATTGGCGCCGGTAGTGGTGGTGATGGCGGACCTCGGCCATCCCGGGTGCGGCCATCGACACGGCGGCCAGGCACAGGGCCAGTTTTGCAAGTCGGCTGGTCATCATCGAACTCCGGTCGCCCCAATCCCCCCGCTTCAATGGTCTAGCTGCGTTTCGGTTCCGACCTGGCGGCGAATGCCTGGCCGGCAATCACTCGTCGCCCGGCGCCCGGGGATCCCGCCACAGGCTCCACAGGGGCGGAGCGTCCGGCCGCGCCTTGTGTTCGGAGATCACCTCGAAGCCATGCCGGCGATAGAGGCCGATGTTGCGCTCGGTCTGGGTCTCGAGGTAGGCGCCCTGGCCCTGGGCGTCGAGCCGGGCGGTGGCGACATCGAGCAGACGCGAGCCCACGCCTCGCCCCTGGGCCGCGCGCGCGACTCCGAGGAACCAGAGATAGGCGTGCGGCCGGTCCATGGGATGATGCTTGTCCATGTCGGCGCGCAGGGCGGCCAGGCGCGCGATCCGCCCCAGGCCGGTGGCGAACAAGAGGGTGGGCAGGGCGCGCAGTTCGTCGATCGTCGATACCCGCCCCAGCGCCTCGAAGGGCATCCATACCGCCGCTCCGCCCCCGACGGCGGGCCGCTCGATGCGGGCGCCGTCCCTGGCGGCCATCCTGATGACCATCTTGAAGAACCGCAGATTGGCCTCGGCCCGGCGAGCGTCGGCGCGCAGGAACCAGTCGAACATCACATCACCGGTGAAGGCGTCGGCGAGGTCCGCCGCGACGGCGTCGAGATCGGCCTCGCCGGCTTCGACCGGCGTCTCGGCGCCGCGCCGCATGGCGTCGATATCCATCCTCTCTCCCCCTTGCATCGATGGCGACGTGGTCAAACCTTCTCGGAAAGTCGTATCGCCGCCCGGCATCCCGTCCTGATCACCGCGCCGAGCAGCCGGTAGCCGGGCGCTTGCCTAGCCCCTTCGGCCACCGCCAGATCGCGATGGGCCAGTTCCTCCTCACGGAAGCCGGCGAGTTCAGCGGCGAGGCCAGGCCGGCGATCGGCCAGTTCCTCGATCTGGGCCTGATAGTGAGCCTCGATGACGGTCTCCACGGCTTCGGTGCAGGCGTGCGCCGCCTTCTCGCCGATCAGGGCGGTCGCGGCGCCGAGGGCGAATCCGGCCGCCCGCCACAGGGGCGCGAGGGCGGTTGGTCTGACCCGCTGCTCGGTCAGCAGGGCGTCGAAGCGGGCCAGATGAGCGGACTCCTGGCGTTCCATCTCGGCCAGTTGTCCGTCGATCCGGCCTCGGTCGGCGGCGTTGGCGAGCACCGCCCGCTGGCCGCGATAGATGTGCACGGCGCCCAGTTCGCCGGCGTGATCGACGCGCAGGATCTCCGCCAGGCGGACGGCCTCGGCATGCCGCCCGGGGCGCGGCGGGACCGGGCGCTGGTTCATGGCCCCGGCTTGCGCAGGGCGGCGGCGGCGCTGGCCCCCGCCAATCCCAGGGAAATCAGGAAATTCCATCCGGCCATGGAAAGGCCGAGGAACACCCAGGCGGCCTTGTCGCAGGCCGGCAGGGCGAAATGGCCGCTTCCCTTCAAGAGGGAGGCGAGGTCGGCCGCGCTGACGTGGCTGGCCCCGCCGCTGCACGAGGCCGGTCCCGGCCACCATTTCCACTCTGCGCCGGCGTGATAGGCGGCCCAACCCGCTCCGTAGAGGAAGGCCGCCAGCAGCCCGGCGCTGACGACGCGCCGCGACGCCTCGCGCCATTTCGTGAACCCCAGCAACACGCCCACGGCCGCGACCGCCAGCGCCAGCCAGTAGGCTTCCCGCTGCTTCAGACACAGCGTGCAGGGGGCGAGGCCGCCGAAGGTCTCGAAGGCGTGGGCGATGGCGAGCATGGCGGCGGAAGCCAGAAAGGCCGCCAGGGGCCAATGCCGCATGAGCCGGGTCACCGCGCCGCTATGCCGGAAATCGGCGGTCAGGGTAAGAGCCGCGTGGCCGCCACCACCAGCACCAGGAGCAGGGCGAGGCCGCCGGCCACCCACACCAGCCGCCGCTCGATCATCGGCAGCGCCGCCGGTCCGAAACGCCGCACCAGGGCCGCGACGCCGAAGAAGCGCGCGCTCCTGACGATGATCGAGGCGCCGACGAACTTCCACAGCGTGAAGTGCGCCAGGCCCGAGGTGATGGTCAGCAGCTTGTAGGGAATGGGCAGCAGGCCCTGCAGCAGGATCACGCCGACGCCCCACTTCGCGAACGCCGCGCGCAGCGGCGCGTCGCCGCCGGGGTGCCCGGTGACGCTGAGGATCCAATGGCCGACCGGGGCCAGCTGGTAGCCGATGGCGTAGCCCAGCAGGCCGCCGATCACCGATCCGCCGGCGCAGATCGCCGCGTATCCCCAGACCCGCCCGGGCCGCGCCAGGATCATGGGGGCCAGGAGGACATCCGGGGGCACGGGAAAGAACGAACTCTCCGCGAAGGCGATGGCCGCCAGGGCGAACGGGGCGCGGGGCGAGGCCGACAGCCGCATGACCCAATCGTAGAGGCGTCGGGGCATGCTGCGGGTTCCAGGGCGCGCGGTCGCGCGGGTGCGTCGGCGATCCGCCGTGTTTAGGGATCGCCGCGGTCTTCCGCAAAGCGCTTCGAGACAATACCATGGCGCCAGGCAACAAGGAGACCCGCGCCATGAATGCCCCGGCGGAAGTCGATACCGACCTGTTCGACAATCCTCTCGGCACCGACGGTTTCGAGTTCGTCGAGTTCACCTCGCCGCAGCCGGAACGGCTCAAGGGCCTCTTCGAGCTGATGGGCTTTTCCGCCGTCTCGCGCCATCGCTCCAAGAACGTGCTGCGCTTCGCCCAGGGCGACATCAACTTCATTCTCAACATGGAGCCGGTCGGCCAGGGCGCCGCCTTCCGCGCCGAACACGGCCCCTCGGCCAACGCCATGGCCTTCCGGGTCAAGGACGCGGCCAGGGCGCTGAAACTGGCGGTGGAGCGCGGCGCCAAGCCGGTCACCGGCCTCGTCGGCCCGATGGAGCTGAACATCCCGGCCATCGAGGGGATCGGCGGCTCGAACCTCTACCTCGTCGATCGCTATGGGGCCAAGGCGATCTACGACGTCGATTTCGTCCCCATCGAGGGCGCGCCCCGGACGGTGGCCGGCGCCGGCC
>Ga0075522_10002361_pt1 | contig 14086 bp, 12 predicted proteins | sample NGEPerA_FD_74796 | JGI IMG/M metagenome (GOLD analysis project Ga0075522, IMG submission 74796) | Arctic peat soil microbial communities from the Barrow Environmental Observatory site, Barrow, Alaska, USA - NGEE PermafrostL2-A | ecosystem: Environmental > Terrestrial > Soil > Wetlands > Peat ... | reverse complement strand
GGTGAACCTTGCAACCGGGTTCTTCGCACCGGTCGACTTCGCGTCCAAAGGCCCGGTTCCGGGTTACCCGCGGATCCACGCGGTGTCGCTCAACTACCTAATCGTCCAGAACGACCAGATCGTTCCGATCTCCCACCGCAACATCAACGTCGCGGCGGCATTAATCAAGTACCCAAACGGGTAGTCCTCGAATCTGAGAAGTCGATAGCCGGTAAGGGACGTTCCGCGAGGAGCGTCCCTTACCGGCGCTTCGGACCAGAAGGCTCTCCGCTGTCGGCCACCCAAGCAAAGTCGCGACGTCGTTACGGACCCCAAAGCACGCGATCCTCTAATGGCCTGCACCCGGCGTTGCAGATATCAAATTCGAGGTCGCGGATCATGCGACGCGCCTCGGCAGCAGAACCGCCGACCATTGAGCTCATTCGAGCGCCATCCGTGAGCAGAAGGGGCGACGCCAGGATTGCCGCAGAGTGTGGGGCAGACGGGGAAGCCTGGCTCTCAGATCATCCACCACAATTGACGCCCCATGTCCCGCGAAGTAGCCAATGTCCCATGTCCCGCGAACCACTCGAGCAGGACTTGAGCCCCGGGCTGCCTGCGACTACGCCATGCCCAGCCGCGCCGGGTCGCTTACGCGGGTGAACTTGAGCCAGCAAACTATCAGCGACAGCGACCGCAGTCCGGCACCGACGATGTGCCCGCCGTCGAGCCGGTCACTATCCTCGCTGACAGAGAAATCGCAGTTGGTCGCCCGATGAGTTGGAGGGGAAATGTTAACCAAGGAAGACAATGAGCTGATCACAAAGACCGATCGAGGCACGCCGATGGGCGAGCTGCTCCGGCGATTCTGGCTACCAGCAGTGCTCTCAGAGGAGATCCCCGCGAAGAACTCCCACCCCGTCCGAGTGACGATTATGGGCGAAAAGCTCATCGCATTTCGAGACTCCGCCGGTAGCCCCGGTGTCATTAGCGCATACTGCGAGCACCGCGGCGCGCCGATGTACTACGCACGCAACGAAGAGGGCGGCATTCGCTGTCTGTATCACGGCTGGAAGTACGACCGCACCGGTCAGTGCACCGAGATGCCCAACATCGAAAATGGCGAGGTTGTCAAGAACCGCATCAAGACCATCGCCTACCCGACACACGAAGCCGCCAGAATGGTCTGGGTATACATGGGCCCGCCGGAGCAGCAGCCCCCCTTTCCGGAGTTCCCAGCATGTGCCCTCGACAAGGAGAATGTTTACGTAACCAAGTACGAGATCGACTGCAACTGGCTCCAGGCCCAGGAGGGTGACATGGACGGGAGCCATGTGCAGTTCATCCACTCGACACTTGGTCCGCCATCGCCGTTGATGGCAGCGACCTGGCGGAGCGGTCCGAGCTCTGAACTCGCAAAGACCGTGGCGATGGCGAACACAGAGCAGGGCGTGTTGTTTGCAAGCTCGGTATCAGTAGACGATGGCCAGATGGGCGTCAATGCGAACCACTTCATCCTCCCCTGCTTCTCCAGTGCAGGGCACAAGACGGCGACCGGGCCCAATGTGCAGGCGATGAACATCCGAGTTCCGATCGACGACGAGCATGAGACCCACTTCCGGGTCCGCTACGACCCAGATGGCTTTAGTGATGAGGAGCTGTGGGAGTACACCCATGGCGGTTACGTCTTCCCGCTCCACGAGCCGGGCACCTACCGCTCTCAGGAGAACAAGGACAACGACTACCGCTACAACCCGATAATCCAGCGCCACTTCAACTACTCCGGGGTGATCCCGTTTCCAACCCAGGACCTGATGATGATCGAAGACCAGTGGGGACCGGTCCAAGACCGGACCCGCGAGCACCTCGTCGCTTCCGACGTTCAGATCATCTTCATGCGCGAACGCCTCCTGCAGATGGCCAAGGCGCTTGCCGCTGGGACCGAGCCGAAAGAGCCCTTCGCCATGACGAACATCCAGCAGCGCTCGGCTGCGCCGGGACGCGTGATCATGCCAAAAGCCTCGACGCTTCCTCCTGAGGTAATCGAGGAGCTTGCAGCCGGGTTCAACGCGAAGCTGCTTTCGGACGAGGCCCCAGCTGAGCTGGACGCTTCGAAGCTGATGGATGCGGTACCGAGCGAGGGCTAAGCGCGTTCTTAGGTGAAGGTCACCCGAAGAGGAGACCCACCGCCGGACCGCGGTAGTTGCGATATCCAAGACTGTGCTCAGGTCATCACGACTACCGCGGTTGGTTTATCTCTGGAGTTTGGACTCCCCCGGAAGGGCCGACTCCGATGAGGTCGCCGCTCAGGTCCACAAACATTTGAAAGTCACGGCCAATCGCCGTCGGGCAGCGGCACGCGAGATGCGATCTACTGCCGGTTCATCTGAGCGTCCTATCTGCTCGGTTTACCGAGGATCCCTCGGCCGCCTGAGCTAATTGCCTACAAGGTCGTCATCACCCGATAGGTGCAGCGCGGCGACAAACATATCCGCATCGGCACCAGCGCTCGCGACCTCGTCACTCGTTTCGAGATGTCCGCCATATCGGACGACGTCATACAGATTCGTGAGACTCGAGAGCGCGCGAGATGCCACGTCGTTAGTTAGCGGCGCGAGCCGAGAATCGAGCTCGAGTGGCGTCTCAAAGGCACGACGAGGATGTCCGGTGCTTCGAGCTGCCTGAAGAACCCGGCGGTAGGAGCTCCGAACTGACGGCAGATCCTCGCCACTTGCGAGATCTGCGAGGAGTTCGCTAGCCGCGTCAAGATCACTAGCGGCCCTTCCTCCTCGCCACCTTCGCAGCACGGCGAGTAGCTGATCGAGCAGATGCGACCAGCTAAAGAGCGAGTCCCGTTCCTCCTCTTGGACCAGTGCCGGCTGGGCTCGCTGCGGGCGGCGCTGTCGGAGAAACTGTCGGACCGCTCGGAACACGAGCGTAACGAGCGCTACGGCAAGCACCACGGCGAGGACGACCGCTACAACGGTGATCCACACCGGCGTCTTGCCTGGCACCTCGTGGAACCTGCTCCCGCCGCCTGACCCGGAAACGACGTGTTTTGGCACGTGCGCGGAGAGATGGACCAGTGAGGCGAGCCAGCTGAGCACGTGATCGAGCACGTCGACTACGAAGAGCGCGACGGCTCGAACGCCATCCGCTACAAGCGGAATCAGCGGCCGCACGCTGAGCGCGACGCCGAGGGCTATCGCGCCAACCCCTGCCATTGGAACAAGCACGGCACCGAGCCAGGCGACACTCGGCCGCGACAGCCGCTCACGAAGCGAACTCCGCTCGAGCTCGCGCTCACTTACCACCGCGAGGAGTGCGATCGCGCAGGGAAAGCTGACGAGCAGCAGCACCTCTGCAGCTCGAACCTCGCCTGAGAAGGCCGCCTCGCCGCGATGTATCACCGCCGCGAAGAAGAACACGACGAACGCGATCGTCGCCACGACGAGCGAGTTCACCACCTGCCGACGACCGAGCTCGCCCGAGCCGAGCCAGCTGCCACGAGCGACAGCTATCGCGGCTGCGAACCAGCAAGCAGCTGCGTCAGAGCTCGCCGCCCCGGAGGGCACGGTCCAGGGGTGGAAGCCGAACGCCAAGAACGTGCCGTGCAGGTAGACGACGCCGAGTACGCCCGCTGCGATCGCCCCGACTACAAGCCCAACGGCGACCCGGAGCAGCCTTCGAAGCCGATCGCTCCCGACCAAGACGCCCGCGTAGCTCGTGAGCCCAATCGCAGCAGTCGCCGTGATCGCCAGCGTGAGGAAGGGCACGTCGACGCGTTGCCCATCAGGGGTGCGCCAGAGCGCGGCGATCCAGATCGACACCCACGCCGCCTCGATCGAGGCGGCAAGTGCAGGGGCGACGACCCTATCGAGAGAGTTCCAGGACCTGTCGTTGCTGCCAGTCACTCGCAAACCTCGCCTGGAGGAGCACGTCGAAAAGTTCCGCCGGTGGTGGCGTCGCACCCTCGGTCGCGACCCAGATTCCAATCACCGAGTTACGCCGGCGAAGCTCGCCAATCGCGGCGATCGCCGACTCGGAGTAGTTCACGCCGATCGCGACGACACTCGTTTGGCGCTGCAACGTGTCGCCGACGACGCTCAGCACCTGCGCGAATCGGCCGCCGCCAGCAGGTCTCGCCCTGGCAAGTGCCTCGAGCATCGCCGGCAGCGCAGCAGGCGAGGTACTGAGTGGAACAGCGATCGGGCTTGCGGCCACGGTGCCAGAGGAGAAGAGGCCGACGGCGACTTTTCGCGCACAGAGATCCGAGACAACCGAGGCCGCGATCGATATCGCGAACTCCAACCCGGGCGAGTCGACACTGGCCAGACCGAGCGTCGGATCACTGCAGTCGAGAAAGACCGCGACACGAGGTGTCACCGACGGCTCGAACTCCCTGACCAGGATCGCGGTACTGCGCGCGGTCGCCCGCCAGTCGACGAATCGGAGCGGATCGCCCACCCGGTACTCCCGCACACCTGCTGTGCGACTCGGATCGTGCAGGATCTCGCGGCGCGACCGCAGATCACCGAGCAACGCCTTGGACATGATCTCGGCAGGGGCGAGTGGAAAGACTTTCGGATAGACGAGCAGGCGCGCGAGGTCCTCGGCGAGTGCCGATCGCTGGCGTAGGCCGACTGGGTCACCAGAGGAGAGCTTTGCGGGACCGAAAATGAACTCGCCCCGGTGTGTGGCAACGATGGTGAGTCGACTCCGTATCCGCTGATAGGGAAGCATCGGCACGAGGTGGACCAAGGTGTCGACAAAGCCGGTGTTCGAAAGAACCGTCCCTCCTTCGAAGCTCAACAGCGAGGGAACCTCGTCTTCGATGTGGAGCCACGAGAGCGGGAGCAACTTGTCGTTCACGATCTCGATCTCGAGGGTGATGCGTTCGTCACACATCGCCCGCGACCGCTCGAGTCGCCGCCGGTAGCTCACACCGGTGAGACTCAGCCGCGCCCAGAAGTAGAGCGCTGCGGCGCTGAGAGCGCCGAGTGTACCGACAAGAGCGAGCGGTACGGATCTGACCAACCAGCCAACCACCGCCAGCGCCAACCAGAAGTAGGCGCCTCCGATCTCGTCATGGAGCCGGGCGAGTCGCCTCACCCTCGTCCCGAAAGCGCTGTCGCATCGCGTGACTCGTCCTCGACTGGGACTGCAAGGCGTTCGACGATCTCAAGGAGGATCTCCTCGGTCGAGATCCCCCGCAGGCGCGCGCCAGGGTCGAGGATCAGCCGATGTGCGAGGACCGGCACCGCGAGCGCTTTGATGTCATCGGGGAGGACGAAGTCACGGCCGTGCAAAAGCGCCCGCGCCTGGGACGCTTTGTGCAACGCGAGCGTGGCCCGCGGGCTCGCGCCGAGTCGAAGGCGGGGGTCTGCCCTGGTCTCGCGAGCCACAGCTACGAGATAGGCACGGACGTCGTCACTGACGAGAACCGACGCGCGTCGGTGCTGCAGAGCGAGCAGCTCGGACGCATCCGTGACGGGCGCGAGGCTCGAGTCGGCGTCGTGCTCGAACCGCCGGAGAATCTCGAACTCCTCCTCCTCGCTCGGGTAGCCGAGGGTGACCCGGAGGAGGAATCGGTCGAGTTGTGCTTCTGGAAGGGGGAACGTTCCTTCAAGCTCGATCGGATTCTGTGTCGCGAGCAGGAAAAAGGGCTCCTCGAGACGGTGCGTGACGCCATCGGAAGTCACCTGACGCTCTTCCATCGCCTCGAGTAGGGCGGACTGACTTCGCGGTGTTGCGCGGTTGATCTCGTCGGCGAGCAGAACCTGGGTGAAGATCGGCCCAGGTCGGAATTCGAACTCGGCGTTTCGTTGGTTAAAGACGTTGGAGCCGGTTATGTCAGAAGGAAGCACGTCGGGCGTGAGTTGAATGCGAGCGAACGCGCAGCCAAGCACACTGGCGAGCGAACGTGCCAACAGCGTCTTTCCGACCCCTGGCACGTCCTCGACGAGCACATGGCCTCGACAAAGCAACGCGATCAGCAGCTGATCGAGGGCCTCCTCGTTGCCGACGACGACACTTGCAACGGCGCGACGGATACGAGCAAGCGTGTCTGAGCCAGGCGAGGTACCGTCCGCAACTATGTCGATGTCGCCACCGGCGTCATGCACCACTCCCCCTGCTCCGTTCATGTCGAGGTCTTATCACGATCACCGTTCGAGACGACGCTCGGCCGGCTTACGCCGCCGGTGTCTTTCCCGACAACACCTTCGTCAACACGGCGGCGTCGACGTTTCCTCCGGATTGGATCACTGCGACTCGCTTCCCCTGTGCGGCTTCGCGCTCCGCGAGCAGTCCTGCCAATGCGAGTGCTCCTGCAGGCTCAGCGACGTTGTGCGTGGCGACAAAGAGCCTCCGCATCGCGTCTGCCGCAGCATCTTCACTGACGGTGACGATGCGGGCCGCTCCACTCGAGATGATGGCGATCGCCTCCGCGTCGGGCGAGCGGGCAGCGACGCCGTCTACGAAGGTCGCCGCGGACTCGGTGGTAACGACGTGCCCCGCCGCTACCGAGAGCGCGTACGCGGGTGCGTTCTTCGCCACCACGCCGACGATCTCGGTTCGGAGCCCGAGTAGATCACGCACGCCGATCAGGCCACAGATTCCAGAACCCATGCCCACCGGGACGTAGACCGCGTCAAGCTCCCAGGCGCTCGCGAACAGCTCGCGGGCATACGTCGCCACACCGAGCACGAGATCGGGATGAAAAGACGGGACCGTCTCGAGTCCCCGTTCAGCGCCGATCTCGAGCGCGTACTCGCGAGCCTCTTGGAAGTCACGACCGTGTTCGATGAGCTCGGCACCGAACTCCCGCATCGAGGCGTTCTTGTCCCTGGAGTTCCCGTGCGGCACCACGATCGTGACCGCTAAGCCGCAGGCGGTACCGGCGAACGCCAGGCTCTGGCCGTGATTACCGCGCGTGGCCGAGATGATTCCCTTTACGTCAGGTCGCTCGAGCTGGAGCCGTTCGGCGTAGACGAGGCCGCCACGTACCTTGAACGCGCCGGTAGGCGTGTGGTTCTCGTGCTTGACCCATACCTCGGCGCCTACGTCGCGGCATAGGATCGGCCACACGTACTCCGGCGTCGGCGGGACGCGGCGAGCGACTACCTCACTCGCCCAGTCGAGCTCTTCAAGGGTGAACTGCACCTCGGAAGCATTGCACGATCGCCCCTTGCCTATGGCGCCAGGAGTGCTCCTCGCCGCGACGACCAAACCGGCAAAGCAGGCTACTTACTCCTAGAGGACAAGCTGCTTGGTCGGCGCCAAGATGTTGTTCGGATTCTTCCAATCGACGCCTGGTACGTCGATGTAGAGCTCGAGCTCGTTGTCGTCTGGATCCAAGAGATAGAGGCTGTGGGTGGTGGTGTGATCCGCGGACCCAACTACACGGACACCTTCGCGCTCGAGCGTCGCGAGCACCTCTCGAAGCTCTTCATCGGTGTCGCCGACTTTCAGTCCGAAGTGGTAGAGACCCGACCGGTACCCCGTCCCTGGATGAGGTGCTCCCTCGCCAACCTCGATGAGCAACAGCTCATGGTGCGTGCGACCCGACGAGAACGCCATCGCCCCGCGAAGCGGCACGTCGTCGGGCGTGAGCGCATGGAAACCAAGTACGTCGCGATAGAAGTGCACGGATCGCTCCAGGTCCTTTACGTACAACACGATATGACCGAGCTCTTTGATCTCCATCGCACAAAACCTCGTCTTTACTTCGTCGACCACGTCGACGCGACCGTCGCCCGACGGCTCATTACGCCACCTGAGCCTACGGTTCTCTCGCCTCGTAGCGGGTTCAAAATCCCAGGCGCTGCGGACAACGCGCTTGCCGGAAAGGGCTCATCTCGAGCGGTTCAGCGGGAGACCCCAGAGTCGAAGTGCACCGACCGGCAGCGGCTAGGGCCCTAGCTGAGCAGCTGGGTCTGGGATGCCTCTGGTCGCGCCGTCGCGCCACGTTCGGCCTCGTGCTGATCGAACATCTTCTTTGCAGCGGCGCTTCGCAGGTCGCTCAACTGACCGGTGTGGGCGCTCACCCAGCGATAGGAGTCGTCACGGGCAGCATTGGCCCCACTTAGATACGGCATCACGTAGCGGGCGTAGAGCTCATAGGAGTGCTTCGTCTGATCCCAGTCCGCCCAGTTGTGCGCGTACAACAGGACTGCTCCGAACTCACCCTGTTTGGCACGCAACGTCTCGATCCGCTCGATGGCGTCGTCTGGGGTTCCGATGACAGCGAGGTTCTCGCCGAGGTACCAGTCAACGGTGTCCGCGCCTTCTGGGACATGAAATCGCGGCTGGTTGTTGTTCATGTAGTCGATGTACTGCTTCAAGCCGAAGCGCACATCGGCGGCAGCCTGCTCCCGGGTGTCAGCCAGGTGCATCGGGACCACGAGACGCAGGCGAGCTGGGTCCATCGTCCGACCGTTCTCCGCCGCGATCTCACACGCGAGGTTCCAGTTGACGTCGAGCGCGTTAAATCCAGCCCGCTCACCTGCAGCTACGCAAAGCATGCCGAGATCGTGCTTACCGGCGAGCCGCCCACCAGAGGGCGTGACCGCGCTCGCTACCGCGATCTCCGGATACGGATGGGTGAACGGCACGAGGTGGAGTCGAGCCTCGTGCAAGGAGTACCAGTCCGTGGTCTCGGTCACGACCTCACCGTTTAAGAGGCGAAGGATCACGTCGATGGCTTGGGCCATGCGGTCGCGCTGCACCATCGGATCGATGCCGAGCATCAGTGCGTCAGAGGCCAATAGACCGGGACCGACGCCGAACATCACCCGCCCGCGGGTCATGTGATCGAGCTGGACCATCCGGTTCGCGACCATCAAGGGGTTGTGATACGGCAACGAAATCACGCCGGTCCCAAGGCGGATATGGCGCGTCCGCTCCGCCGCGGCAGCGATGAAGAGCTCAGGAGAGCTGATGGTCTCGAATCCCGCAGAGTGGTGCTCACCGATCCAGGCCTCGTTAAAGCCCAGACGATCGAGCAGCTGGACGAGCTCGAAATCCCGCTCGATGCACAGCGTCGGGTTCTCGTGCACCTGGTGAAATGGCGCCAAGAAAATGCCGTGCCGCAGCTCCGCCGTCATCGACTGCTCATTCCCGTCAGTGCCCCCCGACTGTCGGCCGAGGCTACCGGACCCGACGGGCCCCGACAAGGTGGGACGTAGCCAGAAGGCTGACGCACCGGCTCGCCATCGGGGCTAGGAGCGGGTCACCCCAGAAGAGCAGTCGTTGAGCAGCAGCTGGTGCAGTCGATCGTCGCCGGCGAGCTCGGGGTGGAACGACGTCACCGTCACGACTCCTTGCCTCGCCAGCACCACTCGCGTCGAGCCCTCGACCTCGACCTTCGAAAGCTGCTCAACGCCGGGTCCAAGGCGCTCGATCGCAGGAGCGCGGATGAACACCGCATGCATCGGTGCCTCGAAATCGCGCACCTCGATGTCGGCCTCGAACGACTCGCTCTGGCGGCCGAACGCGTTTCTCCGGACCGAGATGTCGATCGCGCCAAAGGGCAGTTGATCCGCCCTACCGTCGAGCACCTCGGTGCTGAGCAGGATCATCCCCGCACAGGTGCCAAGTGCCGGCATACCCGCCTCGAGACGGGCGCTCAGTGGCGCGCGAAGATCTGCTGAGTCGATCAGCATCATCAGCGTCGTCGACTCCCCACCAGGGATCACGAGGCCATCGATCGCATCGAGGTCGTCTGGCAGGCGAACGAGCCCGACCGCCGCGCCCAGTCGTTCGAGCGCCGCCACGTGTTCGGTGACGTCGCCTTGGAGGGCTAGGACGCCGATGCGCCGGGTCGACCCCGGCATCGCGCTCACCAGCCGCGTTCGGCGAGCTTTACCTCGAGCGTGGAGATTTCGGCGCCAACCATTGGCTCACCGATCCCACTCGAAACCTTCGCCAAGATCGCCGCGTCCATATAGTGCGCCGTCGCCTCGACTATCGCTCTCGCCCGGAGTGCAGGGTTGGTGCTCTTAAAGATGCCCGAACCGACGAACACCGCCTCAGCGCCGAGTTGCATCACGAGTGCCGCGTCCGCAGGGGTCGCAAGACCGCCTGCGCAAAAGAGCGGAACCGGCAGCTTGCCGGTCTCGGCGACTTCTTGGACGAGACCAAGTGGTGCTTGCAGGTTCTTCGCCCAGCCAAAGAGCTCGGCGGAGTCCGCGGTGGTGATCTTCTTGATGTCGCCGAGGATCTGGCGGAGGTGCCGCACCGCCTCGACCACGTTGCCGGTTCCCGCCTCGCCCTTCGAACGGATCATCGCCGCGCCCTCAGAGATGCGACGAAGCGCCTCACCGAGGTTGGTCGCGCCGCACACGAACGGGATCGAGAATGCCCACTTGTCGATGTGGTACGCCTCGTCGGCGGGTGTCAGCACTTCGCTCTCGTCGATGAAGTCGACTTCTAGCGCTTGGAGGATCTGCGCTTCGGCGAAGTGGCCGATACGAGCCTTCGCCATCACCGGGATCGTGACCGCCGCCTGGATGCCGGCTATCAGCTCAGGATCGCTCATCCTCGCGACGCCACCATCTCGACGGATGTCCGACGGCACGCGCTCGAGTGCCATCACCGCGACGGCGCCGGCATCTTCAGCGATCTTTGCCTGCGTGGCGTCGACGACGTCCATGATGACGCCACCGCGGAGCATCTCTGCAAGGCCGCGCTTCACCCGGAAGGTGCCGGTGCCCTGGGTGGTCTCTGGTACGCGCTGTTCGCTGGTCATAGAAGAAATCTACCGCCTCCGCGACCGTCGCCGAGATGGCCGAACGATCTCGGTGCACGTGAGCTGCCACAACCGCGACAGGCGCGCCCGCGAAATCAGCCGGTCTGACTGCCCACAACGACGCGAGTCGGGGGCGAGCCAGGCTCGGCTGACGGCTACAGCTCGGCGAGAACCGACTCGGCCGAGCTCACCGACAAGCCAGGAGCAGCCTCTACGCCGAGGTAGGTGATGACGCCGTCCTCGAGAATCGCCGCGTACCGCTTCGATCGGATGCCGAGCCCGCCGGCGGAGAGATCGAACTCGAGTCCCATCGCCTTGGCAAACTCGCCACTGCCGTCGGCGAGCATGAGCACGTCACCGACGTTTTGTGCGGTGCCCCAGGCACCCATGACGAAGGCATCGTTCACCGCGACACAAGCGACCGTTGCGACGCCTTTGGCCTTGAACTCTTCGCTACGGATGACGAAGCCGGGCAGGTGGTAGTCCGAGCACGTCGGGGTGAACGCCCCCGGAACAGCGAAGAGCACGACCTTGCCGCTTCCGAGCACCTCGGTGCTAGACACCGACTCCGGTCCACTAGCTGTCATCCGTCGAAGGGTTACCTCCGGAATCTTGTCGCCAATCTCCGCCACGATTTCCTCCTGGAAAGTGAGTGCGCCGAATGATCTTGGCGCCGCGCCGAACTGCGCGATCACCCTACCGCGGAGCGCCAAACACCATTCGGGTGACTACGGCCAGAGATTGCGGCGTCGATGTCGATATGAAACAAGCAAGCTCTGCTTCAGTGACTCGGCGCGCCATTGGCTCGCGACGGGCAGCGCGCCCGCAATGCGGCGATCGAATCGGTGGGCGAGATCCGGCCCCTTCTCTGTTCGCATGGTTCGAGCGGTGCGCGCCAACGAGCAGTTCAAGCACTGCGTCCGCTCCCGAGGGCACCAGATCCACCGATTACCATGGCGCCGATTAGGCGGCGAACGGGGGATCTGATGGCTGACAACATCATCGAGGACGGTGGCTTTCGCTACGAGTCCCTACAGGAGTGGGCCAAGGTCCCAGAGACCGAGGGCTGGGACTTCATCGAGGTTTCCGGTGTCGCTGTCGACTCACATGACAACGTCTACGTGATGAATCGCGGACAGCATCCGATCATCGTCTTCGACAGCAACGGCAACTTCCTCCGCTCCTGGGGCGAGGGCGAGTTCGATCGCCGGGCGCATGGCATCTGCGCGAGCGCGGACGACTTCATCTGGACTGTCAATGACAATCAGCACTGTGTGAAGAAATACACGCTCGAAGGTGAGCTTGTGCTGACGATCGGCAAGCAGTTCGAGCCGGCGGAGAAGTGGAGTGGTAATCCCTTCAACACGCCGACGAATGTCGCGGTGTCCCCGGTCAGCGGGGACGTGTACATCACCGATGGCTACGGCAACTCCCGTGTGCACCGCTACGCACCCGACGGTCGCCACATCCTCTCTTGGGGCGAGGCGGGCGTCGCACCCGGCCAGTTTCAGATCCCCCACAACGTCGTCATCGACGGCGACGAGAACGTCTTCGTGAACGACCGGGAGAACAGCCGCGTCCAGGTATTCGACAAGCTCGGGGCACTCCAGGAGATCTGGCCCTACCTCTACCGGCCCCAGGCGCTCGCTATGGACAAGAGCGGCACCATCTACGTCGGAGAGCAGATACAGATTGCGGAGCTCTTCGATCACCCGGCCCTCGGCCACCGCCTGAACGTCCTCTCGCACGACGGCAAGTTGCTCGCGCGCCTCGGGAGCACCGCGCGCGGCGACGCGCCGACCGAGTTCATCGCGCCCCACGGCATGGCGGTCGATTCGAAGGGCAACCTCTACGTCGGCGAGGTCTCCTTCGTGAACCTCGGTGTGCGCTTCGACCCGCCCGTTTATTACAAGGTATTCCGCCGCCTCAGCCGGATTAGCTGAGAGCACTGGCCGGGTCCCCGTGAAGTAATCCATCTGGCTTCCGCGACGGGCCACTGGTAGGGCCGATGGGTGAGTCGGCGTGCGCTGGGCGTCACCTTCTCGCCAGGGGACAGCGATGCAGATCAGGTGACACCAAGCAGCACTCCAACGCCAGCCACGATCGCATGCGTCCGCAAGACGAGCCGTTCGCTATCGCAAGGAGGCCGCTGGTTACCCTGGATGGATGGCATCAGTCAGCTCCCATGTGACGCGGCTGCTCAGTCCTGATACTTGGGATGACTTTGCCCATCTGGTGGAGGCTAACCACGGGGTTTGGGGCGGCTGCTGGTGCATGGGTTTCCACCCAGAGGGCGTCGGCAAGGGCCATACCGTCGCTGGGAACCGTGTGGCTAAGCAAGCGCACGTTCGAAGTGGAACGGTGCACCAGATTCTGGTTTACGACCGCGATGAGTGCGTCGGCTGGTGCCAGTTCGGAACGCCGATGGAGCTTCCAAACATCAACAATCCGAAGGCCTATGCCAAGGGCCTGGGCGAGATGCCCGACTGGCGGATCGGTTGCATCTTCACCGGAAGCGGGCACCGGCGCAACGGGGTTGCGCGGGTGGCCCTCGGCGCGGCGCTGGCCGCCATCCACGATGCTGGAGGTGGGATCGTCGAGGCCTACCCCGAGCAAGTCGAGGGGCGCGCCCCCCAGCGCGGCGCCTATTTCCATACGGGCCCGGCCGACCTGTTCGAATAATTCGGCTTCGAGCGAGACCGGCGAATAGCGAAGTGGCGGTGGGTGATGCGGCTGCGAATCCGGTCTTGACCGAAACCTGCCGATCCGTTGCCGCGGTGGGTGACTCCCTCGAAGGACTCACAAGGCTGAGAGGCAATCTTCTCAGTCGAGCTCATATCGTCACTCACCGACGCCGCTCGTAACGACGGATTGGGCGTACCGTCGGCCTCCGCCACGCAAGCCTTTCAGCGACTGATCATTAGCGGGAAGGGGGCAAGCCCCCCTCCCGGCCTCCTCCCGGCGCGAGTGACACTGCGCTGATGTTGTCGGGCTGGCAGAGCCAGCCCTCGTGCGCTATCGCGTCGCACATGACGAGCGTGACGAACATCAATGACGTGCTGGAGGGCCATGTCGGCCTCGATCTTGCCTGTGTGGATCGCCTCTACCTGAACGCGTACATCCCGAATCTTCAAGTGGGTGGACAGGTCGTGACGTTCCTCACCCAACACCTCGGGTTCCCCATCCCCTCACCTACCTTGCTCGAAAAGATCGGTAACCGTTTCCGACGTGAGGTGAAGGCGTTCGCCGACGAGCACGGCATCCCGGTCCTCCACCTCGCAAAACCGGACCGGACACGTTGGGACGACCGCAAGCTCGACCACGTCCGCCCCTACCTAGAACGGGCAGAGGCCGAGG
>Ga0075522_10002360_pt1 | contig 14089 bp, 17 predicted proteins | sample NGEPerA_FD_74796 | JGI IMG/M metagenome (GOLD analysis project Ga0075522, IMG submission 74796) | Arctic peat soil microbial communities from the Barrow Environmental Observatory site, Barrow, Alaska, USA - NGEE PermafrostL2-A | ecosystem: Environmental > Terrestrial > Soil > Wetlands > Peat ... | reverse complement strand
CAGGCGACGCTGAAGGAAACCACCGAGACGCTGGCCGCGGCCGCGGCCAGCGTCTCGGTGGTTTCCTTCAGCGTCGCCTGCGCCGCCTGACGCGCGCCGGCTAGCGCGCGCTCATAGGCGGCGATCACCGCCTCGGCCTCGGTCTTCATCGCACTGGCTTTTTCGAGATCGCCATCGATCTTGTTGCGGCGCGCGACGATGATGCCGCCAACCTTCGGCAGCGCGAGACGCGACATCAGCACATAGAGGATGACGAACGTGATCGCCAGCCAGATGAGCTGCGGCGGGAAGGTGGCGTAGTCGAGTTGCGGCATGGTCCGCCCGATCGGCGCTTAGCTGCGGCGGTCAGAATACGAACAGGATGAGGAAGGCAATGGCGAGGCCGAACAGCCCGGTCGCTTCCGCCAGCGCGAAGCCCAGAAAGGCGAACGGCGTCACCTGGGCCGCCGGGTTGCGCGCCAGCGCCCCGATCAGCGCGGAAAACACATTGCCGATACCGATACCGGCGCCCACCAGCGCGATACAGGCGAGGCCGGCGCCGATCATTTTGGCCGCTTGAAGATCCATGATGGGTCCTTTGCTTGGAGAAGGTCAGTGAAGGTGAATGGCGTCGTTCAGATAGAGACAGGTCAGGATGGCGAAGACATACGCCTGTAGCAGCGCGACCAGAAGCTCAAGGAACATCAGCGCCACGTCGATCAGGACGGGCAGCAGGCCGGGGATCAGATAGTACGCGCCGAGCGGCGCCACGAAGCTGGCGAAGATCACCAGCATGGTGTGGCCGGCCATCATGTTCGCGAAAAGCCGGATCGCCAGGGTGAAGGGGCGGATGAAATAGGACAGCACTTCGATCGGCACCAACAGCAACAGCAAGACCTTGGGCACGCCATGCGGCACGAAGAAGGTCAGGAAATGGAAGCCGTGCCGCGCGATGCCGATGCAGGTGACGCCGATGAAGATGACGAACGCCAGGCCGAAGGTGACGATGATATGGCTGGTGAAGGTGAAGCTGTAGGGCACCAGGCCCAAGAGATTGCCCAGCAGCACGAACATGAAGAGGGTGAAGACGAAGGGAAAATAACGCTGCCCCTCCGAGCCGATATTGTCGTCGATCAGCGATTTGGCGACGAACTCGTACAGCATCTCCGGCACCGACTGCCAGCGTCCGGGCACCAGCGCCGCCTTGCGCGTCGCCGCCAGCATCAACACCGTCAGCAGGACGCCCGCGATCACCATCAGCAGCGCCGAATTGGTGAAGGAGGCATCGACGCCGCCGATGTGAATCGGTATCAGCCGGTCGATGGTGAATTGTGCGAGGGGATTTTCTTTTGCCACCACTGTCAGTCCTCGTCGTCCTCGTCGAACCCCGCCCCCGGCGCCGGCGGCGCGTCGCGCTGCCGATAACCGATCGCCATGCCCATGCCGGAAATGGTCCGGTAGACATTGACCAAACCCGCCGCGATGCCGAGGAAGAACAGGATAATCATCCCCCAGGGCCGCGTGCCCAACCAGCGATCGAGTGCCCAGCCAATTCCAGCGCCGATCACCACCGCCACCACCAGTTCCACGCCGATGCGCAGCGCCAGCCCCAACGCGTTCTGGCTGTCCCGACTGAGACTGCCGGGCCGCGCCGTCGAACGGCCGTCGCGCCCCTGCCGCGCCTTCTCGAGTCCCTTGCCCAGGTCCCGCAAAGAGGCAAGCGGGTCGCGTTCATCCATCGGCGAACCGTCCGCATAATGGCATTGACGTAACCGTGCCGGCCACCCCGGCGCGCACCATAAGTGGCGCCCCCCGGAAGGTCAAGCGACGCAAGGTCGCGGGCGGGTGCCTTACGCGGCATGGAGGCGCGGTCGGGCGCCCGGCTCCTGCCGGGGCATCGCCGGCGTCGCGGGAAGCTGGGGCGGCGGCAGCGCCATGGCATTGTGCTGGGCCACGATCAGCGCCTGGGCGGTCTCCGGCAGGGTCGGCAAATCGGCGCGCGGCGGCAGGGTGAAATTGAACGCGGCGGTGAGATCGCCGGTGACGGCGCGCCGCCACGCGGAGAGATTCGGCACCTCGACCCCGAAACGCGTTTCCAGAAGCCGCAGGGTCGAGGTGTGATCGAAGGTGTCGCCGCACACGAAACCGCCCCGGCTCCACGGCGAAATCACCAGGCACGGCACCCGGAAGCCGAGCCCGACCGGCAGCCCGCCGACATATTCCCCCGGCGTGCCGGGTGGCGGGGTCGGCGGCACCACATGATCGAACTGGCCGTCATTCTCATCGTAATTGAGGATTAGGGCCGTGCGCGCCCACAATTTCGGGTTGGACCACAGCGCCTCGAGAATTTGCCGCGTATGATTCTCCCCGGCCGCCGGCAGGTAGTCGGGATGCTCGGAGGCATAGGAGGGCGGCACCACCCAGCTAACTTGAGGGATGTTGCCGGTCCGCAAATCCCACAGGAACTCATAGAACGGCCGGTCGAGCCGGCCGTTGCGATAGAGCGGCGAGCCTGGGGCGGCCGCCTTGAAGCCGTCAAGGAACCGCACGACGTTGCAGTAATAATCGTCGATATCGTGGTAGATGCGCCACGAAATGCCGGCGCGCTCCAGCCGTTCGGGATAGGTCTCCCAGCGAAAATCACGCGGCACATTGTCGAGCGCGGGCCCGCCTTGGCGGCCATCAGGATCGATCGTTCCAGTCATCAGGTAATAGCGATTGGGATGCGTCGGCCCCAGCACCGAGGCATGATAGCCATCGCAAATGGTGAACGCGTCGGCGAGCGCGTAATAGAACGGCAGGTCGGCGCGGCTCAGATATCCCATGGTCATCGGCGCGTGCGCGCCATCGGCGACGCGGTGCGCGTCGATCCACCGATCCATCCGGCCGCCATTCCAGGCGGCATGCTGGCCGTGCCAGCTATGATCCGTCGCCTGTAGCCGCTGGGCATTGGTGCGCTTGGTGTCGAGATGGAATGGCAGCACCAGCCGATGGGCCGCCGCATCGTCCTGGTCGAAGACCGGCCGCCCGCCGAGCTGGCGGATCGCCGTCGTGTCGTCGAAGCCGCGCACCCCGGCAAGCGTGCCGAAATAATGATCGAACGAGCGATTTTCCTTGGTCAGGATGATGAAATGATCGATGTCGCGAAGGCCGCCCTGAGCCGCCCCGGCGGGTCGCGAACGCATGTCCAGCAATGCGGCGCCGGCGAGCGCGGCGCCGCCCTGCAAAAACCGCCGACGTGGAAGTTCGATCATGCCAATCCCCTCACCCCCACCCTCTCCCGCAAGCGGCAGAGGGTGTCAAGACGCAACGCGGCTCGATGGGTGAGGGTACGGCGAAAACCGTGACGGCGGGATGACTACTCCGCCGCCTCGAGGGTGATGATCGACGATTCGTAATTGCCGGTGCCCATGGTGCCGTCGGCGAAGATGCCGCGCTCGGCGATCCACTCGAACGATTCCTCGAACACCTCCTTGGTATAGGGCTCGAAGACGATCCGCTCGCCGGGGCCCCAGCGCCTGGTGTCCATCTGGTCGTGGAAGCGGGCGGGGAACTCGTTGCGGTAATAATGCGTGTAGAGTTCGGGCCGCAGGTCGATGTCGCGTTGGGTGCGGCGCAGCGCCTTAAAATATTTGCGCACATCCTCGGGATCGGGATCACCGGTGATCATCGAGGCCATCATGAACGTGGTATCGATGATTTTGCGGAAGCCGAGCTGTTCGAGGAAGTAATAGGGGCCGCTGAATACCGAGACCGCGGGCGCGGTGCCGTCGATCAGCCGTTCCATCCGGCTGAATAGCAGTCCGTCGGAGAACACCAGCTTGATATCGGCGAGCGGCATATATTGCTCAAGCGCCTGGATGGTCGAATAGTGGCTGCCCGATTGATAGCCGACCGAGATCGGCACGCCGGCGAGATCGGCCGGGGTCTTGATCGGGCTGTCCGCCGGCACGAACACGCCGGCCGACGACACCGAATAGGCATCGGCGAACAGCTTGCCGTGACCCGTCGAGGCCGCGACGTTGACGGTCCAGTGGCAGGCGCCGCTGACATCGCAGGTGCGGCCCGCCTCGAAGGTTTGATAGGCGCCGACCTTGTCGCCCAGATCGTGCTTCGACTTGCCGGCCTGCTGCGGGATCACGTCGCGGAATTCATAGTCGAGGCCCTCGTCGCGGAAATAGCCCTTCTCCTCGGCGACCCATTCATGCAGACGCATATGCGGGGCGATGATGAATTTGCTCATGGTTCCTCCTTATCCTTTCACGATTCTGGGGATGGGTTGGTCATCGCGCCGTTCCGCGACGCGGCGGGCGCGAATCATTTTGACATGGTCATCCATCAGGCGGCGGGCGGCACCGGCGTCGCGCGCCTCGAACAGATCGACGAGCTGGCGGTGCGCCTCCTGAATGTGCAGCGCGACATTCCGCGTCAGCGTCAGATTGCGGCGCGGATGCGAGATGTGCTGGAGCGACATGAGCTGAATCAGCAGCACGCGATTGTGCGATGCCTCGGCCACGGCGAGGTGAAACTGCTCGCAGGCGCGGGTATAGCTGTCGTGATCGTCGATTACCGCCGCGCCCTCTTCCAACAGCCGCCGCAGCTTGGCGAGATCGGCGGCGGTGGCGTTTTCGGCCGCGAGTTCCGCCGCCAGCGTCTCGATGGCGCGCTGCGCGTCCATAATTTCCTGCACGGTGGCGCCCGCAAGATCGAGCTGTACCGCCAGCGCGTTCGCGAACAACCGCGGATTGCCGTGCGCCACCCGCGCACCGCCGCCGGCGCCAACCTTGATCTCGACGACGCCCAGCGCCTCGAGCGTCCGCAGCGCATCGCGCGCGACGATGCGGCTGAGGCCCAGCCGCTTCGCTATGTCCTTTTCGCCGCCCAGGAAATCGCCCGGCTTTAGTCGTTTTTCGTTGAGCGCCTCGCGCACTTCGACGACGATCTGCGCCGACAGGGTCGCGGCGCGGCCGGCGGGCGCGATACGGCGCTCGCCCGGCTCGGAACCGAATAGCGGATGTACACTCATAAGGCGACCTTATCGCAATCCGCATCGATAGTAAAGATGCTATCTTTATGCGATTTGCCGCTCAACGCGCTGGCGTTACCGATTTGATATAGGTCGCGATTGCGCGCCGGTCGGCCTCGGTCAGCTTGGCGGTGCCGTCGACCACCTCCGACATTGGCTGGCCGACGAAATCGCCATTGGGCTTCATGCCGTTCGCCAACACCGAAGCGACATCGTCGAGCGACCATTTGCCGATACCGTGGTCGCGATCCTCGGTGATGTTCGGCGCGACCTTGTCGCTGCCCTCGACCGGCGCGCCGGCGAAGCGGCGCTCGTTCTCCAAGCCACCCAAGAGGTCGCGCGGCGTGTGGCATTCGCCACAATGCGCGACCGCATTGGCGAGATAGGCACCGCGATTCCAGGTTGCGCTTCTCGCCGGATCGGGACGCCACGGCCCCGGCGTGAATTCGAGCGCGCGCCAGATTGCCATCGCGGACTGCGGGACTGCTGTGTCGGCGGGACGATTTTCACGCCGCTCCGGTTTGCGCGTGAGGAGATAGGCACGAATGTCCAAGAGATCGCGATCGGTCATGCCGGTGAACGATGGAAAGGGAAATGCCGGAAAATAATAGTCGCCGTCGGGCGAAACACCGTCGCGCAGGGCGTGGATGAAATCGCCATCGCTCCAGGCGCCGATGCCATGCACCGGGTCGGGCGTGATATTGCGCGTATAGAAGGTGCCGAACGCGGTCTTGAGGGCGCGGCCGCCGGCGAGCGGCGCCGCTTTGTCGACGGTGTGGCAGCCCGCGCAGTTCGCGGCGGCAAAGAGATAGTCGCCGCGCGTCACCGATGCCGGGTCGGGCGCCGCCGGTGCGGTCAGGGCGGCGGCCGATCGCGGATGCGGATAGGGCACGCAGCTCGCCAGCACGGCGAGCGCGGCCATGCCACTCACCATGGCGACGGCGATGCATCGGGAAGATATCATCATGCAGGTAACGCGCGGCGCGGCGCGCGCGGAAGTCACATCCAGTTGATTTCGCGGATTCGTGATCGCGCCCTACCCTTGATCGACCCAATGCAAATCTCCGCCTTCATTCCGCATGCCTTCCTCGCCGCCGTTCCAGCGGCGATGCTCGCCGACGGCTCGCCCTGGCTGATCGTGCCGGCGATACCGCTGGTGTTCGTGGCACTGGACGCGGCGTGCGGAAAAGCGACCGGAAGCGATGCCCCCGCCGGCGGCGGGCGACTGGCGCATCTGCCGCTATGGCTGTTCGTGCCGGCGCAGATCGCGCTGATCGCGTGGTGCGTCACCCGCTGCCCCTATCTGACCGCGTTCGACGCAGTGGGGCTGGGCGCGGCGTGCGGCATCGTCCTCGGTATTTTCGGCATGCTCGCGGCCCATGAATTGATTCACAGCCGGCACCGGATCGAGCGATGGCTCGGCGCCGCCGCGCTCGCCACATTGTTCTATGCGCATTTCCGCCGCGCCCACATCCAGGGCCATCATCGCCATGCCGGCACCACCGAGGACCCGACACTGACGCGGCGCGACGAGAGCGGTTATCGCTTCGCGTTGCGCTCGGCGGCGCGTCAGTTCGATTTCGCGATAAGGATCGGCGGCCGGATCGCCGCGCGCGAGGTCGCCGCCTATCTCGCCGGCGCGGCGGCGATGCTGAGCATCGCGGCGCTGGCCGGCGGCTGGCACGCGGTGCTGTGCTGGCTGGTGATGGCCATGGTCGCGATCTTCATTCTCGAGCTGTTCAACTATGTCGTCCATTACGGGCTGGCGCGGCGGGTGCGCGACGGCGCTATCGAACCCTTCGGCCGCGTCCATGCCTGGAACGTCGGGCATCGGTTCAGCAACTGGGCGCTGCTGAATGGCGGCCGCCATTCCGATCATCACCGCGCGCCGCTGGAACCCTATCCGCGCCTGCGGCACGACGCGGCCGCGCCGACCCTGCCCCATGGGTTCGGTGTCATCATGTGCCTGGCGCTGGTGCCGCCCTTGTGGCGTCGGGTGATGAACCCGCGCGCCGATTATTGGATGGCGCGCGACTAAGCCTCGCGGCCAAGCGTCTCCATCAACTCCGTCCATTCGCGCTTGGAGAGGCCGCTTTCGGCTTGGCTCACCGTCTCGCCCGCGAGCAGGCGTTTCACCGCCGCCAGACCCTTTTGCGAGATATGCGCGCCGCCCATGCGGTATTGATAGAACGCCTCGGCGGTCATCGGGACCCAGCGCTCCATCATGCCAAGCATCGCCTGGGCATAGACCCGGATTTCGTATTGCGCATGGGCGTCGGCGCGCAAGGCGAGGAAGTTCATCAGATTGAACAGGTCGGTCTTCCAATACCATTGCGTATAAAAATTCAGCGACAGATTCATCCGCGCCAATTCGCGCGCGAGACCCTGGCGGTGGCCGTCGGCGATGCCGCCGCCCTCATCCTCGTTCAGCATCGCGGCATAGGAGGCATAGACGCGCTCGGCATCGTCGCGCAGCAGCGACAGAACGTGCGCCGCCTCCGCCCCTGCGAGCAGATCGCCGCGTCCCTGACGGTTGCTCTTGGATTGCGCCGCGAGCTGCTCCGGCGCCGGAATGTAGAATTCCTTGTCGAGAATCGAATAGCGCGCCGAATACTCGTTCACGTTGGCGGTGCGATGGCGAATCCATTGCCGCGCCACGAAAATCGGCAGCTTCACATGGAATTTGATCTCGCACATCTCGAACGGCGTGGTGTGGCGATGGCGCATCAGATACTGGATCAGGCCGCGATCCTCGCTGACCCGCTTGGTGCCCTTGCCATAGGAAACGCGCGCCGCCTGCACCACCGCCGCATCGTCGCCCATGTAGTCGATGACGCGGACGAAGCCGTGATCCAGCACCGGCACCGGCTGATAGAGAATATCTTCGAGCGCCGATACCGTGGCACGGCGGGTAGGTTGAGTCGCGGCGCGATGCCGGTCGATCTCGGCAAGCTGTTCGGGGGTCAGCGGCATGGCGGGAGTCTAATCATGAGTCGCGCGGCACTCAAACGACGACTCGTCCACTCGCATTTTGGCGGGGATCGTGATAATTCACAGACACGATTTGGAGAATAACCATGTCCGCCAAGACGGCTGACGATCCGATCCTAAGACGCGTTCGCGTCGCCCTCCAACAAATGTATGGCGACCGGATCGAGCGGATCGTGTTGTTCGGCTCACGGGCGCGTGGCGATTCCAATGAGGATTCGGATTATGACCTCGCCGTATTCCTGAAGGACATGGACAATCGCTGGCGGGAAATCAAACGCCTCGCGGCGCTCCAAACAGATTTTCTCGCTGAAGATGGGGCCTTCATCGATGCCAAACCCTATCGCGCGGGCGCCTATCGGGACCGTACCACCCTGATGCATGAAATCCGTCAGGACGGCGTCGATTTGTGACCCCCGAAGCGAAGCAACATATCGATAAAGCGCGCGAATGCTTGACGCACGCCAAGACAATCCTCGCGGCCGGTATCGGCGAGGATGCGGGACGGAACGCTTATCTCGCCGGGCTCCATGCCGCCAAGGCTGTGATTTTCGAAAGAACACGCAAAGTCGCCAAGACCCATCGCGGCGTGCGAACGCTATTTTCAGAATTGGCCAAGGACGATGCGATACTCAGCCAATTCACGGCGTTTCTCGCCGAGGCCTATGTTCTGAAGTCGATCGCGGATTATGAAGTGGGGCCGGACGCGATCGTCTCGCTGGATGAAGCGAGCAGTGCCATCGAACAGGCGGTGAAGTTTGTCGAGTGCATCGCCGAAAGCTTGGGTTAATCCCTCCGCGCCATTGCGATTACCCCAAAATGTCTTATATTTGATGCGTCGGGCAACCGACTATGGCGATAAACCGCGCATGGCATAAGCGTTGCGGACCCGGGGGCGGTACCCGGCGCCTCCACCATCTCTAGGGGGGCGAAACAGGATCGACGCGCGTGGTAAAGATGCGATCTTCGCTCGGCATGATACCGCCGTTATCGGGTCACACCTTAGGTGCGAACGACAATTTCGCTCCTGCTGAGGCAGTTGCGGCCTAATTTCCCCAACGGGAATAGGGCTTAACTCTTAGCGCGGTCCGGAGGGCACCGGGCAACAGAAGCCCTCCAATTCATTGCCAACCGCCGGCAACGGCGGCCATAATGGCGAGAAAATAAAACCGAGGAAGCCGACGACGTGAAAGCTCCGACGTGAAAGATCTGTTGCGATACGATCAGATGGTTGAGACCGCCATGCGCGGCGTGGTCCGCGAGGCCTTGGCCCGCGCCGTGACGCATGGTCTTCCGGGCGCGCACCATTTTTATGTCACCTTCAAAACCCAGGCGCCGGGCGTCCTGCTGGCCCCGCATCTCGCCGCGAAGTATCCGGACGAGATGACCATCGTGCTGGAACATCAATTCTGGGATCTTGAGGTTCGCGACGACGGGTTCGCCGTCACCTTGAGCTTCAACAACCGGCCGGAGCGCATCGGCATTCCGTGGCCCGCGATCGCCGCCTTCGCCGACCCGTCGGTGAAGTTCGGCCTGCAGTTTCCGGGGTCCGCCGAGGCGGAGGCGGCACCATCCACCAGCCCGATTTCCGCCAAGCTGGAGGTCGCGAAACTGAAGATCTCCGACAAACAGGCGGAACTGCCGCTCGCGAAAACGATCGGCAAGCCGGCCGCCAAGCCCGTCAGCAAGGCGGGCGAAGTGGTGGCGCTGGACGCGTTCCGGAAAAAGTAGCCGGCGCTGACGCTTGACGCCATCTGGGGTTCTGGTATGCCCGCTTGATGGCTGATTCTTCCTTCCACGATCTGTTCGATCTCGGCGCCGACACGACGCCCTATCGCCAATTGTCGAGCGACCATGTCGCGACCGCCACCTTCGCGGGCGCGCCGATGGTGACCGTCGCGCCCGAGGCGCTGACCCTGCTCGCCGCCGAGGCGTATCGCGACTGCCAGCACTTGCTGCGCCCCGGCCATTTCAGCAATTGCGCAACATCCTCGACGATGCCGAAGCCTCGGACAATGACCGGTTCGTCGCGCTCGATCTCCTGAAGAACGCCAACATCGCGGCCGGCCGCGTGCTGCCGATGTGCCAGGATACCGGCACCGCCATCGTCATGGGCAAGAAGGGCCAGCGCGTCTGGACCGGCGGCGGCGACGAGGCGGCGCTGGCGGCCGGCATTCGCCGCACCTATACCGAGACCAATCTGCGCTATAGCCAGGTGGCGCCGCTGTCGCTCTATGACGAGGTCAACACCGGCGACAATCTGCCGGCGCAGATCGACCTCTATGCCACCGAGGGCGATCAATACAAATTCCTGTTCGTCGCCAAGGGCGGCGGCTCGGCCAATAAGAGCTATCTCTTTCAGCAGACGAAGGCGGTGCTGAACCCGACCGCGCTGATAAAATTCCTCGACGAGAAGATCAAGACCCTGGGCACCGCGGCCTGCCCGCCCTATCACCTCGCCATCGTCATCGGCGGCACCTCGGCCGAGATGAACCTGAAGACCGTGAAGCTGGCGAGCTGCCGCTATCTCGACGGTTTGCCGACGCAGGGCAACAAGTTCGGCCAGGCATTCCGCGACCGCGACTTTGAGTTGGAAGTCCTGGCGCTGACTCGCAACAATGGCATCGGCGCGCAATTCGGCGGCAAATATTTCTGCCACGATGTCCGCGTGATCCGCCTGCCGCGCCACGGCGCCAGCTTGCCGATCGGCATCGGCGTCTCGTGCGCCGCCGACCGGCAGATCCTCGGCAAGATCGACGCGCACGGCATTTTCCTCGAGGAACTCGAGACCAATCCCGCACGTTTCCTGCCCGAAATCGGCGAGGCGCGGCTCGGCGCCGATGTCGTCAAGATCGACCTGACCCGCCCGATGAGCGAGATCCGCCGCACCCTGTCGCAGTATCCGATCAAGACCCGCCTGTCGCTGACCGGGCCGCTGGTGGTGGCCCGCGACATCGCCCACGCCAAGCTGAAAGAGGCGCTCGATCGCGGCGAGCCATTGCCGCACTATTTCCGCGATCACGCCGTCTATTATGCCGGGCCGGCCAAGACCCCGGCCGGTTACGCCTCCGGCTCGTTCGGCCCGACCACGGCGGGGCGGATGGATTCCTATGTCGATCAATTCATGGCGGCGGGCGGCAGCTTCATCAGCCTCGCCAAGGGCAATCGCGGCGCCGAGGTGCGCGACGCCTGCCGCAAGCATGGCGGCTTCTATCTCGGCTCCATCGGCGGCCCGGCGGCGCGCCTCGCGCAGGACTGCATCACCAAGGTCGAGACCCTGGCCTATCCCGAATTGGGCATGGAAGCGATCTGGCGCATCGAGGTAAAGGATTTCCCCGCCTTCATCGTCATCGACGACAAGGGCAATGATTTCTTCGCCAAGCTGATGTGACGATGGCCGCGAAACCCCGCGCCGCGACCGATCCGCTGGCCGAGTTCATCCGCGATCAGTTGCGCGATTGGGCGCCGGTGACGGCGCGCCGCCTGTTCGGCGGCTGGGGCATTTATAACGGCCCGGTGATGTTCGGCCTGATCGCGCGGGACACGATCTATTTCCGGGTGGATGACCGGAATCGCAGGGACTACGAAATAGCCGGGGGCGCCAAACCGTTCACCTATGAAATGCCCAGCGGCAAGATCATCGAAATGGCCTATTGCGAGGTGCCGGCCGACACCCTCGACGACCCCGAGGCGCTGGGCCAATGGGCCGCCGCGGCGCACGTGGCCGCGCTTCGGGCCAAAGCGGCCAAAACCCCGCGCGCTCAGCGGCGCGGTAAATAGCCGGCATGGCGGAAGCGGTCGATCTCGCGGCGCTGTGCCTCGGCAACAAGAGCGCCTGGGACGGGTTCGTGCGGCGCTATGCCGGGCTGATCGTGTCGGCAGTGCGCGGCGTGGCGCGCGAGCATGCCGATATCGAGGATCTGGTCCAAGAGGTCTTCCTGCGCCTGTGCAAGGACGGGTTCCGGCTGATGCGGACCTACGATCCGGCGCGGGCCGGCCTGTCGACCTGGCTAACCATCGTCGCTCGCAGCACCGCCCGCGACGCGCTGCGCCGACGGCAATTGCCCTCGACCCCGATCGACGCGGTGCCGGAGGCGCTGCTGTCAGTGATGCCGAAATTCACCGAAAAGCTGAAATATCCCGACGATTTGCTATCGCCGCGACAGAAACTGGTCCTTACCATGATCTACGACAAGGATTTGGAGGTCGGCGACATCGCCCAGGCGCTGGGCGTCGATCCGCAGACCGTGCGCAGCACGCATCACAAGGCAATGTTGAAGCTGCGCACCCATTTCGCCCAGGAAGAAACCGCGCCCGGTGGGGATGTTCGGCCGGCTGGGCGCCTAAATAATGGTGTGATGGAGAATTAGGGATGTCCGGAGGGAATGAATTTACCGAGGCGGCGATTTGGCGCCGCTGGCGTGACGGCCAGGCCGAGGCGGGGAGAACCGCGGCCGAGCCGGATGCGCTGACTCTGGCGGCCTATGCGGCCGGCCGGCTGCGCCTTGGCGACCCCGAGACCGACCCGGCGCTGGCCGCAATCGAGGCCTGGCTCGCCGAGCACCCCGATTCGCTGGACGATATCGTGGCGGCGCGCGCGGCCCGCGACGATGGGATTTTTGACGACGCGGCAGCGGCGACCATCGCCCGTGCCCAATCCCTCATCGTACAGCCTCAGGCCAATATCGTACCGCTGCGCCGGGCCGGCTGGCGTGGCGCGGTGGCGTGGAGCGGCATCGCCGCCAGCCTGATCGCCGCCAGTCTCGTCGGCTTTTCGATTGGCACCGACGATGGGTTGGCCACTGGCGGATCGAGCCAGGGCCAGGTTCAGCTTCTCGAACAGGCGCTGATCGGTCCCTCGGCCCCGATCCTTACCGCTGACGACGAGGATAGCGGCACATGAGCGACGCCGCCGGGACCCGGGCGTCCCGTCGTGGCTGGCTCTTTTTCGCGGTCCTGACGGTTTCGCTGGCCCTCAACCTGTTCTTCCTTGGCGTCATCGCCGGCAGCCTGCCCGCCATGCATCACGAGGGCCGCGGCGGCCATGACCGGTTCGAGCGGATCGTCGGCGGCATGGCGCTGTCGCCGCCACAACTCGCCGCGTTTCGCGATTTTCAGAAAATCCTGCGCCAGCATGGCGCGGCGATGCATCACGCGAATATGGCGGTGTGGACCAAGATCGCGGACCCCACGACAGGCCAGGACCAGCTCGCGCCGCTGCTGGATTCCGCCGTCAAGAATCGCGACGATTTTCAGCACGATGTCTCGGGCGCGCTGACCAAGTTTCTCGGCTTGCTGACGCCGGCCCAGCGGGCGGAATTCGTTCGCGAGGCCCGCGCGGCGCCGCATCCGCACGGGCCGCTGCATCGGCTTCGCGAATTGTTCCGTTAGCCGCTATAGTGCCGGGCGACATGGCCCGAACATCGCGAACGCGCCCACCCCAGCCGGACACCCGTATCGAGCGCGACAGCATGGGCGAGATCGCGGTGCCGGCGGCGCGCTATTGGGGCGCGCAGACCGAGCGATCGCGCCAGAATTTCCGCATCGGCGATGCCGACGCCGAGCGCATGCCCCTGCCCCTGATCCATGCCTTGGCCGAGGTCAAGCGCGCGGCGGCGGCGACCAACATGGCACTTCGGGTTCTTGATGAGAAGCGCGGCGCCGCCATCGTCGCGGCGGCGGACGAGATCATCGCCGGCAAGCTCGACGGCGAGTTTCCGCTGATCGTGTGGCAGACCGGGTCAGGCACCCAGACCAACATGAACGTCAACGAGGTGCTGGCCAACCGCGCCAACGAAATGCTGGGCGCGAAGCTGGGCGCGCGGCAGCCGGTGCACCCCAACGATCACGTCAATCTGGGCCAATCCTCCAACGACAGTTTCCCGACCGCGATGCATGTCGCCGCCGTGGACGAGATGCACCGGCGCCTCCTGCCGGCGCTGCGCCACCTTCATGCCGCGCTGATACGCAAAAGCGACCAGTTCGATGCCATCGTGAAGATCGGCCGCACCCATCTTCAGGATGCGATACCGCTGACGCTGGGCCAGGAATTCGGCGCCTATGCCCGCCAGATCGAACTCGGCATCGCGCGGTGCG
>Ga0075522_10002357_pt1 | contig 14099 bp, 10 predicted proteins | sample NGEPerA_FD_74796 | JGI IMG/M metagenome (GOLD analysis project Ga0075522, IMG submission 74796) | Arctic peat soil microbial communities from the Barrow Environmental Observatory site, Barrow, Alaska, USA - NGEE PermafrostL2-A | ecosystem: Environmental > Terrestrial > Soil > Wetlands > Peat ... | reverse complement strand
CTGGCCAACGCTGCACAGCGCTCACCAAGCGACGGTCACGGAGTCGTCAGCGAAGCTCGACTTACCGCTGCGGTCGCGCCGTTACTCGCAAGATCAATGAGGAATGCGTATTCCTCGGCTACTTCCCGGTATTTCTGGAAGCGCCCGGACTTGCCGCCGTGGCCGGCTTCCATGTTGATGCGGAAAACGAGCAGATTGCGATCGGTCTTGAGCCTGCGCAATTTTGCGACCCATTTGGCGGGCTCGTAGTACTGCACCTGACTGTCCCACAGACCGGTGCCGACAAACAACGCAGGGTAAACCTTTGCGGTGACATTATCGTAAGGCGAATACGACAACATATAGTTGTAAAAGGCCCTTTCTTTGGGATTACCCCATTCGTCGAACTCGTTGGTGGTTAGGGGAATACTCTCATCCAACATCGTCGTCACGACATCGACGAACGGTACGAGCGCCACGATACCGCGATAATCCTCCGGCGCGAGATTCGCAACCGCGCCCATCAGTAAGCCGCCCGCGCTGCCGCCCATCGCGAAGGTGCGCGCCGGGGCCGTATATTTCTGCGCCACGAGATAGCGCGTGACGTCAATGAAATCGGTAAAGGTGTTGCGCTTGTTCAAGAGCTTGCCGTTCTCGTACCAGCTGCGCCCCATTTCCTGACCGCCGCGGATATGGGCGATCGCATACACAAAACCGCGATCAAGGAGCGAGATAATCGTGTAGGAGAACGACGGATCCGTCGACAGTCCATAGGAGCCGTAACCATACTGCAACAGCGGCGCCGTGCCGTCTTGTTTGAAGCCTTTGCGATACACGAGCGACACGGGCACCTTCGTACCATCCCGGGCGGTTGCCCACAGGTGCTCCGTCACGTAGTCCTTCTGATCGAAGCCGCCCAGCACCGGGTCTTGCTTGAGCAGCGTCTTCGCACCCGTGCTAGAGTCAAAATCGTAGGTCGACGGTGGTGTCGTGAGCGATGTGTAGGTATAGCGCACAACCTTGGTGTGCAGTTCCGGATTGACACCGAGACGCGCCGTATACGCCGGCTCCTGCGAATCAATGAGGAAAGGCTTGCCGCCGTTCCATCGCTGGATCAGAACGTTGCTCAGGCCATTGGAATGTTCCGCAACGGCGATGAAATCATCGAACACGTCAAAGTTATCGATAAATGCGTCGTCGCGATGCGGCACGACATCGTGCCAGGCCTTGCGGTTTGCGGGCGCTGCCTCCGCTGCCGCAACGATACGAAAGTTCTTCGCCTGCCAGTTGGTGCGTATGATCCAGCGCCCCTTAAGATGCTCGGCTTCGTATTCGTGATCGCGTTCGCGTGGTATCAACACGCTGAACAACAGCTGCGGGTCATCGGCTTGAGCGACGCGCATTTCCGTGGAGACGGTACTGTGCAGGCGGATTTCAACAAACTTCTCATCCTTGCTGTTGCTGACCGCGACATAGAAGCTCGTGTCCTTCTCTTCGTAGACGAGCGGATCCGTGGCCGAGTCCGAACCTAGGGCGTGCTTGCGTATTTTGTCGCCGAGTAAAGTGACCGGATCCTTTGCGACGTACAGCACCGTGCGGCTGTCTGCCGACCAGGCGATGCTCGGCTCAATGTCCGTGACCGTATCGGTCAGAATCTCGCCACTGTCGAGATTCTTGATGCGCAGGGTGTACTGGCGGCGCCCGACGGTGTCTTCCGCCCACGCGAGCATGCGATTATCAGGGCTTATCTGCCAGTCGCCGACCTGAAAGAAGCCACGCCCCTCTGCCATCAGATTGCCGTCGAGCAGAATCTCCTCTTCCGCTGCCGGCGCGGCGCGCTTGCGCGCATAGATCGGATATTCCTTGCCGGTATCATAACGGCGGTAGTACCAATAGCCCTTCTTGAGGTAAGGCACGGTCGAGTCGTCCTGTTTGATGCGTGCAACGATCTCCTTGTAAAGCGTTTCCTGCAAGGGTTGGGTGTGCGCAAGCATGGCGTCGGTATAGGCGTTTTCCGCCTGTAAATGGCCGAGCACGTGCTTGTCGGAGCGCGTGTCATCGCGCAGCCAGTAGTAATCATCCTCGCGCGTGCCATTGGGCGATACGACCCGATAGGCGCGCACTGCTGCGACCGGTGGCCCGGGCGGCTCGTGCGCGCCGCCCTGCGGCGGTCGCGAATCAGAATGACACGCCACGGCGAATCCGGCGCAGACAAGACCCGCCGTCAAATTCTTCAGTAGCAGATTCACGCACCACCTCGCTATCAAAATAACTTGCGGAAATTGCGCTAGCACTGCCGCTTGGGGCCGGGCGTTTGCCGCTACACGCCCTGAGTATTGCTGCAACGTTGATTTCCGGGAAAGCGCCAACCCGAGCGATCAAACTATGTCTCATGATCCAAGTGCGCGCCCATTCCAAACCGTATCGAAGAGTCGCGCAAAGTTGCCACCCAGGATCTTTGCGATACGCGCATCGGAATGACCGCGCTTTGCGAGCAACGCGCCGAGCCGTGCAAAGCGATCGGCGCTATTGAGATCAGGCAGGAAGGTATAGACGTCGGGACGCTCGCCGGGCGCCGAAATCCCATGGGCGCGCCGCGTCGCAACTTCCGCTGCGAATTTTTTGCGGTACTCGGCATCGAATTTGATGGGAGAGATCCCGCCGTCGCTACCGATTCCGACATGGTCCTCGCCGCATACTTTGAGCGCGTGCTCAATGTGTTGCACCAGGTCCTCGGCACTCGGTTGGCCCGCGCTGCGCAGAAACGGCATGAGGTAAATGCCCGCAACGCCCCCCTTATCGGCAAGCGCTTTGAGTTCGGCATCGGTTTTGTTGCGCGGCAACGGCGCAAGCGCCGCGCAGCCGGTGTGGCTGATGGCGAGCGGCGCCTTCGAGGCTGAAATCGCCTCGCGCGTCGTGCGCTCGCCGCTATGCGATAGGTCGATCAGGAGCTGGCGCTCGTTCAAGCGCTCCACGAGCGTCCGTCCGAACGTGCTCAAGCCAGCATTGCCCGGCTCAAGACAGCCATCCCCTACAAGGTTACGCCGGTTGTAGGTGAGCTGAAACACGCGCACCCCGAGCTCAGCAAATGTGACCACCCTGGTGAGATCTTCAGCGATGGGTGTCGCATCCTGAAATCCGTAGACAATCCCAAGACGTTCGCTTTGTTTCGCAATCGCTATATCGGCGCTGCCGCGCACCAGCAGCAACCGCTCCGGGTGGGCCGCGATCTGCGCATTCCAATAGCCGATGTTGCGGATCGTGGTGTCGAAGTCTTTCTCATAGCTGCCGACACCGCTCACGGTCAGGATGACTGCGGTCAATCCCGAGGCACGCACATCATCAAGCGCTTGGGAATCAAGCGGCATGTCCTCTTTGGCGTCGGCATCGCCCGGGCCGCCTGAGGCATCTATGATCGTGTCGCGCGCGTAGCTTTCACGCGCGTAGCTTTGCGTCTGCGATCTTGAGGAATTTGTCAGCGCCAAGGCAATCGCTCCGCTTGTGATCAGGAAATCACGTCGATCAAACATATCACGCAAGGCCGACGACTACCGGCCGGCGCTCGTACGCTGAGCGCTCCTGCCCGGTGCGGCCGCAGCGCATCGCAGCGTACGCATGAGGTCACGGTGCACGCTGCGATAGTTCGGCGCGGTCACAGTAAGTCCCTCTCGAAGCCAGGTATTTACCCGCGCCAACGCATGGAAAGGGACGGACGGCAGCGCATGATGTTCCGCGTGATAGGGCATTTGCCATGCAAGAAAGCGCACCAACGCATGGCTGTAGGTTGTACGGGTATTGGAGAGCATATTGTCGCTGAATTCGCAGCCCGAGTGCTCGGCCAAGAGGAAGAGTCTCAGTGCCGGCTGGCCTAGGAGCGCGGGCAATATCCAGTAAAACAGAGCATCGGCGCGCATATAGACGAGTGAAACCGCGAGCACACAGGCATAGCAGCCCCAAAGCACGCGTGCCTCGCGTACAACAATTGCGCGCTTATGCACCGGCACATATGCCTCGGGAACCCGAGCGGTGAGCGCATGGCGAAGCGTCACGTTGATTCGGCTGTTCCAATTGGGTAGTCCGGACATGCGCCAGGCATAGCTGGCCAATGATACCGGCGGCGCTTCAATCAATTCCGGATCTCGCGCCGGGTCTTGCGTGAAGCGGTGATGCGCGAAATGAAATAGGCGGAAGTACACGGGCGGCAGGATAAGGAGCGCCCCGCCTATCCATGCCACAGAATCATTCAGCCAGCGGCTAGCAAAGGCGGTTCGATGGATACTCTCGTGCAGCGGGCAAAAGAGGAAGCTCAGCGTCACGCCGTGCGCGAGGAGCGCAGGCAGGAGCCACGCACTGCCACGACTCGCCCAGACCGCGAAACCGGTCGCTACGAGAACGATGACGTGCGCCGCCAACTGCAGTAAACCGCGCGCGTTGGAACGCCGTGAGAGTCGTTTAAGGATCTCGTGGTCGAGACTGCCAAGCGTCGATGCATCGTTGTGCATCACGGCGCCGCAATTTGAAGCGGCTGGCTCAGCGTTCATGGCGGTTACCTTTTTCAATGCCCGCCCGCCCGTCGTGGGGGTGCCGCGCCGGCTTCCATCAGCAGCCGCGTGAATAGATACAGGCGCGGTGTCACGCTCGCAAGATCGATCCACTCATGATCGGTGTGAAAGTCAGCGCCAACGAAACCCAGACCGTCGAGCGCCGGCGTACCTTCCGCCATCGCAAGCGCCGATTCGGATGCCCCGCCATTGCCGGACAGCTCCACTGTCTTGCCGAGCTCGGCATAGATCGTCTTGGCGCGGGCCGCCAGCTCGTCAATATCGGCGTTTTCCGTGAGCGGTGGGAATGCCGGATCGTGTGACACGACAATGGTCGTATCGGGCACAACGGTCGTTTTAGCACCCGCTTCAACCTTCGCCAGCACCGCAGTGAACTCCTCCGGCCGACGATAGCGTACATTCAGGGTCGCTTCGGCCAAGTCCGGAATAATATTATTGCGCTCGCCGGATTTGAGAATCGTAAGGTTGACGGTCATACCTTCGCCCGCATGCGGAAACGCGCCTTCGAGCGCCGATAACTGATGCACCAATTCCACGGCCGCGTTGCGCCCGTTCTGCGGCGCCATGCCAGCGTGCGCGGCGCGCCCTTTGACTTGAATGTGGATGCTGGCCGAGCCTTTGCGCCACACCGTCAAGGCATCCGGCGGATCGCCTGGCTCCATGTTGAACTCGACATCGTGCTGTTGCGCGAGCGCTTTGATCAGTTTTGTTGAACCGGGCGAGCCGCGCTCTTCGCTGTCATCGAGCAGCAGCGTAATAGTTGCGTAGTTTTTGAAACCGATGTCGTGCAGCACCTTGAGCGCGGTGATCGCAACAACCACTCCGCCCTTCTCATCGCCAACGCCCGGACCGTGTGCCCGGTCGGCATCCATGCTAAAGCGGCGCCCCGCGACCGTGCCAGTGCCAAACACGGTGTCGATATGAGCGATGATGAGGATCTTGCCTTGGCCCGATCCGTGCAAAACCGCCACGAGGTTCTCAGGTAAGCCCGCCGCTTCAGCGGCTTCAGTATGAAGGTGTGCGCCGAGCGCCAGCAGGCGTCGCGCAAGCACGGCTTCGACCTTCGCTCCGCCTTCCACATCCCCGGTGCCTGAGTCGATGTCAACGATTTCCTTGAGAAGATCAAGCGCACCGGCGCGGCTCGCCTGCACGGCTTGCTCAAGCTGTGCATGGCTTTGGCTCGCCGCCAAAGAATTCTGGACAAGCCCCAGTGCCAAGATACCAACAACGGCGAGACCTCTTCCAATCACAATCATGCCTCCTCAAATCCACCGAACGTTATCACGAGCGCGTCGTAGCCGCTGTAACCCGCCCTCTTTTCGGGTCGCGAGCCGCGGCTTGAAGATAACGGTCCACGTCATCCTGCCGCGCGGACGGTGCACAGGCCACCGACACATCTTAATAGTGACCTATCGCGAGCACGCCCGGCCACAATAGACGCGCCTTGAAAATCCCATTAACATCGCGCCGCTCGGTATTCGATATAAAAACAGGAAGAGTCGAAACCTATGATAAAGCGCCTCACCGCGGAATTTATCGGTACCCTTTGACTCGTGCTCGGCGGATGCGGCAGTGCAGTACTCGCCGCGGCGTTTCCGGGGCTCGGCATCGGCTTTGTCGGTGTCGCGCTGGCTTTTGGCCTGACTGTGCTGACGATGGCCTATGCCATTGGCCACGTTTCGGGCTGTCACCTCAATCCTGCGGTCTCGGTCGGCTTGTTTGTCGGCGGCCGCTTTCCGGCCAAGGACCTGCTGCCGTACAGCATTGTGCAGGTGTTGGGTGCCATCGCCGGGGCGGCAATCCTTTACGTGATTGCAAGCGGACACGCCGGCTTCGATGTCGCAGCCGGCTTTGCATCGAACGACTACGGCGAGCATTCGCCCGGTGGTTACAGTTTGGCAGCCTGCCTGACATCCGCGATCGTCATGACTTTCGGCTTTTTGTTTGTGATCCTCGGCTCAACGCATGGGAATGCGCCGAAAGGCTTTGCACCAATCGCAATCGGTCTGTGCCTGACCCTCATTCATCTCATCAGCATCCCCGTAACGAATACGTCAGTAAACCCGGCTCGCAGCACCGGCCCTGCGCTATTTGTCGGCGGCTGGGCCGTTTCGCAACTGTGGCTGTTCTGGCTCGCGCCCATTGTCGGCGCGGCGCTTGCCGGTGTAGTTTATCGCTGCGGATCTGCGCAAATCCGTAAATTGAGGCGTTTGCAATTGTGGCGCAACCGCGGCCCGGCCATGACGCCATGTGTGATTCGTGTGCACGCGGTATAGAGCCCCGCCTCTGAGTTGGCTGCAACAACGACTGCGCAGATCAAATGCAGCTTCCATGTCGTAGCGGCACGGCACGCAATCCTGCCGGGCGTTGATTCCAAACTGCTGTTGCGGCGCGCTCAACCGGTCTTAACTACCTCATATCCATACGGCAGTGCGGCATCGATGAGCCACTCCCAAATTGAGAGCGCGAAGGTTCGCATCGCATACAGCTCGTACCTACTCTCGCCACTGCGGTGCAAAAGCACGGGCGTGTGGTGCAAATTCGTGAGGGCGAAGCTATTGGTGCGAAAGCTCTCCAGGTGCAAATCCAGCGCCATCCCCTGCGCCAACAATTCCCGCGCCCTCGAGCCTTCGATAAAAATACAGGTCCGACTGTGAGAGAGCGGTGTGACCGCACCGGTATCGGTGGTGATGGCGGCTCGCAAAGGTCGCGCCAAGTCCTCATTGCCGCGGCTGATGATCCAGAACTGCATCGGTCCTGTTTTCATCAGGCAGCGCTCGCCGGCGACGACCGCCTCACCCACGCGCGCCGGTAAATCGGCGCTGAGCAACGGCCGCACCGCCTCTTCCAAGGCGTCAAGACTCTGTGCGAATGCCGCAATCTGCACCAATTCCCAATCGCGAGCCTCACCGAGCCGCAGTTGACGCAGACCGCTTGCTCCATCATGGCCGCCCAATTGCAGCGCGCCGGTGAGGGCCGATTGTCGTTCAAACACGCAAACGCTCCCCGCTCGGATCAATGAACATCGGTGAAACGATGCGCGCCCGCACATACTCACCCTTTAGTGGAAAGGCGCACACGATGTCCTCCCCTAAATGTTTAAGACCGCCTTGGTAGAGACCTAATGCAATGAAGTTCTTAAGCTCGGTGGACCATGTGACGGAGGTGATGTAGCCGCGGCCATGACCTGCCACTTTGTCGGCGGCCGCGAACAAAATGGCGCCGCCACGCAAGGCTTTGCCAGCCTCGAGAGATTCAATCCCCACAAGACTCCAGCGCTGCGGCGCCTGCAGTCCCGGCCGTTGGCGCAGCTCGCGTCCTACGAACGCCTTGTCCTTGCTCGCCATCTTGCCGAGCCCCAAATCATCCAGAGTATTGCGGTGATCAAGCTCAAGACCAGCGACGTGTCCCTTTTCAATGCGCAACGCCGCTAACGCCTCGAGGCCATAAGGCTGCATACCAAGCGGCGCAGCGCGTGCGAGGATGTGCTCCCACACGGCGATACCGTGATCGGCGGGCACATAGATCTCAAAGGCGAGCTCGCCGGAGAAGCTCAGGCGAATCACGCGCCATGGCACCCCGGCCACTTGCAGTTCCAGACATCCCATGTGCGGCAGCCGTGCATCAGACAAATCTTCACCGGGCAACGCCAGTTCAAGCGCTGCTCGAGCCTTGGGGCCAGCCACGGCCATCGCCGCCCACTCGTCCGTGATAGAAGTCACATGCACTTTCAAATCGATCCACGCCGTCTGCAATAAAAACTCGAGCCATGACATGACCTCGCCAGCGTTCGCGGTAGTGGTGGTCATGAAATAGCATGTCTCGGAGAGCCGCGTCGTGGTGCCGTCATCCAGCACCGCACCGTCATCCGTCAGCATCACGCCGTAGCGAGCCTTGCCGACCGGCAGCTTTGCGAAACCGTTTACGTAGATTCGATTCAAGAATTCCCCAGCATCCGGTCCCTGCACGTCAATCTTGCCCAGAGTGGACACGTCAGAGATGCCTACAAGAGTTCGGACTCGACGCATCTCTTCAATGTATGCGCTCTGACAGGCGCTGCCCGCCCAGTTGTACCACCAAGCGCGCGCCCAAGACCCCGCGTCAATAAAGTTCGCGCCGTGGGTGGCGTGCCAACCATGCAGCGGCGAGCGGCGTGTGGGTCGAAAGTGCTCCCCGATACTGCGTCCGGCGAGCGCGCCCAAGGCGACCGGCGTGAACGGCGGGCGAAACGTTGTAGTGCCGGCCGCGGGAATTGTGACGCCGCGCAGGCTGGCCTCGATTGTCAGGGCGTTGATGTTACTGGTCTTACCCTGATCGGTACCCATGCCAAGAGTTGTGTAGCGCTTCAGATGCTCGACGGATTGATAGCCCTCTTGATGCGCGACGGTCAGGTCGGCCACTGTTACATCGTTCTGAAAATCGACGAACGCCTTACCACGAACACTGCTGCGTATTTGCCAAACCGGTTCGATGGCATTTCCCTCAAATTCAAGCTGCGGCGCGAAAAGCGCAATCACGGGGACCTCGTAGCCACTGCAGGCAGCAGCGCCCCTGCCCGCTGCCGCTCCTTGCTCAATCGCCTCCGCCAAGCTGCCCTGACCCATTAGCGCGCCCGCGCCAAACTGCCCCTCTGCAAAGCCGCCCGGCACGAACGCTGCCACGTCCTCACGGTATCGCGGCTTAACGCCTCCATGTGCCGTCAGATGCACCGCAGGCGACCAGCCACCCGACAGGCATACGAGATCGCAATCGATCTTTTGCACCCGCGCTCCGGTGCCCGCACTTCCCAGTGCCACGCCGCGCACTGCGCGTGCGCCGAAGACATCAATTACTGTGGTATCTGTCTTAAGTTCGATGCCGCCTGCAGCCGCCTTGCGCGCAAGAACGTTATCGACATTGCGACGCTGGTCCACGATCGTGACCGCCGTTGCGTGTCTGGCAAGATCAAATGCGGTCGCGTACGCCGTGTCATTGTTGGTTAGAACTACTGCGCTCCTGCCAGCCACGACCGCGTAGCGATTCAAGTAGCTTCTGACCGCAGAGGCCAGCATGACCCCCGGCCGGTCGTTATTGGAGAAAACTAACGGCCGCTCAAATGCTCCGGTCGCGAACACGATCGCTCGGGCCCGCAATGTAATCGCCACCTGACGCGCCTCACCCTTGGCAGGATCGGGGCGCAGGTAATCGCGTCGCTCCATGAGCGCCACGGTCGCGCCATCGTAGAGGCCGAGCGCAGTCGTCCGTCTAAGGATCTCAACATTTGGAAGCGATGCAAGCTCGGCTTCAATTGTATGGCGCCACGCGTCGGCCGGACTCCGCGCCGCTTCGGACAGCAGGCAGCCTCCCAGGAGTGAATCCTGCTCGACAAGCGTAACGCGCGCCCCGCTACGTGCGGCGGTAAGAGCGGCGCTAAGTCCGGCGGGACCGGCGCCAACGACCAATACGTCGGTAAATGCGTAGCGCGTCTCGTAGCGATCCGGATCGCGCTCGTACACGGCGCGCCCAAGACCTGCGGCACGGCGAATAAAGCGTTCATAGAACATCCATGAGCCGCGCGTAGGCCCCATGAAAGTCTTGTAATAAAAACCAGCCGCAAGAAGCGGCGCCGCAAGTGAGTTGATGGCCATTAAATCAAACCTTACCGACGGCCAAGCGTTCTGACGCAGTGCAATCAGACCTTCTGTAAGCTCGACCGTCGTGCCAGCCACGTTCGGCTCGGTGCGCCCCGCGGCGCCGAGCGTAAAAAGCCCGTTGGGTTCCTCGACTCCGGCCGAGATAAAACCGCGCGGCCGGTGGTATTTGAAGCTGCGGCCGACGAGCCGCACGCCATTGGCCAGCAGCGCCGACGCCAGTGTGTCGCCCTGCAGGCCGCTCATCGGTTTGCCGTCAAGAAAGAAGCCGAGGCGTTTGGCTCGATTGATGTGGCCGCCGGCAGCCAGGCGGTAAGGCGCGCTCGTCACGGAGTGTCGGTCTGCGACTTACTCGCAACAGCACGCGCCGGGACTGCAGCGCCGGCTACGTTGGTCGCCGTATCGCGTTCGAGCACGAGCCACTGTCGACAGCCGAACACGTGTTGCCAAAATTCGCGATGCGGTCCCTTGGGATTGTCGAACAAGAAGAGGTAGTCGCTCCAGGCGCGCTGATCCGCACCGGCATGCGACGGGCGCGGTTTACTCGCATCCCCGCCATAGCGAAACTCCGTGTATTCGCGGCGACCGCAGTCAGGGCAGTTAATCGTCAACATCTGTCACTGCTTGTAGGTCCAATTGCCGACTCCCCCCTCATCGAGTTCCTCTCCTTGCGCGAAGCGCTCCAGACTGTAGCAACGATTCAACGCATGCTCTTCATCATGCGCAATGGTGTGCGCAAAGCAGTAGCCCGATGCCGGCGTCGCCTTGAAGCCCTGATAGCACCAGCCGCCGTTCAAATACAGATTGCGGATGCCAGTGCGGCAAATGAACGGACTGCCGTCCGGCGTCATATCCTGGATGCCCGCCCAATGGCGCAACAGTCGCAGCCTTGAGACCGACGGAATGAGCGCGATTGCGCATTCCGCCACGGTCCGAACTTTTGAAAATTGACCGCGCTGGGTATAGCTGTTGAAGCCGTCGATATGGCCCCCAAACACGAGGCCGCCCTTGTCCGATTGCGAGATATAAAAGAGCTCCGCGCCATAGGAGAGCACGTGATTCACGAATGGCTTGATGGGCTCGGTCACAAACGCTTGCAAGAGATGGCTCTCGACGGGGAGCTTCAGACTCGCCATTGCAGCGACATGTGATGTATGGCCCGCTACGGCGATTCCGGTCCGGCCCGCGCGAATGCGTCCACGACTCGTCTCCACTCCCAGCACGCGCCCGCCTTCAATCAAAAAGCCGGTCACTTCGCAGTGCTCTATGATGTCGACTCCCAGGGCGTCGGCTGCGCGTGCGTATCCCCATGCGACCGCGTCGTGGCGCGCCGTGCCCGCACGCCGCTGCAACAGGCCGCCCCAAATCGGAAAACGTACATCGGCCGAATAATCCAGATACGGGAGCAAGCGCATCACCTCGCCCCGATCGAGGAGCTCGGCGTCGATACCGTTCAGGCGCATGATGTTGCCGCGCCGGGCGAGAGTGTCGAGCTGGCCCGGGCCCGTCGCCAATACAACTTGACCACGTTGCGAGAGCATGACGTTGAAATTGAGTGTCTCCGACAGACCCTCCCATAACTTCATCGAATGTTCGAAGAATTGCGTATTGCCGTCCAACATGTAATTCGAACGAACTATCGTCGTGTTGCGCCCGACATTACCGGAGCCAATATACGAGCGCTCCAGAACCGCGACATTCTTAATGTCGTGATTGGCTGCAAGATAATAGGCAGTCGCCAGACCGTGCCCGCCGCCGCCAATGATTAACACGTCGTAGCTTGACTTGGGCTCGCCAGATCGCCAGGCGCGCCCCCAGGGTTTATCTGACAAAGCATGGCGCGCGAGCGCGAGTCCAGAATAACGAGCGGATGAACTCGACTGCATCAGATTCTGCCGGGCGTGGCGCCAGGTCCTGGGGTGCGGCTCGCACTCGGGAGCTTTCGCATTGGATTGCTCAAATACTGCCCGCGCGAAGGCGTTTCTAGAATCATACGATGGCAAAGTTCAGAATGTCCCGCCTCGTTCGCCCGCGCGCAATCATCGCTGCCTCCGGCGGCTCCACAATCGCTCCGGCGTACAAAGGGAGTCGTTAATAGTGGTGCGAGCTATGTGCGCAAGACTAGTCCCCTCTCTTTTATAAAGAAAGTGTGAGCATTCGATCAACACGATCGTGTATTAAAACGAGCCGCAGGTCTAAAGAGGTGCGCCGCCATCAGACCCCGCCGGCCGCAGCGGTTGGCTCGAATTCGGTTACGTGAAACGCCCTGTCCCGGGTCACGCGAAGCTCGCGCAATTCAATGACGAACGGCGGCTTTGCGCTGGGGACAATCGGCGCCGCGACCAATACGGGTTTGCCAAGAACCCGCGACGACGCGCATGTCAGTGAGCGTCACTGAAAATTCGTGGACTCTGCCGCTCGTGCGCAGTGCATAATCGAGTGACTCGTAATATTGTTCGATCGCGTTCTTGGTCCTCACACAGCGCGCCGCCTTACGGCATGGGCGGGAAACGCGGCGCGGAGTGCGATGCTGAAAATCCGATCACGCCCCATGCTTTCGCATGGGGAGCGCGACCGCGCGCGACGCCCGAACGATCCCGAAGAATTTCACCTCGAGGATCAAGCTGTCAAAGGTTATCCGGGAGTCGCGGATTGTTCCTCAGTTTGACTCGTTGAACTGAATCGAAGGAGTCGATCCGCCGGAGCCACTGCAGGCATTCAACGTCAAATTATTGGTTTCTCCAGTCGTACCCGCGTTCCGCCCACCGCAACTTGGCGTAGTTGTGGATCCGTCGGTCACGGCAATCTTCACCGTAATCGAGGAACCCTTGTTGAAGACCGCTTTCGATCCGCCACCGTCGCCAATAATATTGAACTCGGAGGCGTGCCAGTCGGTCGCCAGATCAACGACGCTATCCTTACCGGTCGTGCTATAGGCTTGGGTTTCCGTGGTAAAGACCAATGTATCCGTACCCATCGGCACCGCTGAACCTGAGATCTTCAGATTCGCAAGCTCGGTAATCGCTTCCTTAGGTACTGTCACGGCGCGGCTGTTCTTGTAGCAATCCGGAGTGAAAGTATTCCACCCGCGCGGGCAGGTGCCGAAGTTAATCAGCCAATACTGCATAAACGCGGCGCGGGAGCTTGACGAATACACAAATTGTTGCCAAGACTGGCAGCCCGAGATGCCATTGCAAGCAGCCGTGCTCATGAAGTTCGAATTGAGCTGCAGCGAATAAACATTGGCCGCCCCCGCATCCTTCTCACTCGTGACGCCAGTGACCGTTGGGAAGGTCCCGACCGATCCCGTCATCAGGTTCGATACCGTGGCGGCATAATCAAGACCATCGCCTACCGTGAGACTGACGGCGCCGGTGCGCGGCATGTACGGACGGTTCGGTGCTGCGGTGCATTCCACCTCCGTCCATTCGATGCTGGGATAAGACGCATGAAAGCACCCCTCTTGCGGCGTGCTCGTGCGCACGATGGTTTCGCGCCAAGCCTCGCGCGCCTGGGCCTGTGCTGCATCAGCGGCCGGCCCGGCCAATGCGGACGAGAACGAGACCACACTCGTCAGACCCGCTGCGAGCGCCATCGCGACTAGCTGACGCGCGCTAAATTTCATCATGTTCATGTTTTATCTCCCTGCATTTACAGACATAGAGCAAAACACATCGGCAATTTGACCGTCGGCTGCTATTTGGAGCGGTGCATGAGCTTGTATGTTGTAGTTGGTTAGATTATGGACTCGCTGTTAGTCGCAAGTTTCAGGGTCACACGAAGTTCCGCGGGATCAATCCCTGCCCTCGGGCAACTCTTTGAATACTACACGCGGTGCTGCGCGGCCGGTAGGCCGCAATAGGCGCGAGTACTATCGGATTGAGCTCTTTGACCGGTCAGTTTGACAGGGTCGAGCTTATATATATAC
>Ga0075522_10002356_pt1 | contig 14109 bp, 10 predicted proteins | sample NGEPerA_FD_74796 | JGI IMG/M metagenome (GOLD analysis project Ga0075522, IMG submission 74796) | Arctic peat soil microbial communities from the Barrow Environmental Observatory site, Barrow, Alaska, USA - NGEE PermafrostL2-A | ecosystem: Environmental > Terrestrial > Soil > Wetlands > Peat ... | reverse complement strand
GATCACGACGGCACGGACGCCGAAATCGGCGGCATCGAAAAGTGGCTGCGGCTCGGCAAAGCTGTCGGGCTGGCGCGCGAAGAATTGCTCGCGCAATCGCGCCTGCTACCGGGCGTCCGCTACGCCGTGGATGCGTATGTCAATTTCTGCCGCACGCAGCCGTGGATTATCGCGATGGCCTCGTCGCTCACGGAATTATTCGCGCCGTCGCTGATGGCAAAGCGCATCGCGGCATTTGAAAAACACTATCCGTGGGTCAAAGAAGAAGGCTTGCGCTATTTTCGTGGACGCTTGACGCAAGCGCCGCGCGACACGGATTTCACTTTGCGCTTGGTGCTGGAACGCTGTCGCAATCGCGATTTGCAGGAACAGGCCGTGGCCGCCTTGAAATTCAAATGCGAACTGCTTTGGGCCATGCTCGACGCCATGCACCTTGCGTATGTTTTGACTCCTGCAAATAAATAAATCTATGCAAAATCATCCATCCACCATAGCGGCGTCTCGGCAGAGCGCCGCAAAACCTTGGAAAGTGAAAAGTGCGGCTTTCTGCCGAAAGCCGCTACGCCCATTTTGCAGAAAACTCTAAATATGGCCGCCATCGCCGACAATTCCAAACCGCGACTCGCCGCCAAGGCGCGGTTGAAATGGGACGCCGTGCGCGAAAAACATCTGCTACTTTTCCCCGAAGGCGTGCTCGTGCTCAACCAAACCGCGCACGACGTGCTCGCGCTTTGCGACGGCCAGCGCACGGTCACTGAAATTGTCAAAGCCCTCGCCGCGCAATATGCGATTGAAGCAAACGCGATTGACGCCGACGTAAAAGAAATTTTGCAAAAGCTGGCGCAAAAAACTTTTGTCACGCTGGACGACTGACTAAATGGAAACGCCGCGCCCATTTTCCCTGCTTTGCGAGCTGACTTACCGCTGCCCGTTGCAATGTCCGTATTGCAGCAACCCGCTCGATTTCGCGCGCCACAAAACTGAATTGGACACGGAAGAATGGCGGCGCGTTTTGACCCAAGCCGCCGCGTTGGGAGTGGTGCAGGCGAATTTTTCCGGCGGCGAACCGCTGCTGCGCGCCGACGCGCCGGAAATCATCCGGCACGCGCACGGGTTGGGACTTTACACCAACTTGAGCACCGGCGGCACTTTGTTGACGGAGAAACTTGCGCGTGAATTGCGCGCCGCAGGACTGGACAGCTTGCAGGTCAGCATCCAGGACGCGGACGCTGAAAATTCCGACCGCATGGCCGGCGGCGCGCCGTCGTTTGAAAAAAAAATCCGCGCGGCGCGGCTGGTCAAGTCCACCGGTTTTTCCCTGACGATCAATGTGGTTTTGCAACGCCAGAACATCGGACGCATCGAATCCATCATCGCGCTGGCGGAGGAACTCGGCGCGGAACGGCTCGAACTGGCGAACACGCAGTTCAACGGCTGGGCGTTGAAAAATCGCGCGGCGCTTTTGCCGGCGCGCGCGCAGGTGGAACACGCGGCGCTCGTCGCGCGCGGCGCGAGCGAGCGGCTCAAGGGGCGCATGGAAATCCTTTATGTGCTGCCGGATTATTTCGAGCAATTTCCGAAAGCCTGCCTGCACGGCTGGGGGCGGGTTTTTCTGACCGTGGCCGCCGATGGCGCGGTGCTGCCGTGCCAGACGGCGCGCGAGATTCGCGGGTTGAAATTCGACAACGTGCGCGAGCGTTCGCTGGAAAACATCTGGTTCGAGTCGGAAACGTTATGCAAATTTCGCGGGACTGACTGGCTGCCGGAGCCGTGTCAAAGTTGTCCGCGCAAGGAAATTGATTTTGGCGGCTGCCGTTGCCAGGCATTTCTGCTGGCCGGTGATGCCAGCGTCACCGATCCAGCTTGTTCGCTTTCACCCAAGCACAATTTGATCGTCGAAGCGCTGGCCGAAGCTGACTCGAATGAGGAACTGATTTATCGAACCGTTCATTCTTCGTTGCAAGTTTCCTGAAGTTGGCTGGTGGCGCAATTTGAAATTGGTGGGTGCGTCGCTGCCGCGACGCACGACGGTGCGGCAGCACCGTCGCCACCATCGAGCCACTACCTGAAATTGTCACTGCCCAACAATGAAAATTTCCTGCGTCGTGATGCTTTTGGTGAAGCCGGGCTTGAAAGCCTTCGCGCGAAGAATTGTCGGGCTGGCAAGTTGAACCGGTTTTTCGTAAAGCAAATCGGAAGTGGTCGGCACGGTTCCGTCGAGCGTGTAATAAATTTTCGCACCTGGTTCGCTTTTCAAAACGACTGCCACCGGCTTGTCAAAATTTCCGCCGCCCGGCGAAATTTGTGGCGGCGGCAAAACGGGCGGGCCGGGCAGTCTTTCAATCCATTGCCGCAACAGTTTCATTCCTTGTTCGTCAATTTCGTTGCGCGCGAGCGGCGGCATTTTGAATGCCTCGGTCGTGTCCGTCCGCATGAAAAGGATCGAGCGCCAGATGTCGTTCGGCGCGACGACGCGGGAATTGTCAATGCGCTCGTCAATCAGCACATGGCCATCAATCAGATTTTGTTGCGCCAGCGGCGTGTCGTAGCGCGCGTCGAAATAGGCAACGGTTCCGTGCGGGCGATGGCATTGCGCGCAGTTCGCGTCGAGATACGAACGCGCGCGGTCTTCCAAACTTCGCGGCAAATCATCCGCACGCGCAAGCTTCGGAAAATTTTTTATATCCGCGTCGGAAAAATTTGTGTCGAACAATCCGATGTGATTCCACGCGCGCAATTCGTTGTCGGTCACGCCCGACGGATAAGTGAAGTCGCGGTTCAACTGCCGTGTCTTTACGCCGAGAACCAAACCGGCGTTGGCCGTGTGGCAGGTGAGGCAATCCGCGCGACTCGGATAATACCACATTTGCGTCCGCGCGCCGGTCGCAGTCTGGATGGAAACCGCCTCGGTCAGATTTGATTCAAGCAGATCGGCGTCGCTGTTGTCCGCGCGCCATTTGTAGGTGACGCCATAAACGCCGCCCGCCGAATCGCAGACAAGCAGGCGCGTTTCGAGGCGGCGTTTCAAATCTGGATTGGTTTCATTTGTGGCCAGCTCGAAAGTTTTCACGAAAACCGTTCCGCGCGGAAAAGCCCATTCGCCCGTTGGCGCAAATTTTATTTTTTCATCCGGCACGGAAATCCAGCGTAGTTTCGCCGCGCCATCGGACCAAAACGGGACGATCAAATCGTAGGGAATCAGCGCATCGTCCGGCACGAGGTTTGGCGTGTTCTTAAATGCGCCGGTCTGTGAAAGCAATTTCGGGAATTCGCCGTCCGTAAGCGCGGGCATTTTCAAAAATGGTTTTGACGGCGTGTGCGAATTTATTCCATAAGCTGCGGAAGATTTTTTGGCGGTGGCGCAGGAAATGATTGTCGCGCCAAATGCGACCATAACTCCGGCGAAGAAAACATTGCAGGAGAAATTTTTTGCTGATCGAAATCCAAGCGTCATTGTTTCGGCGCGTTTGGCGGTTCGCTTTGATTGAAGTTCCATCGGGTGGCGTTCTGAATTTTGCCGCAGATGATCCGGCGGGCCGGGATGCACTCCATCCGGGTGTTTTGATAGCGTTGCATCGGAGACAATCCCTGGTTGGTCTGGGTTTGAAATCCTTCCGCGAGGGAATTGGAAATGGCCGCCAGATGGCCAGCGGGCGCGTCCAGGCTGGTCTGGGCCGATGCGGACAAGACCGCGAAGACAAACAACAGGACGAGTCTCATAAGATGTTTAGCTAACACTGAATTTGCATTTCATCAAGAAGTTTCGCGGCCGTCGAGGATTGCTTTTGCCCGGCGAATAAACTCGCCAATCGCGCCGGGCGCTGGCACGTTTTTCCAATGTTGCAGTTCTTGAAAAAAGTTTTTATCGCGCTGGCGGCGTCCGCCGTTTCTTCCTTCATGGCAGCGCACGCGGCGACGATCACCAATGCTTTTGATTTCAGCGGCCCGGAAATTTATCCCATTGACCAGCAGGTTGCCCTGCTCCATGTCGCGGACCTCGACGGCGACGGCTTGAACGACATTGTTGTCGCCAACAACCTGCGCGCGAAAATCAACCTGCTTTACAACCGGACCGGCAAGACGAACCGCGTGGACGCAAATCCGCTGCGCACGCCGGAATTGAACGAGCTGCCGCCGGACGCGCGTTTCCGCATTGATTCGATTCCGTCCGAGGAACGCATCTCCGCGATGGCGGTGACGGACTTGAACGGCGACGGACGGCCCGACCTCGTTTATTTCGGCGACCAAAAGAATCTGGTCGTGCGTTACAATCGCGGCACAAACGGCTGGAGCGATCCGAAAATCTGGCACATTGATGACGGGCGGCTCGACGCAAACGCGCTGACGACCGGAGATTTGAACGGCGACGGCCTGACGGACATCGCGCTGCTCGGCGACAACGGCGCGATTTTTTTTCTCGCGCAACAGGCCGACCACTCGCTCGCCGACCCGGTGAAAATTCCCTATTCCGGCTCGCCGAAAGCCGTTCAGATTGTGGACGTGAACGCCGACGGCAAAAACGACCTGCTGCTCGTGGATTTCGACACGGCGACGCCGTATCGCTTCCGGCTGCAGATTGAAGACGGCCAGCTTGGACCGGAAATTTTCTTCAAGACCCAGCCCATCCGCTCGTTCATCATGGACAATCTTGCGGAAGACCAGACGAACTACGTCGTCAATGTCGTGCAGGCGACGGGCCGCGCGGAAGTCTCGCAGTTCACGCGCAAGCCCGGCGAAGTTCTTTCCGGCGCGTTTCACAAGGGACAATTCCAGATGCTGCCATTGAACAAGACCGGCGCGGCGCAACGCGGCGTCCTGTGGGCGGACGTGGATGGCGACGACCGGCCCGATTTGCTCGTGGCCGAGCCGGAAAGCGGCCAGCTTTCGATTTATCTGCAACAGGCCGACGGCGCGCTCGCCGCACCAAAGAAATTTCCGAGCTTCGCCGGCGTTTCACAGATTGCCGTGTCCGACTGGAACAACGACGGCCATCCGGAAATCTTTTTGTTGAGCCGCGACGAAAACGCGGTCGGCGTGACGCGGTTCGACCAGCAAGGGCGGCTGCCGTTTCCGACGATCATTCCGCTGGACGGCAAGCCGCTCGTGATGGCGACGGGCGTGCTCAAATCCGGCGCGAAGCCCGTGCTCGCCGTCATCGTGGAAAAAGATGGCGCGCGTTCGCTCGTCATCTGCACGGCGGACGGCAAATCGAAATCGCAGAAGTTGAGCGCCAGTTTCACCGCGAACCCGACGACGCTGGCGGTTCAGGACGTGAACCAGGACGGCTTGGCCGACCTGGTCGTGCTGATTCCCTATGAAAAAGTAAAAGTGTTGTTGCAAAACAAGGAAGGCACGTTCGACGAGAAGGACGTTGACCCGCCCGGCGGCTCAATGGATCAGCCATGGCTGGCGTCCGTGGATTTTGACGGCGACGGCAAGCCGGAACTGCTGCTGCCGCAGAAAAATTTCGTCCGCGTCGTCGTGCTGGAGCAGAAGGCGGGAGCCGCCGGCTCGACGAATGCGCCCGACTGGGTTTTCCGCGTGAAAGACCAGATCAACGGCGCGGCCAGCGACTCGCGCATCGTGGGCGCGACCGCCGTGGTCAACGGCGCCAACGCCACCGCCTCGATTTTTCTGCTCGATGCCCAATACAAGCAGTTGACGCTTTGCGAGCGCGACACCAACGGCGTCTGGCAGGTCGTGAAAAACATTGACCTGCCGGTGGCGGATTTTTCCAAGTTGAGCACCGTGAAATTCGCCGGCACGCCGAGCGTGGCCTTCACCGGCCAGAACGCCGTCGCGTGGCAATCGCTCGCGGGCGACGTGTGGGAACTCACCAGGCTCGACGACTACGACACGCCCATCCGCGACGGCTACCTGAACGATTTGATCGCCGGCGACCTCAACGGCTCCCGCCGCAAGCAGCTTGTCTTCATGGAATCGGCGCGGAATTATCTGGACCTCGTTTATTTTGACGCGCATCGGAAGCTCGTGCCCGGCGACCGCTGGCAGGTGTTCGAGCAGCACACCTTCCGGGGCATCACCGACGCGCTGCCCGAACCGCGCGAATGTGCCGTAGCCGACGTGACCGGCGACGGCAAGAACGACCTCGTCGTCCTCGTCCACGACCGGATTCTGGTTTATCCGCAGGAGTGAATGGCGGCTATTGCGCCGGCGCAGGACGGATGGTCAGGGACTTCAACTGCGTGTCCGGCTCGCGGCCGTTGAGGATGAGCTTGTGCGTCCCCGCCGTGAGCGTGAAACGCTTGGGCGCGAATTGCTCGGAGGATGCGTCGCCGGTGCCGCGCCAGCTCAACACGCGTTTTTCAAATCCCATCGTCACGTCAACATCCCAGATCATGTCCGGGTCAGTCGGCTGGTCGTCCACATTCGCAAGAAATGAATTGCTGTTATCGTCCGCCGCGTTCACCAGCGCCTCGAACACATAGCTTCCCGCCTCCGTGATGGTGAAGGTGAAGACCGCCGAGCCGCCGTTCGTGCCCTCCGCCATCGCGTCACCAATCAATACAATCGCGTCGTTCGTCAAAACGATCGGCGCGGTCAGGACGGCGGCGGACGCGGCTAAAGTCTGCCCCGGCGCTTGGGCGGCTGCGTCGGCGGATTTGGTTTTTGCATCCTGCGCGAAAGCGGGAATCGCCAGCGCACAGGCCAGAATGATGGCGGAGAAGTGTTTCATGCGGTTAGTTCTACGCCTTCGGCGGAAATTCAGCAACTAAAATAATCTTCTCACGTCTTGTCCGGCAATTTTCCTTTTCTTCAATCGTTTTCCGGTTATCCTGCTGCGCTAAATGTTCGTTGAATCGTTGAACGGTCAAACCGTTAGAATTGTTTTCCAATTTAACGATTCAACCATTGAACGATTTAACGAATGGATTCAGCACACATCAGAAATTTCAGCATCATTGCCCACATTGACCACGGCAAGACGACGCTTTCCGACCGCCTCCTGCATCGCACCAGCACGATCGCCACGCGCAACGTAGGACAGCGCTTCCAGCCTGTCTTTGGATTTGTTAATTGCTAAAGCATTTTCTATTTAGATAGACGCATATTGAGCGTGATGAAAGAAACCTCGGCAATGTCGTCACGACGGGGAAGACATTTCGCGGGTGATTGCGGTTGGAACTCAAGCTATCAACTGATTTCCTGCGAAATAAAAAGGCTGGGAACAAGCCGCCAAACAAAGGCGACAACTTGATCCCAGCCAAGTCCAATTCAATGAATTTTCAGCCCGACTCAATTAATGTTGCGGGTCAAGCTCGACCGCGTTGATTTCCGGATTTTCCACGTTGCTGGTGAAGGTGATGGTGAATTTGCCGTTGGTCACTTCCACCGGAACAGATTCAATGTAGGCGCGGTTCGGGCCGCCGGCTTTGACATATAAATCGAGATCTTTGAAATCGTGTCCCTGAACATTGTAGGAGAAGACGCGCTGGCCGGCTCCGGTGATGCCGTCAAAGGTTTCGGCGAAGTAAAGTTTGGCAAGGTATTTGCCGTTGGGAACCATGACGGAAAATGAATTCATGCTGTAGTGTTCCGACAGGAACAGCCCGGCGTCTTTGGTGTTGGCGATGGCAGTGCCGGCATCGCGCGCGACCACGTCGCCGCCGTCAAAGCCCGCTTCGGCCTGCCAAACATGGCCGGCGGAATCAGTGAAGGGATCCGTCGAACCGGCTTTGACGCGGTAAATTCCGTCCGGTCCCGCTGTCAGCGCGGGCGCAGCCGAGGTTGCTGCGGGAGCTGGCGCTGCTGGTGTTGCGGGAGTCGTTGTTGCAGGGGGCGTTGCCACAGCCGGCGCGGGTTGCGTCGAAGCCTGCGCGGAACTGTCGGTGGTTTTGCAGCCGGTCACGAAGGTCAAGGCGCAAGCGGTCGCACAGAGGGTCAGGGTTTGAGTTAGGATGTTTCGCATAATTTTTGGTTGTTAGTTATCTGTCGTTTTTATTTTGGCTCATTGGGCGGTGATTGTCATGGGTAATTTCAGCCGGATGTCGTCTGATGCCGCACCGATGAGAATTTCATAGTCACCCGGTTCAACCACATATTGTTTTTTATCTGTGTCCCAATAACGCAGACGTTGGGTGGGAACTTCGACCGTGACCTGGCTTGAATCGCCATGTTTCAGTTGCACGCGGGTGAAACCGCACAGCGCAAGTTTCGGCTGCGGAACAGCGGAGTTGACGTGGCGGTAATAAACCTGCGCCACTTCATCGCCGCCCACTTTGCCGGAATTCTTCACCGTGAACGTCACTTTCACCGTGCCGTCGGCAGGAATTTTTTTTGACTCCAGCTTGGCACCCTTGAAATCAAACTTCGTGTAGCTCAAGCCGTGGCCGAACGCATAGAGAGGCTTGCCGCTGAAGTAGCGGTAGGTGCGATTGGTCATCGAGTAATCCGTGAAGTCCGGCAAATCCGTGGTGGCACGGTAGAACGTCAACGGGAGATGGCCGGAGGGGTTCATATCGCCAAAGAGAACTTCTGCCACGGCTTGGCCGCCGGACTCGCCCGGATACCAAGCCTGAAGAATTGCGGGCAACTTTTCGGCTTCCCACGGCAGGGCGATGGCAGAACCGCTGCAGTTAACCATGATGATCGGCTTGCCGGTCGCGTAAAGTGCATGCACGAGATCCTCTTGAACCTGGGGCAGTTCAATTGTGGTGCGGTCATGTTGCTCGCCTTCGAGCTGGGGGCTGATGCCGCCGACGTAGATGACAATGTCAGCAGAGAGCGCGTTGCTGATGGCTTCCGCCTGAAGTTCCGCCGGCGGACGGGCAGGAGCCGCCGCCGCGCCGCGCCGCCCAAAACCGCGACCAGTTTCAGTCGTCAGCGGAGAGCCTTGGGCATAGGCCACTTGGATGTCCGCATTCGTCGCCAACAATTGACGGATCCCCCTCAAAACCGTGATTGGATGCGAAGCCGTGCCGTTGTAATTTCCCTGCAGCACGCCGACCGAGTCGGCGTTCGGGCCGATGACGGCGATGCGCTTGATCTTGGCGCGGTTGAGCGGGAGGGCGCCGTCATTCTTGAGCAACACCAACGCCTGGCGCGCGATCTGCAACGCAAGCTGCCGGCTTTCGGGCGTGTCATTGTCAGCGACGGTGATTTTCGAATACGGAACCTTTTCCGCCGGATCAAACAGTCCGAGACGGAAGCGCGTCCAGAGCGTGTAATATAAGGCTTGGTCAATATCCTCTTTGGAAAGCAGCTTTTGTTGAACTGCCCGCACCAAGGCATTATACTCGGTGCCGCAAGTAAGATTGCAGCCGGCTTTGACCGCATCGGCTGCTGCTTCTTCGGGTGTATTCACATAATGATGCGCCCTTGGGCTTGAAATATCGCCGATGGCGCCGCAATCCGAAACTACGTAGCCCTCAAATCCCCATTTCGTGCGCAACAGGTCGGTGAGCAGGAACTTGCTTGCGCAGTCCGGGATGCCGTAAAGCGCGCTGTAGGCGCCCATCACGCCGCCGACGTGTCCCACGCGCACCGCCGCTTCAAACTGCGGCAGATACGTTTCATACAAATCGCGTTCCGACGGCTCGGCATCGAAGCGGTGGCGGTCCGCTTCCGGGCCGCTGTGAACCGCGTAGTGTTTGGCGCAAGCCATCGCGAGCATGACATTCGGGTCGTCACCCTGAATTCCTTGGATGAACGGCACCGAAAGCAGACTCGTCAACAGCGGGTCTTCGCCGTAGGTTTCCTGGCCGCGACCCCAGCGCGGGTCGCGGAAAATATTGATGTTCGGCGTCCAGAACGTCAGCCCTGTCCACCATTTGGAGTCGCCGTTATGTTTGGAGACGTAATCATTATATTTGGCGCGGCCTTCGACACCGACAACGTGTCCTTCCTTTTTCAGCAATTCTGGATCCCAAGTGGAAGCCATGCCGACCGGCTCCGGGAACACGGTGGCGATGCCGTCGTTCGCAACGCCGTGCAACGCTTCGTTCCAATAAGCATACGTGGGCAGGCCGAGGCGCGGGATGGCGGGGGCGGGAGTCTGTCCACCCTGTAACTGCGCCACTTTCTCGGCCAGCGACATGCGGCGGATGAGGTCATTTATCCGGTCTTTCAACGGATGCGACGGATCGCGCCAGATTGGTGGCTCGGTGATTTCCGGAACGCGCCGGGCATCGGCGGAAAAATTGTCTGCCAATTCCGAAGCATTGAAAGCGATGACTGATGCGCCAGCCGCGTTTTTGATCTCGACAGTATTGAATTTCGCGGCTCCCTTGCTCGATGAAAAAATTATGTTTATTGGCCCCCGTATTTCGTCGTCCTCATGTTCGACCGTCCCGGAAATGGTGGTGACTTTTCGCGCAGCGCCGGCGGTGGCAAGAATGTCAAAATTTTTGGCCAGGCTGACGTCGCCGGAGGTCACATCAAACAACCTGTCTCCCGACACGCTCGCCAGCGTCTCCACTTCGCCGATGTTGATCGTGTATTTGCCAGCGGGCAAATGCGAAACGGTGACGGTGAAATTTTTCCCGTTGATTTCTTCGCGATAGGCAGCCGCATTGTCAGCGGCACCTTCGATGGTGACGGACGCGTTGTCCTTGCGATGTGCAAAGTCGCCGCTGACGCTCACCTGCTGGCCGCAGGAAGCGCAAATTTCGTCAGCCGCAAACGCAGCCGTGCCAGAAAACCACAGCCCCGCCAATGTCATCAGTGAAATCGCCGCTACGAGCTTTGAAAAACTCCGGCGGACTGGCCTTTGGCATTGCGTGGATTCCCGTGACGGGAAGTTGGATTTTGGGCAAGCGGCGGCATCGGACCGGTCGGACGCCATATGTTTGAGCTGAATGTTCATTTTTTGATTCCAGGATTTTTTGTTTTAATTGGCCGGAGGAGCGGCGGGCAACAGGACAACCCTCAAGGATTTTGGAACAGCGGCGTGAATTGATGGAAACTCCGCCGCCAGCCCGGCCATTCATGCGCCGTGTCCGGTGAGATGTAGTAGCTCATGTTCGTTTTGCGCCCAAGTTAATTGTGAGACCAAATTTTCGCTGTTTGCTGGGCAAGTAATCGGTCAAACTACAAGCGTTGTTCAATTGAAGGGCCTGATTGCATTTCGCACCAACAGCATTTGGATTTGGAAATAATGCCTCAATCCAAAGTAAATGGCTATATGACGAGTGTCATATTTGACCTGCGTGGTGGATAAATTTACGCCCGGACGGTAAAAAAACTCCGGGCGGCGGGGAACGGGATGATAAATTATTCCTGCACGAACTTGATGATGCGGGTTTTTTCGGTGCGACGGCGGAGCGCCTCGTCGAGCACTTTTTTGCGCAGGCGCAGATTCTTGGGCGTGGCTTCCACGTATTCGTCCACGTCAATGTATTCCAAGGCGCGTTCGAGCGAGAGCTTCATGGGCGGCGCGAGCTGGATGCCTTTGCCGTCGCCCTGCGAACGCATATTGGTGAGGCGTTTTTCCTTCACGGGATTCACGGGGATGTCATTCTCGCGCGCGTTCTCGCCGACGATCATGCCGACGTAAATGGCGTCGCCGGCCTCCACCATCAGGCGGCCGCGCTCCTGCACCATGTTGAGCGCGTAGTTGGTGGCTTCGCCGTTGTCCATGCTGACGAGCGAACCGTTCTTGCGCGCGGCGATCTCGCCGCAGTCCGGGCCGTATTCGTGGAAGAGGTGGCTCATCACGCCCATGCCCTTGGTGGAGTTGACGAGGTCGGTTTCAAAACCAATCAGCCCGCGCATCGGCACGAGCGCCTCGATGGAAACCTGGTTGCCAACGTGGTTCATGTTCGTGATCTGCGCCTTGCGGCCGGAGAGATTTTCCATGATGTTGCCGAGGTTTTCGCTGGGAACTTCAACGTATAATTTTTCAATCGGCTCCAGCGCGTTGCCGTCCTTGTCCTTTTTCCACAGCACTTCGGGACGCGAAACCAAAACTTCATGGCCTTCGCGGCGCATCTGTTCGACGAGAATGGCGATCTGCATTTCGCCGCGCCCGCTGACGGCGAAAATTTTCGGGTCGCTCGTCTGCGCGATGCGAAGGGCGACGTTCGTGCGGATTTCCTTCACGAGCCGGTCCCAGATATGGCGCGCGGTGACGAGCTTGCCGTCCTGACCGGCGAGCGGGCCGTCGTTGACGGCGAATTCCATCTGGATGGTCGGCGGATCAATTGGGATATACGGCAGCATCGCGCGCGCCTCGGAATCGCAGATGGTTTCGCCGATGAAAACATCTTCAAAACCGGTAAGCCCGACGATGTCGCCGGCGTGGGCCTCCTGGATTTCGATGCGTTTCATGCCCTCGAAATGATAAATCGCGGTGATCTTGCCCTTGGTAATTTTGCCGTTGCCGTGGCGGCAGATGGCCGGATCGCCGACCTTCACCTTGCCTTCGACGATTTTTCCGAAGGCGATGCGCCCGACATAGTCGCTGTAATCCAGATTCGCCACGAGCACTTGAAAACCGTCGCCCGCCTTCGCGCGCGGCGAGGGAATGTATTTCACGATGGCGTCGAACAACGGCTCCATCGTGCCGGTGACGTGGGTGAGTTCGGTTTTGGCGTAGCCCAGCTTGGCGGAGCAATAGATGAACGGAAAATCCAGTTGCTCATCCGTCGCGTTGAGCGACACGAACAATTCAAACACTTCGTCGAGAACTTTTTTGGGATTCGCGTTCTCGCGGTCAATCTTGTTGATGACCACGATCGGTTTTGCGCCCGCTTCGAGAGCTTTTCGCAAAACGAATCGCGTCTGCGCCTGCGGGCCTTCGGCGGAATCCACCACGAGCAGCACGCCGTCAATCATGTTCATGATGCGCTCCACCTCGCCGCCGAAATCCGCGTGGCCGGGTGTGTCCACGATGTTGATGTGAAAATCCTTGTATTTGAACGCGGCGTTCTTGGCGCGGATGGTGATGCCTTTTTCCTTTTCCAAATCCATGGAATCCATCAGGCGTTCGTCGGTGGATTCATGCTGGTTGGCGCGGAAGGTGCCGGACTGCTTGAGCAGGCAGTCCACGAGCGTGGTCTTGCCGTGGTCAACGTGCGCGATGATGGCGATGTTTCTAATGTGCTGCATATCGTAAATGACCGGCTGACTCACGCTGCAAAATACCAGACGCGCCAGACGGACGCGAATGGGAAAGCGGCGGAACTGCCGGGTTGTGCATGATGGAGATTTGCCGCAGAAGGTCAAGCCATGCGTCGGAAAATTTTGAGGCCACCAGTAAATTACCATGTGCCGTTAATGCCATTGTCAACCGCGTCGCGCAGCGATAGTTTTGGAACGTGCTCTCCACGCAACAGATGGCCGCCTTGAACGCGACTGGCGGCGAAGTGTCGTTCGACAACCGCACGCGCCAGCTTTATGCGACGGACGCTTCGCCTTATCAGATTGTCCCGGCGGCGGTGGCCTTTCCGAAAAGTCCCAAACAGGCGGCGGCCTTCATCCAGGCGGCGCTGGTCACGGGCCTGCCGGTGACGCCGCGTGGCGCGGGCACGGGCTTGAGCGGCGGCGCGGTGGGCGACGGACTCATCGTGGATTTCGCGCGCCACAACCAGGCGATCTGGGATTTCGACCAGGAGAAACGCACCGTGCGCGTTGGCGCGGGCGTGGTGCTGGACCGGTTGAATGATTTTCTCCGCGCGGAAGGATTTTGCTTCGGGCCGGACGTGGCGACGAGTTCGCGCGCGACGCTCGGCGGCATGATTGCGAACGATTCCTCCGGCGCGCACGCGGCGGTTTATGGCACCACCGGCCAGCACGTCAATGAACTGGAACTGGTTTTGTGCGACGGCAAGATCACGCGCATCGGCGCGCACCTTGAATCGCTGCATCACCAACGGCAGCTCGTGGATGATCTGGTGGCGCTGAACTCGCTGCAAATTTCCGAGCGCTTTCCGCCGGGACTTTTGAAACGCTGGCCGGGCTACGGCCTCGCGCGCGCGGTGGAACAGCCGGGAAACCTCATTCCGATTCTCTGCGGCAGCGAAGGCACGCTCGCCGGAATTTTTTCGGCGGAACTGAAAGTCGTCCCGCTGCCGGCGGAACGCGGCGTGGGCCTGATTTTTTTCGCGTCCGTCACCGAGGCGGTGCAGGCGGCGGCGGAACTGGCCGATT
>Ga0075522_10002351_pt1 | contig 14124 bp, 12 predicted proteins | sample NGEPerA_FD_74796 | JGI IMG/M metagenome (GOLD analysis project Ga0075522, IMG submission 74796) | Arctic peat soil microbial communities from the Barrow Environmental Observatory site, Barrow, Alaska, USA - NGEE PermafrostL2-A | ecosystem: Environmental > Terrestrial > Soil > Wetlands > Peat ... | reverse complement strand
TTGTTATCTCGTGTGTCCCGAGCCTTGCATCGTGCGCTCCGTGCGTTCGAACGGGCTTTATAAAATTCTCGTCGACTACTGCAAGGGCTGCCGCGTTTGCATCGAAGAGTGCCCCACCGGTTGCCTTGAAGGCGTGCCGGAATTGGACTTCGATACGGGCGTCGTTCGAATGGATACGGCCTTCGCAATTTCGCAGGGCTTGCACGGACGCCAGGCGGAAGAGTTGGCGCATCTATCCGATCGCCCGGCAAAAAATGTTTAAGTAGGACAGGCTTCAGCCTGTCTGGTTTTGAATTTTGGTTTTGTGCAAGAATTCTGCAAGAAATTGAGTTGTTGCATTCGTTTGAAAAGTCAAAAGAAGACAGGCTGAAGCCTGTCCTACGGAAAAGCGGAGTAAATTATGGCGACGCTCGTGGCAGGAAAAAAGAAGACAGTTCGAATTAACGGCTGCGTGGCCGCCGCTCAGGCCGCCAAGTATGCCGACGTCGACGTCATCACCGCGTACCCCATTCGCCCGTATACCGCGACGATGATGGCGCTGGCGCAGATGGTGGCCAACGGGGAGCTGGACGCGGAGTACATCGTGGCGGACAGCGAGCACTCCCAGTTGAGCATCGCGCATGGCGCATCTTCGAGCGGCGCGCGCGTTTTCACCGGAAGCTCCGGCGTCGGCGTGCAGTATGGTTACGAGCTGTACTCGCCGATCTCCGGCAGCCGCATGCCCGTGCAGATGATGATCGCGGACCGCACCCTCGATCCTCCGGGAGACTTCGGCTCGGAGCACACGGACGCGCTGTCTACGCGCGACATGGGCTGGCTGATGGGTTGGTCATGCGACGCGCAGGAAGCATTTGATAATCACTTGATTGGCTATCGAATCGGCGAGGATCCGCGCGTGCTTCTCCCGCAGATGGTCTGCCAGGACGGCTTTTTCGTTTCGCACATTGTGTGCGACGTCGATCTCCCGGATCAGGGCCAGGTGGACGAATTCCTGCCGCCCTACAAGCATCCGTATCCGCTCGATCCGCGCCACCCGGTGTCGCACGGTCCGCAGATCATGCCTGAGCAGGGACCGCCGCTGCAGCTCGAGCGTGCGCGGGCCATGGAAGGCTCGATGGCCGTGATCGAGCAAGCCCACGAAGAATTCGCAAAAATTTTCGGCCGCAAGTACGATCCGTGGATCGAAGAATATATGACCGAAGATGCTGACGTGGTTTTCTTCCTGCAAGGCGCGCACGGTGTTACGGCGCGTTACGCGATCAAGCACATGCGCGAACGCGGCGCAAAAGTTGGTCTGGTGCGCTTGCGCACCATTCGACCGTACCCGACGGAACAGGTTAAAGAATGCCTCAGCAAGTTCAAAGTGGTCGGCGTGATTGAAACGAATATGGGCCTTGGCAGCGTAAGCAGCGGAGGGTCGCTTTACGCCGAAGCTGCGGCGGCACTTTACGAAAGCCAGAAGCGCCCCCTGGTTTTCTCCTTCATGGCTGGAATGGGCGGCGAAGCGATCGTGTTAAAAGAATTCTATTGGATGACGCAGAAAATGCTGGAAGCGCAGAAGCGCGGCAGCATCGAGAAGCGCACCCACTGGGTTGGATTCGAGGAGTAGTTCGTTTTTAGGTATAGCCATTTTATTGATGCGACGGGCTTGAGGTTTTGCACTAAAATAGTTCAGGTGCGAGCTCTCGGGACCGCCATCCGGAGGAAGTGATATGTCAAGCATCGAAATCGAGCGACAGATACTGCCCATGTTCGGCAGCCCAAATCAAGGAGCGCGGTTTTACAATCCTGAGCTGCCCTCCAGCGAGCCTTTCGTTCCCGGCCACCGCACCTGTGCCGGATGCGGGCCGTCGATCCAGTACCGGATGACGAGCAAAGCATCGGGCGACAACACGATTCTCGTCGGGCCGACGGGCTGCATGTACGTGGCGAACAGCTCGTACCTCTGTACTCCGTATAACGTACCCTGGGCGCACACGCAGATCGGCAGCGCCGGAAGCTTCACCGCCGGTGTCTCGGCTGCTTACGAGGCAATGATCCGCAAGGGCAAGTACAAAGGAAAATTTCCTAACGTGATCTGCGAGGCCGGCGACGGCAGCGCGTCCGACATCGGAATTGGCTCCATTTCAGGCGCGCTGTACCGCAACCATGATTGCCTGATCATCTGCTATGACAACGAGCAGTATGCCAACACCGGTATTCAAGCCTCCTCGCGCACGCCCTACGGCGGCATGACGACCTTCTCGCCTCCAGGCCCGAAAGTGCCGGAAGCGAAGACGCTGTTCCCCAAAGACCTTGCGCGCATGATGGCCGCGGGACACCCGCACTGCTACGTGGCCACCGCGAGCGTTGGCTATCCCATCGACCTGATGAACAAAGTTCGAAAGGGACTCAACTTTAAGGGCGCAGCTTTCCTGATGATCTACACGCCTTGCCAAAAAGGTTTCGTGTATGAGACGCCGCGCTCCATCGACCTCGGGCGTCTCGTCGTCGAGTGCGGTCTGTATCCGATCTGGGAATGGGACAACAACAAACGCGCCTACGATTACAGTTTCAAGCCGCAATCCATGCGCCCCGTTTCCGAATATCTGAAGCTGCAGGGCCGCTTCGGTCACTTGCACGCCGAACACATCGCGACGCTGCAGAGATTTGCCAACCAGCAGTGGCAAATGATGGGCGTTGCCCTTCCGGAAGCCTTGATCCAGGCTACCGACGTAAGAAATCTTTCAAACATGGGCTCCGCCGAAGCGGCGGCATCCCTCGCGGAGACCGTATGAGCACGAATACTTCCAACGCACCAGCGGCTCAACAAGAAGCGTACATCGTCAGTGAAGGCAAGAAGCGCGGCTCGACCCGCGAAGTGCGGGACGAAGCTGCGTTTGACCGCTACTACACTGTCGTAAAAGTGCATGCTGGCGACGCGAACCTCACCGACAATTGGCACACCAACGAAGTGCTGAACCACGCGAAGAATAATTTTGAGGGCTATACCTTCGTGATGCGGACGCTTGAGGCCTGGGGCGCGATGATCGAGAACGATCACCGCGCATATTACATAGCGGGCGGTCGCGTGTGGACGCTGGACCTCGAGCCGGCCGACGGCAAGAAGTCGAGGCTGCCAGGCGAACACGGAACGAAGAAGTAACCGTCGTTGCCTCGCATCGTGCTCATTGACGACACGCCGGAGATCGCGCAGCTATTGTCTTATTCTCTTCGCGATCACGGCTTTGAAGTTTTCACATCCGGATTTACCGACTCGATCAATGAGCTCGTAGCGGAACAAAAGGCCGACGCCGTCGTCCTGGATTGTTCCGTATACAACATGAGCGAAACGCTTTTCGATACCGTGCGCTATGAGGCGGCCACCGCTCAGCTCCCCGTTGTCATTATCAGTGACACGCCGGAAGAAGCGGACAAAAGCCTGCGCAAGCGCGACGCGAAAAACGTGATGTTAATTCCCAAGCCGTTCACCGGATCGCACGTCGCCCGAGCGCTAAAAGAATTGCTCGGCATTAAGTAGCGCGGGCTTCAGCCTGCGGATTTTAGTCCTTGCAAGGCCCAACCCCCGGCAGGCTGAAGCCCGCGCCACTTTAAGAGAAGAGAAAAAAATGGCTTCCTGGAGCATGGATAACTGGCGCTACGTCGAACGCCAGTCCGTCACCGACCCGAAAGGCGCGCAGTGGTCCATTGCGCTCATGGACATCCTCGGGCAGGAAGGCGACCCCGAGATGCCCAACAAGCTGCAGGAATTGCAATACTCCTCTGGCCGGTTTTTCACTCTGGTGTATTCCGCAAGCGGCAGCGTGGTGTGGGAGCGCGGTTACGGCACTCTACCCGAAGCCACAACGGCCTACGAGCGACTGATTGTCGACGTCATGGACGGAGTAGTAGACCCCACGCAGCCCACCTTCCGCGAAGATCTTGAAGATTAAACTTTCACGGTTTTAAAATAGGCAGGAAAGACTTCGGAGCAAAACGTATCGCGCATTTCTGACCGGATAGTGGGTCTCCTGGGAACGCCAATCTCCTGATTGGCGTCTTGCGACCCGCCAATCAGGAGATTGGCGTTCCCAGGCTTATTGCGCCTTAAACAGATCCGGCAAGCCATCGACGGCGCGGCCCATGGCGCGCGCGAGATTCAGCTTGGCTACGTTGTAGGCGAAGACGCCGTTGATGTAATCGAACTCGGCGATGGTTACCTGCTCCTGGGCTTGCACAAATAGAACGTTATCGATCACGCCGGCCTCCACTTTCTGATGCGTCAGGTCGAGCGCTTCTTTCGTGACTTGCACGTTGCGCTGCGAAACTTCCACCTGGCTTGAGGCGGCCTGCCAGTCGAGATAGGCGCTGCGCACATCGCTCTCAATCTGTCCCTTTAAATCTTCATACTCGGCGCGGCGCTCGGAGAGCGCGCCGTCGGCCTGCTCGATGTCGCCCTCGGCGCGCCCTCCCTGCCAGATGGGAATTTTGAGGCTGGCAGTCGCGGTATAGGTGGTTTGGAGTTGGCCGGGGTTCACGCCGATGCCGCCGTAGTCGGCCGTTACGCCGAGCGAAGGATAGCGCTCCGCGCGTGCGGCAGCGTGGGAACGTTCGGCGGCGTGCATTTGCGCGTCGGCCGCTTTTAGATCGGCGCGCTGCTGAAATGCCTGCGCTAACGCGGCTTCCACCGTCATGGGTTCCGACGGCGCAAACGGCACGTCATCCGTGAGATCGTATTGATCGTTCGGGGGCAGGCCGATCATGCGCGCAAGATTTATTTTCTGCTTCGCGAGATCGTTTTTAAGCGAAAGCAGGCGCTGCTGATGCGTCAGAGCCTGCACTTCGTTTTTATCCGCGTCTATTTTTGCGATCAGGCCTTGGCCGAATTGCTGCTTACTCTGGTCGAAAACGGCATTGGCGCTGTCCAGCTGCGATTGTTCCGAGTCCACTTTCGCTTTCGCGGCAATCGTCTGCAGGTACGCGCCGCCTACCGCGACGACGATGAGTTCGCGGGCATCCTGCGCGGAATATCGATTCGCTCTGGCCACGTCGCTTGCCGCGCGGAAATTGTTGATGGCCGCTAGATCGAAAACGTTTTGGGAAAGGTGTGCGCGCAAATCCATGAAGTTGAATGGACCGATTACAGCGGGAATTGCGAAGCCGGGAAAATTAAATCGAAAACCTTGCGCGCGCAGATCTGTCGTTTGAACATCTTCCGTAACCGTTCCATTGACGTTCGGCATCAGCCCGCTAAGCGCCACTTTGCGCTGTCCTTCTGCTTGCCGCATCGCTTGGGTGGCGCCGGATTCGCCAAGGTTAAATGATAGCCCGCGCTGAATTGCTTCCTTAAATCCAAGTTTGCCGCTAAACGGCATTTTCGCAGTACCTGGAGTGCTTCCCGCATAGTTGCCTTGTACGTTTACACTCGGACTCAGTGTGTTCACCGTCGCCGTCGTGCTTGGCGCAGGCGCTTCCGAAGTTTTTACGGTGCCGCCGGATTGCCCCGTGCGCCCCGAAAGCGGCAGCTGCACGGCTTGCGTGCCTTGCGATGCTCCAGACGGCGGTCCAAGTTGCGCGAAGGCCGGCGCGGCGAATAAAAGCGCGACCGCAACAATCGGCCACAGGATGCCAAATTCTTTACGATCACGGATTGAAAATAATTGTCGCGGAATTAGAAAGTCGAATTTATTGCGCATAATGCTCCCTAGATTCTTTCTCGACACAAAGTGAATCGATCAGTTTTAAGGGCGCCGGCATTCTGCAGGCGGGACGCCGGCGCCAAAGGACTACGCGGCCATGCTTAACTGAGCTGCTTCCGGAAGCGCCAGATGCTTAACGAAACCAAGGCGACGGTAAACGCCAGCAGCGCCAGAAAATTCGGCCACAGCGTATCGATGCCGCTCCCCTTCAACATGGCCCCGCGCGCGATCACTCCAAAGTGCTGAATGGGATTGAGCTGCGCGACAGGCTGCAACCATTTCGGCATAGCCTCGACCGGCGTGAATGCGCCGGAAAGGGAAGTCAGCGGAGGGTTCACAAAAAATAAAGTGAGCTGCGCCTGCCGCGCCGATTTCGTAAACGTCGCGATAAATGTGCCGATGCCGATTCCGCACAACAGGCAAAGCGCCGCCGCGGCAGCCACCAGGAAAATATTTCCGCGGAATGGAATTCCAAACACGATCCGCATGATCGCCAGCGCCATCATGCCCATCAAGCAAAGCAGCACGAAGAGCGGAAAAAGTTTGGCGACGATAATCTGCGTCGTCGAAGCCGGAGACATCAGTAATTGTTCCAGCGTGCCCGCTTCGCGTTCCTTCACGATGGCTGCTGCGGAAATCAACGATCCATTCAGGATCAGGAGGACGCCTAAAATGCCGGTCACGATAAACCACGTGGGCCGGAGGCCAGGATTGTACAAATAGTCGGGATCGATAAACACCCTGCCTTTGCGGCTGACGTTGGGCGCCGCGATTTGCTGGAATTTTGCGTGAATACCCTCCCCGGCGAGAGTCTGGTTGTAGGATGCAATCACGCCTTCCGCGTACCCTTCGCCAATTGTGGCTGTATTGGAATTCATCGCGTTCAGCAGCACCTGCACGGTGGCAGGCTGGCCGCGCTGCAAATCGCGCGCGTAATCGTAGGGAATCACGAGCCCGGCATCCAGGCTGTTGTTTGCAATATTTCTGCTCATTTCGTTTATGTCAAAATAATTTCCCGCGGCCCTGAAACTTTTGCTCTCCGTCATGTCCGCGATCAGTTCGCGGCTCTCCGGCGTGCGGCTGTCGTCCACAACGCCCATGCGCAGATTGCTGACCGTCGCGTTCAATGCGAACCCGAAAAGAAGTAATTGCAGGGTGGGAGGCAGGATTAAGGACATGGCCAGACGCTTGTCACGCAAAATCTGGCGGAACTCTTTGCGGATCAAAGCCCGCATGCGATAGCCGAAAAATGCTCGAAGTCTATTCATGGCTTAGTCTTTCAACTGCATGCGCCGCATATAGCGCCACCCGATCACGTAAAAAACAGTGCCGATCGCTCCAATCGCAAAGACCGCGAACCACACCGACGGCCAGCCTCCGCCCGCGAGGAGCGCGTCGCGAACCACTTCAATGTAGTAGCGGCCCCAAACGAAGTTGGAAATCCAGCGAATGCCGGCTGGGATATTTTGGATCGGGAAGAGCAAGCCGGACAGCATGTACACCAGCAGGAATCCGGCAAGCGCAACCGCTTGCATCGCGGCCACCTGGCTGGGAATTGCCGCGCCGATCATATTTCCGAAGGCCGTCACGGTGAACATGTACAGAATCGTGGCCACTAGAAACGGGGTCGGATCGCCCGCAAAGCGGAGCCCGAAGCCCAGGAATAAAATCATCATCATGATGATGGCTTCCGCAGTGGCCACGATCATGAACGCGGCCATCTTGCCCAACAGGAATTCATGCGCCGAAATGTTCGAGACGTAGACCTGAAGGATCGTTTTCTGCTCGCCTTCCCTGGACATGGCCAGTGTCGCGAGGAGCGGCGGGAAAATGGACATGGCCAGCACGTAGATCCCTGGGCCATAAAACTTCTGCGACGAGCGGCTCGGGTTGTACCACAACCGGATCGCGGCGATGACGGGCTCAAGGTGGGTCGCTCCCGCGTTTTTCGCGTTGTACGCGCGGATGATTTGCTGCGCATCGCCCGAGATGATCTGTGCCGTATTCTCGTCCGACGCATCGACCAACATCTGCACCGTGGCGTTTTCGCCGCGCGCGATGTTATGACCATATCCTTCGGGGATGATCAACGCGCCACGCGCCGCGTTGGAAGTGAATGCTTCCTGAGGCTGTTTGTCCGTGGGCCACGAGACGACGTGGAAGCTTAGCGACTGGCGAAAATCGTCAATCAATCTCATGGACGCCTGCGACTGATCGAGATCCTGCACGATGATGGGGAGATCGTTCACCGTCAGCGAAATCGCCGTGGTCTGCAGCAGCAGCAAAATGACGGGCAGCAGAAGCGCCAGCATCACCGCGAGACGGTCGCGGAGAAGCTGCGTCAACTCTTTTTGGGCTTGTGCGAAGATTCGCCGCATGATTGGTTTCCCTATTCCTCCGCGCCGATCTTGCCGCGTTCGCGCGCTTGCTCCACCACTCCGATAAAGACGTCTTCCAGCGAGAAGCGCCCTTCGCGCGCCTCGAGCACACGGACTCCGCCCGCTTCTAGCTTTTGCGTGTTCTCGCGAATGCCCGCATCCACATCGCCGTCCGTGATGATGTGCAGCCGCTTGCCGAACAGGGCTACCCGCCAGCGCTGCTCTTCCGATTTCAAAAGATCGGCCGCCCGTTGCGGCTCATCCACGCGAAATTCCAACAGATGGCCTTTCTGGCGCCCTTTGATTTCGCTCGGCGTTCCTTCCTCGAGAAGTTCCCCGGCCACCATGAATCCCAAACGGTTGCACTGTTCCGCTTCCTCCAGATAGTGTGTGGTGACGAGTACAGCGGTGCCCGCATCGGCAAGATAATTGATCATCATCCAAAACGCGCGGCGGGCGAGCGGATCCACACCGGAGGTCGGTTCGTCGAGAAACACAATGCCCGGCTCATGCAGGATGGCGCTGCCGAACGCAACGCGCTGTTTCCAGCCGCCCGGCAAACTCCCGGTGACCTGCTGCTCCTTGCCCTCGAGCCCCGAAAAACCGAGCACCCAGTGTTCCTTCTCTTTGAGCTCCTGCTCGGGGACGCCGTACACTCCGCCGAAGAAATCCAGGTTCTCTCCGATGGAGAGGTCGTCGTAGAGCGAAAACTTTTGCGACATGTAGCCGATCTGTTGACGGATTTGGGTTGAGCGAAATGCGCCCCGCTCGCCCGCCAGCTGCATGTTTCCGGTGGACGCCTCCAGCAGGCCGCACAGCATCTTGATCGTCGTCGTCTTTCCCGCGCCGTTGGCTCCCAGCAATCCATAGATTTCGCCATAGCGCACTTGCAGGCTCACGTCATGCACTGCGGTGAACGAGCCGAATTTTTTTGTAATGTGCTCCGCGCCGATTGCGATCTGACCGCGCTTTGCTTTGTGATCGTGACGCGAAGGAAACGGCGTGTCTCGCGCTTCGCCGCCAAGGGAACGGAGCGTCGCGACAAACGTGTTTTCCAGCGTGGGTTCATCCACTCGCACGTTATCGATCGGGAGTCCTTCCGCATGCATGACTTCTTCCATCTTCCGCTGCGCGGCGTCGGGCGAATGCGTGAGCAATTCCAGGCGATCTCCAAATCGCTGCACGTCAAATATGTCGCCCTTGACCTCCGCTACTTTTTGCAAGGCGTGGAGGGCTTTGCGGAGGTCGGGCGTGCCCAGCTCGATGCGCTTCGCATGCAAACTGTGGCGAAGTTCGTCCGGCGTCCCGATTTGCAGGATTTGGCCGAGGTGAATCAGAGCGATGCGATGGCACCGCTCCGCTTCATCCAGATAGGGCGTGGCGATCAGCACGGTCAGGCCCTGGCCCGCGAGGTGCGCAAGCGTGTCCCAAAACTCCCGCCGCGACACGGGATCGACGCCCGTCGTCGGTTCATCCAGAAGCAAAATATCCGGCTCCGAAACAAGCGCGCACACCAGCGCCAGCTTCTGCCTCATGCCGCCGCTCAACTGGGCCGCCAGCCGGTTCGAGAAGCGGTCCATGTCAAACATTTTCAAATAGCGCCCACCGCGTTCGGCGATTTCCTCGGCGGGAACTTTTCGCAAATCGCCAATATAGCGGATGTTTTCGCTCACGCTCAGGTCAGGATACAGGCTGAACGTTTGGGTGAGATATCCGGTTCGCGAGCGCGCGTCGCGCGCCGGCTTTCCGAAAATCTGCGCGGTGCCGCTCGTGGCTTCCATCACGCCGGCGAGAATCTGAAACGTGGTGGTTTTGCCCGCGCCGTCGGCGCCGATCAGGCCGTAGATTTCGCCGCGCTGCACGTCAAAGGAAATTCCCCGCACGGCTTTGGTTGCGCCATAGTCTTTCTTGAGGTCGCGGACATCGATTGCAGCTCCTGACGGAGCCGCCTGGTTTGAAAGAAGGTCTTCCCGGGCCGTGGCTTCCGTGCTCATTGCGCAGCCCGTTTATGCGGCGGCCACGTATTGCCGCTGGTTAGAATTTCACCGTCCGCGGGCATGCCCGGTTTTGCGAATCCGATTCCTTGCGTTAACGCCACTTTTATCCCCACCACCTGTTTCACACGATCGTCGCGGAAATACGTGTTTTCAGGAGTGAAGGTCGCCTGAGGATCGATGCGCAGTACATAGCCGTCGAGAGATTGTTTGGTATTCGAGTCCAGGAAAATGTGCGCAGGCTGGCCCACTTTTACTTTGCCGATTTCGCCTTCCGGAACAAATCCGCGCAAATAAACTTTGGAAAGATCAAGCAACGTAATAATTGCGGTACCGGCCTGCACGACTTCGCCGGGCTCCGCGGCGCGAGTGAGCACTGTTCCGGAAAATGGCGCGACCACTGTTAAATCATTACGATCGGCCTCGGCCTGTGCCAGAGTCGCCTGCGCTTGCGCAGTTTGCGCCTTCGCTGCCGCAATTGTGGATTGCTGCTGCGCAATTTGCGCTTCTGTGCCGGATACTTGCGCTCTGCGAATTCCGGGCGTATCCAGATTGGCCTGCGCGGTGGTCAATTCTCCGCGAGCCGCCTCCACTTTTCGTTGCGTGGATGCTACGACAGCGGCCTGCTGGTCCGCCTGCACTTCAGCTTGCAATCCTTGCAACTGCGACGCGGCGCCGGTTTTGCTCAGGCGTGCGTAAGCATCGCGATTAAATTCCGCGAGCCGCAATGCCGCTTGCTGCTGCACCAGGTCTGCTTCCGCTGCCGCTAAGTCCGCTTGCCCCTGCCGCACGCGCCCTTGCGCATCCATTGTCGCTTGCCCGGTTTGCAGCTGATTCTGCGTCAATTGCTGTTGGAGCACGTTGATCTGATCACGCGCCCCTTGCAGCTTGGCCTGCGAATCCAGAAGCGCGGCCTTGGCCTGATTTTCTTTTGCGCGCACTTGCGCATCGTCAAGCCGCGCGATCACCTGGCCAGCCGTCACCGTGTCACCCTCGCGTACCGTGACCTCCAGGATCTTCCCACTCGTTTTCGGCGCCACTGCCGAATCGTCGCCCTCAATGCGCCCGCTGAGCGCGAGGATGTTGGCCGGAAGCTTTGGCGCGGCGAAAAATATTTCCCAGATCAAGACGCCGGCAACGATCGCTCCCAGAATAATCAAAATTACTTTCACGCGCGATCGCGGTTGCTTATTTTCTTCCGGCGGTGCGCTCGGCTTGGACGCGGGCGGAGGTGTGCGCTGCTCCGTGCTTGGCGGCGCTTGCGTGATCGTGCTGCTTTTAGTTTCGTCCATGGCTTTTGCCGTGCCCCACTTTCTTCAGGTATGCGAGCGAAAAATCCGCTATGTGGTCCGCGATGCGGTCCAGTTGATCCGGTGTAAGTTTCAGCTCCGGCTGTAAATGCGCCAGCACGGGACGCGAAAATGTATAAAACAAAATTTGTCCCACGATGCTGTTTACGGAAAGCCGCGTCGTCTCATGGTCTGGCGGCAAACCGATCAATTGCCCCACCGCTTCTTTCACGCGATCGTAAATTGGCCGCATGCCTTCATCCACCACGCGCTGCATGGCTCCCGTCGGCTGCGAGCACTCATGCATCACCAGGCGAATGTGCCAGTCCGGCCGCTCTTCCTGGCACATGCTCATGAGCCGCGCGCGGATCACTCCGCGAATCGTTTCTTCCGGTGACAGGCTGGAATCGAGCGCCGCCTTCATCGTCGCCGTTTTTGAGGCGCGCACCGAATGCCGCAACACTTCCGTGTACAGCCCCATCTTGTCGCCAAAGGTGTAATTCACCGCTGCCACGTTGGCTCCCGCGCGCTTGCAAATTTCGCGAATCGTCGTCGCGCGAAATCCGCGCTCGGCAAATACGTGTCCCGCGGCATCGACAAGTTTGTCTCGTGTGAGCTCAGGCGGCTTTTGCACAGAACGCCTGTGGGCAGGGGAGGCTCTACGAAGAGGGACAGTGCGCAGCATAACAAACATATGTTTAAAACACTTGTTTGAATTTGTCAAGCGAAAAGAGCGAGAACGGAATAGTGTTCCCGAGGCGCCGCGTACGCTCCATCGAAGGCAGTCGCTTTGATCTCAAAATTAAAGCGATCCCCCGCTAGGCGCATTCGCCCACAGATGCTAAAATTGTCGCGGCAAGTTTGTTTCCTTAGGCCCGTAGCTCAGTTGGTTAGAGCGCTACCTTGACACGGTAGAGGTCTCCGGTTCGAGTCCGGACGGGCCTACCATTCTTTTCAATAAGATAGAGAGTTTTCTTCGGAATCTGACAGAAACTTCACCTGTAATTCTTCACCTGTACATTGGTATTTTTGGACAGTCGTAGTAGATCTTGTGCGTCGACAAACGCTGAACACGCACCGTAGGATTGCACACCCGATGGGAGGTCATCGAGCACCACTCTTGGCCTGAACTTAAATTTAAGTCTCTGTGCAGGAATTTGTCGCGTGGAATTTTGACAGTCGAGACCCGTGGCAATTGTGTTTCAACAGTTCCTCCGCGCTGCACGACAAACTCCGAACCCGGGCTAAGGGTGGCTCTCCGGTTGCTATCTGTCGAGCCGCACCCGAAGGCGCCTCGCACGTTCGCGGAATGCATCTTCGCCACCATCGAGAATATTGCACACTTCTTTGCGAATATTCGCGTCTTCCAGGCCACCAGCGATATAGGTAATTGAAGGCAGACCTCCGGTAGGGTGCGAGCCTGCGGTGGCGATGATGATCTGATCTGCGTCAGTGTTAATCACCAGATTTGCGTTGTGAGTAACCATTATCACTTGGCGTTTCGTTTTGGCCATGATGAACAACGAAACGAGTTCATCAAATACCGATTTAGGATCTAGGTTTTCTTCTGGCTGATCGATTATTAACGGACGATCGTTGGCATCATCGAGCGCAAGATAGAGCAGTAGCAATACAATGTCACGCGTACCGGGCGACAACTTGCGAATGTCAACGCGGTCGTAGGCGATCTCATATCGAACAGTAATGTAATCGGTGCTGCACAACCAATGTGCAAACTGCTTTGACCACGTGCGGAATTCCAGTTTCTGTGTGGGGACATAGGGTGCGTGCTTGAGTAGGTCCTTCCAATACTTCGCAATGAAATCGCCCATCGCCGTCTGAATCTCAACCGCGCTGCCGGTCTCCCAAGCAGGCTTGAGTTCAGTGTTTGCCAGCGCAGTCAGGGAACCCTGGCCAGAAAAGGGCCCGCTCATGCGACGATCTATGAGTTTGTCCTCCGCAAACTCGGCCCATGTGTTCGCATCGACAACGCGTGAGACAGAAAAGCTAAGATTGCATAATGTGCCCGATGAATGGGCAAGCCGGGCCATCAGTGGCGCATATAAGGCTACCAGCTCGTTCTGCTCGCTAATGATCGCGTCGAATACTCGTCCGTAAGAAGCTTCACGTTCACTTTGGAGGGCTTTTCGGCGAGACGCCGCACCTTGCGCATCCGTCAGACGCATCTCTAGAGTTTTGAGCGCATTGTTGTCCTGTGCAATACGCGAGGAGAGTACAGCATATTGATTACGAATGACTACATGATCGAAATATCCATCGTCACCGTCAGCGGTTACCGCCATCTTGGGAGTGGGCGATATCTTTGGTGAGCTTTGTTTGGGGGGGCATATCGTGTGTCCACAGCAGTTACTCTGACTGCCAGTTCGATACACGCGATTAAGAAGGAATCAATGATTCGCATGCTTCGCGAGAACAATAAGTTGTCAAACTCCTTCGTATCCTATCTTCTGTTCAGCATCAGGCAGTATCAGGACAATGTTGCTGAACTACTTACTTCTTCCGCCGAACAACGGCTGGCTCGCGTGCTGCTCCGGTTAGCCCACTTGAACGGGAGAGATCCATCATCGGTTGAGCTGCCCCCTCTAAGTGACCAGGTTCTGGCGGAAATGATCGGTACCACCCGCCCGCGAGTCAATGTATTCATGAACCGATTCAGAAAACAGAGATTCATAAGCGACAACGGCCGAATAGAGGTGCACAAATCTCTGCAGCGGGTCTTGCGGTGCGGACGAGGTGGTGCTCCAAGTCATCCACCGATCCTTGG
>Ga0075522_10002346_pt1 | contig 14132 bp, 9 predicted proteins | sample NGEPerA_FD_74796 | JGI IMG/M metagenome (GOLD analysis project Ga0075522, IMG submission 74796) | Arctic peat soil microbial communities from the Barrow Environmental Observatory site, Barrow, Alaska, USA - NGEE PermafrostL2-A | ecosystem: Environmental > Terrestrial > Soil > Wetlands > Peat ... | reverse complement strand
CCTTGGGCGTGGATCGGGTTTGGGTTGGGATTTGCTTCGCGACATGAGTGTGGTTGTGAATCGCCCGCCAAAGAACGTGCTCAACTCCTATGCTAAACGCGCAGGCCGGCGCGTGATTCAGGCGCGCCTCATGCGCCCTGTGCTTTTGCCAGGAAAAGAGTGAATGGATTGGACAAGGCGTTGTAATGGCTCAGAGTCTGATCGCTATTTCCACGTCGAGAGCGGTTTGAGCGCGGGGACTGACTCGTCGCTGAACTGTGTAAAAAGTACGGCGATGGTCTGAGGGGAGGTTTGTTTGGCGAGTGGAATTACGATGTTGGTGAGGCCGGGATTAGGGGACTGCGGACGCGGAACCTGGGTGCTGGCGGTGCTGAAATGTGCTTCGGCGGGCTGGAGGATGTGGGCGTCAAGTGTGACGCCTGCCTGTCTGAGCGTGGCTGAGCGGCCGTCTTTTGAAATCTGAACGGTGGCAAATGTATGGAAGTTCCAGACTACGTCGACCGCCTGTGAGGGAACAATTTCGTCCTGCACGAGGACGCGCCGTTTATCCAGGAGAGAGACGCCACGATGCCAGGAAGTCAGCTTGCCCTTATAGGCCGAGCCGAGATCAGCGACGGCATACATGGTGTTGCCCGCAATACCAGTGGCGGTGAGCACGGCGTTGGCATCGAGGTCTTCGTTCTGGGCGTCAATGGTGAGGGTGTTGTGGCCTTCGGTGCGCATGCGGTAGTAGGTCCAACGCTGACGGCCGAAGTAGCCGGGAAGGCCGTAGCTGTCGCCCGCCAGATCGTTGGCCCAGCGCTGGCCGGAGGCATCCATAACGAAGCTGCCGAGGTCGAGATGGCCGTGCGAGGCGTGTGCGTCTCCGCCCTTGAAGCCGATATACCAGGCACCGGGGTCGTCAAATGCGCTACGCATGTAAGCCTGACTGACACGTGCGAAGCTTTCCACTAAAGGCAGCGGCGCGGTATCGCCGGGAACAGGCGGCAGAGCCGACCAGAAAAGTCCAAGGATGGCGAAGCGGCTGCTTTCTTTTTGCTCGTTCGGGCCCAAATGAGTGTTGAGGACGATAGGGCGCTCGTATTCGGCGTAGGCAGGACGGTGAAAGCGGCGGGCGAACCAGAAGACCTGTGGCGAGGGGTAGACATCGGGGTGGGCATCCCCGAAGTTGGCGAATTGACCTGTGGGTCCGGTGGATTGAATGTGGTAATCAACGGTGGCGGAAAAGCCGGGTGCATCGGATGCGCCAGAGTCGTTGCCGAGCGCTGAGTCGAGCGCGGCGACGTAAAGCACGTTGTAGCTGGTGGCGTAGTTCCAGTAGCCGGGACCTTCTTCGAATCCGCCATCGGGGCCAAAAAGTTTCATGATGTCGGTGATGGCAGAGTGGGCGTGATCGAGGATGGCAGCGGCGCGCTGAGGCTCGTCTTCGGCGATTGCGAGCGCGCCGACGGATTCGCCGCCGTTGCAGACCTGATTCCAATTGTTGTGCTCGTGGTGAAGCGCTTCGCCGCTCTTGATGCGTTCGAGCCAGGGATCGATGCCTTTGGTGATGATGGCGTTCTTGATTGTGGCGCGGTCGGGGGGTGAGAGAACGGAGTAGAGCCAGTCGTAGCCGAGGCCGAGTGCGGCGGTCATCTCGGCGGTGTCAAGGAAATGGGTAGGATACCAGTCGGGGAACGCGGCGGCGGCGAGCATTTCGTTTGTAGCGCGGTCGGCGAAACGTCTGTCGCCGGTGATGCGGTAGAGGCCGGCCAGAGTGAAAATGCGGCCTTCCATGTCGCGCGAGGTAGCGAGCAGGGTGTGCTCCTCGCCGACAATCTGGTAGATGTCTGGCGGAACGGCGAGAAGCTTCTCACCGACTTCGCGCTGTTGCTGAAAGTATTTTCTTGTGAAGGAGTCGGTGGCAATGGATTGCTTGATGGCCGGCAAATCGGAGTCGGGGAAAAGCAATCGTGGATGCTGCGGCTGAAGAGTATCGAGCGGTGAAGCGGCGTAGGTGCGAAATGGAATTAATGCAAAGACGGCAAAGACGAAGACGGTCTTCGGATGGGGCGTAAAGATGGTCCTTACGATGGCAGCAAGGAAGCGGAAGTAGTCAGCAGGCATGAGCATTCTCTCCATGGATACGGACAGCGGGATTGTAAATTGAGTTGGAGATCAGCAGCAAGGAGACGACACACAGTGCCCAGTGGGCCTGACTCCATCTGGAGGGTGTATATTTCTTCTTGGGCGAAAACGTTAACGTAACCAAGGAGCAATTGGAGATGGCAGCGGAAAAGAACGAAATAGTGAAGCCGGCAGCGAATGAAGTTCTGCTGATTACCAGTGGGGATTTGCGGCTTTCCGCCAACCAGGTGTGTTGGCCGGCACAGAGAGCCATGGAAGAGACGCTGACGGCTGCCTTTGCGCAGAAGGGATTCAAGCTGGTCCGCGCCCATGCTTACAACGAGGCAGAAAAGCATGGCTTCATTTCTTCGCAGCGCCAGGGGATGGATGTGTTCATGAAGATTCATCCCGAGGCCAAGCTTGTGTTTGCGACCGCAGCGTGGCAGTACAGCCATCACGTTCTGCCGGGATTGCGGAGCCACAAAGGGCCGATCCTGACGGTAGCGAACTGGTCAGGGCAATGGCCGGGGCTGGTGGGGCTGCTCAACCTCAACGGTTCGCTGACCAAGGCGGGTCGTGCGTTTTCGTCCATATGGAGCAAAGACTTTACCGATGAGTTTTTCCTGAAGGGCCTCGACGAGTGGCTGCGAACGGGCAAGATTACTCACGATCTGAATCATGTTCACGCGCTCGACAGAAGCAAGCTGCCTCTCGAGAGCGCGAAGCTCGGCGCAGAACTGGCTGCTGACCTGAAATATCGTAAGGCGATCATGGGCATCTTCGACGAAGGATGCATGGGAATGTATAACGCCATAATCGATGACGAGTTGCTGAATTCGGCGGGCATCTACAAAGAGCGCCTGAGCCAATCGGCGCTGGTAGCGAAGATGAGGACAGTATCTGATGCGGAGGCACGGGGTGTTTACGATTGGCTGGCCGCCAAGGGTGTGAAGTTCGCGTTTGGCAAGGACGCTGCGACGGAACTGACGCTCGACCAGGTGCTCGAACAGTGCAAGATGTATATCGCCACGGTGCGCATCGCCAAGGACTATGGATGCGATGCGGTCGGTATCCAATACCAGCAAGGATTGAAGGACATGGCGGCGGCGTCGGACTTGGCCGAGGGGATGCTGAACAACTCCGAACGGCCCCCGGTGTTTGCGGAAGGCACGAAGGAAGAACTCTTTGCCGGCGGGCCTATAGTGCACTTCAACGAAGTGGACGAGTGCGCCGGGACCGACGCGCTGATTACCAATCGCTGCTGGAAAGCGCTTGGACTTGACCCGTCGACTACACTCCACGACGTTCGCTGGGGAGAGCATTACAAGGGCGAAGGTCTGGACGCATTTGTATGGTTGCTGCAGATTTCCGGTGCGGCGCCGGCGAATCATTTTGTTGGCGGATATGCAGGCGCCACCAGCGAGCGGCAGCCAGCCATGTATTTTCCCCTGGGAGGCGGTTCTTTGAAGGGAATCGGCAAGCCGGGCGAGATCGTGTGGAGTCGCGTATTTGTTGAGGGCGGAGCGCTCCATGCGGACTTGGGCCGCGGGACGGTGGTGAGTTTGCCAGCGGCGGAAACAGAGCGTCGCTGGAAAGAAACGACGACTCAATGGCCGATTGTGCACACGGTTCTGCATGGAGTGGGCCAGAACCAATTGATGGCACGGCACAAGGCGAACCACGTGAATGTGGCGTATGCTCCAACGGCGGAGATGGCCGACAAAGCGCTGGCGACCAAGGCTGCGATGCTTGCGGAGTTGGGCGTGAACGTAAATTTGTGCGGGATTACTCAGGCCTGATAACAGAGTTGCCCTGTGGCTGTCATGGTCGCAGGGCAGCGATAATCTGCTCTGTGCTGCGCACCCGTCCAATGCGGGGAAAGATGCGCTCAACGGCGTTGGCATGGCTTTCTGCATTTAGTCCGCTCATAGCGTCTGCCGCAAACACCATCTCGTATCCGCGCTCATAGGTATCGCGTGCCGTGCTTTCCACTCCACCCTCGGTTGCGATACCGCAAAGAACAATGGACGTCAAGCTGCAGCGGCGCAGTTGCAGGTCGAGGTCGGTACCGTAGAAGGCGCCCCATTGCCGCTTCATGATCACAAGGTCTCCGGGCTGTTGGTCTAGTTCAGAAATGAGATCGCTCCAGCCGGGCGGTAGCGAAGTGATGCGCGGAGGCTGGTCAGTTGGCGGATGCAAGCGGTCTGCACCATCGGACGATCCGCCGACGTGAACCAGGACAGGCTGTGCTCCTGTCTGACGAGCCGTCGCGAGCAGACGCACGCTGTTGGCGATGACGGTTTCAATAGGCAGAGGCGATACCGGCAATCCCGTGATTCCTTTCTGAAGATCGATTACCACGACGGCCGTGCTTTTGGGATCGAGTTTGAAATCGAGGTCGCTCATGATTGAATTCCTTCTTCTACGGGTAGGATACCCATCTCACGATAAATGGGGCGGATGACTCGCCCGATGGCCGGCAGGCGCGTGAAAAACCATACTGCGCCCAATAGGACTGCGGAACCGCTAACAATCACGGTGATTGGTGCACCGAACGCATTGGCCATTGATCCGGCGAGCAGGCTGCCGAAGGGGGCCATGCCCATGAAGGCCATGGTGTAGTAGCTCATAACGCGGCCGCGCTTGTCTTCGCTGACCAGGGTTTGGATGATGGTGTTGCTGGCGGCCATGCCTTGCATCATGCCCATGCCGGCAAGCAGCGCCATGACCATGGAAAGCCAGAATACGCGCGCCAGGCCGAATCCGATAAGGCCGAGGCCGAAGACGACGGCGGCCACAGGAATGATGCGGATCAATCCGCGCACGGTTTTGCGGGCGGCCAGCGAGAGCGCCGAGATCAGCGCACCTATGCCCATGGCTCCCATAAGGAAGCCCAGTGTATGTGGTCCCCCGCGCAACACTTTGGCGGCGAAGATGGGCATGAGCACAACGAACGGCATGCCCATGAGGCTGACAACGGCAAAGAGCATCAGGATAGTTCGGATGGGCAGGAAGCCGGAGACATAAGTCCAACCTTCCTGCAACGCAATCCACATGGAGGTGGTTTCGCGGTTGAGTGTGGAAGCCGGCAGGCGCATGGCCAGCAGCGATGCGATCACAGCGAGGTAACTGACGCCGTCGATGAGGAAGCACCAGGCTTCGCTGGTGACCGCGATCAGCATGCCGGCCAGCGAAGGGCCGATGAGCCTGGCCACGTTGACCATGGATGAGTTGATGGCGATGGCGTTGCCGAGATCTTTGCGGTCTTCGACCATCTGCACCATGAAGGCCTGGCGGCCGGGCATGTCGAATGCATTGATGATGCCCTGCGCGACGCTCAGGATCAGAATCCAGTGAATGGTGATGTGGCCGGAAAACGTGAGTGCAGCCAGAAGCAGCGATTGCACCATGGACAAAGTCTGCGTCCAGACCAGTACTTGCCTGCGGTTGAGCCGATCAACCCACACGCCGGCGACGGGCGCAAAGATGAAAGTGGGAATCTGTCCGGCAAAGCTGACCGTGCCTAGCAGCAGCGCCGATCCCGTGAGCCGGTAGACAAGCCAGGAGGTTGCAATGCGGGTCATCCATGTGCCGATGAGCGAGATGCTCTGGCCGCCGAAGAAGAGCCTGAAGTTGCGATGGCGGAGGGCGCGCCAGGCGTGCGAAGCACCGTCGAGTTTGCCGGGCTTCACTGCGCCAGGAAGCTCGGTATTTATTGCACGTGTTGTTTCATCGGCGGGGCTCAAAAGGTGGCATCCTTGTGCGTAGTTTTGCGGGCACGGTCGGACCAATGGCTTCTCTTACTTTAATTGGGTTGGCTTCATGACTGAGGCAGGCGCTGTTTATGGTTGAATTGCGACAGCCTTTCTGAGATTACGCGGACGGTGACGATTGCCGGGTTGGAATTGCTGCGATGGCAGCGCGTCACTATATAATTCGGGCCGAATCATGAAAGCAGAGGGCGCGCAAACAACCATGAAGAAATCGATTCGTGCACGCATTGGAAGAACGAGATGGAGCGGGCTGGGCGTGCTGTTCATGGTGACCGCTCTGGGAGGAAGTGTCTTGTCGAGCCAGACCCGGGTTATGCCGGCCAAGCATGTGGATGCGCTTGCGTCAGGATTTCAATCGCCGCCGGATTCGGCCAAGCCGCTTGCGTACTGGTGGTGGCTGAATGGGCACACGGATACGGCAACGATTACAAGCGACCTTGAGGCGATGCGCAGTGAAGGCTATGGCGGCGCCATCCTGATGGATGCGAACGGGTCGGACCAGGGCGGAAATATTGGCGTGGCGGAGGGGCCGATGTTTGGAACGCCGGCGTGGCAAGAACTGTTTCTGCACACCTTAAAGGAGGCGAAGCACCTTGATCTGCGGATAAGCCTGACGATACAGAGCGGCTGGAATGTGGGAGGGCCGACAGTGACAGGAGCGCAATCGGCAAAGCTGCTTACGTGGACGCGGAAGGTTGTACACGGGCCGGTGGCGGGGCCTCTCCAGATTGACCTGCCGCCAAGCAAGGATGGGTTCTACAAAGACATTGCGGTGATGGCGTATCCGCTGAAACACGGAGCAGCGTTCGCGGGCGCTGCGAAGAGCGGTGATACGCGCAAACCGATACACGATCTAAAGGTGAAGGCAATGTTCGTCGAGGCGGGATTCTCAGTTCCGGACTCGAAGCCGCTGCTCGGGGATTTTTCCTCCGTCGCCGGCGAGGAGGATTTCGACGTAAGCCAGGAGGTGGACCTGACGAGGAGGAAAATGTCGCTCCAGGGCAAGCTGGAATGGGATGTGCCGCCGGGCGATTGGGAGATTCTTCGCACCGGGTACACGAGTTCCGATGCGCGGGTTTCGACAAGCAGTGGGAAATTTCAGGGTTTGGTGATTGACTATCTCGATCGCGACGCTTTGACCAGCTATTGGAATGGCAACGTTCAGCCGCTGTTGACGGCTGCGAAAGCTTATCTTGGCGATTCGCTGCGGTATGTCTATACCGATAGTTGGGAGGTGGGCGGAGTGAACTGGACTGGTCACTTCCGCGAGGCCTTTATCGCAGGGCGCGGCTACGACCCGGTGCCGTATCTGCCCGTGGTTATTGGACGCATCGTCGGCAGCCGCGAGACGAGCGACCGTTTTTTAAACGACCTTCGCCGAACCGTCGGGGATCTGGTGCTGACGGATCATTACGAGATCTTTGGACAACTTGCTGCGAAGAACGGGCTTGGATTTCATCCCGAATCGGGAGGGCCGCATGGTGCGCCGGTGGATTCTCTGCAATTGCTCGGAGCGGGGAGCTTTCCGCAGACGGAGTTCTGGGCGCCTTCTGCGCATCGCGCGACGGAGCTTGATCGCTTCTTTGTAAAGGAAGCTTCTAGCGCGGCGCACATTTATGGCAAGACGCTGGTGGCTGCCGAAGGAATGACGAGCGTTGGCCCGCAGTGGGAAGAGTCGCCGGGGATGGATCTGAAGCCAGCCTTTGATCAGGAAGTGTGCGCAGGGTTGAACATGCTGGTTTGGCACGAATTCGCCTCGTCACCGGCGTCGACGGGGTTTCCGGGGCAGGAGTATTTTGCAGGGACGCACTTCAATCCCAAGGTGACGTGGTTCAAGGACGGCAAGTCGTTCTTCGACTACATCGGGCGGATACAGTACCTGATGCAGCAGGGCGTGCCAGTGTCGGATGTGCTGTATTACTACGGCGACCAGGTGCCGAACTTTGTGCAGTTCAAATGGAGCGATCCAGCGCATGTGATGCCGGGGTACGACTACGACGTGTTGGACGAGGATGTGCTGACGAAGGGTCTGACTGTCGCGAATCATCGCATCCGGCTGAAGAATGGAACGGAGTATCGCGAGCTGGTGTTACCGCCCTTGACGAACATCTCGCTGCCGGCGTTGCAGGCGGTGGAGAAGCTGGTGAATGCAGGAGCGACGGTGGTGGGCCCGAAGCCTGTGCGGTTGACGGGGATGCCGACCGCGAAGCAGACAGATGCCGATGTGGTCGCGATTGCGGATCGGCTGTGGGCAGGCTGCGATAGCGATGGCACCGGAGTGAGCAAGGTCGGGTTGGGGAAGATTGTCTGTGGCGAGCGGGCGCGGGCTGCGCTTGAAGACGATGGTGTTGCGCCAGATCTGACGAGCGCGGGGCCGGCTCCGGATGCGGATTTCGACTTTGTGCATCGTCGTGGACATGCGGCGGAAATTTACTTTGTGCGCAACAGGAAGCCGAGTACGGTGGCGACGGTGTTGAGTTTCCGCGAGCGCGGGCTTGCGCCGGAGATTTGGAATGCGGAGACGGGTGCTGTAACGCCACAGGGCGTGTACGAACAAACCAAAGACGGGCGCACTAATCTGCCCATGTGGCTGGGGCCTTATGGGTCGGTTGTGGTCGTCTTCCGCCGGGCGGCCAGTGCTCATGTTGTGAGGATGGAGCGCGACGGGCAGGAGGTCTTTCCGAAGCTGAGCGCTGATTCGGCGCCTTTCGAAGTGGAGATTCGGAGCGGACGCATGTTACTGCGAGCGGAACATGGCGGACGTTACGTTGCCGTGGATGCGATGGGACGGAGACACGCGGCTACAGTGGCGGAGCCAACGGAGTTGAAATTCGACAAGTCGTGGACGGTTGCCTTTACTCCGGGATGGGGAGCGCCGGCGGAGGTGCGCATGGATAAGCTGGCCTCGTGGACCGAGTCAAGCGATGAGGGCGTCCGGCACTATTCGGGGACGGCGGCTTATACGAGGGAGTTTGCGATTCCGGTGCAACTGCCGGTGCATACGCGTGTCGTTCTTGATCTTGGTGAGGTGCGGGAGACTGCGCGGGTTTGGGTGAACGGCAAGGAGATGGGCGTGGCTTGGAAGAGGCCATTCACGATTGATGTGACTTCGGCAGTGAAGCCGGGGAATAATTCGCTTAAGGTTCAAGTGACGAATTTGTGGCCGAATAGGATTATCGGCGACCAGAGCTTGCCGGAGAGCAAGCGGTTCACGCATACGAACATTACGAAGTTCAAGGCGGATTCGCCGCTGATGACTTCAGGGTTGCTAGGGCCCGTGGTGGTTAGGATTGATTCGGCGGTGGGGATGGGGGCGAAGAGGTAGTATCTACTGCCGAATGGTTGAGGGTCGTAGTATCCCACTCATGCGGCAAAAAGCGCCGCATGAATGGGGCACTCGGCAGTTGTGGGGTGGAATTCGTGGATTCCCAGGTCCGAAAATCCGGACCTGGGGCACCCGGCACCCGGCCCATTCGCTTCGAATCGGATGGGGCATTTTCTCTGCAAAAAATGCGGCTCCGCGTGGTGCGGACCGGTTGCTATTCGCCGATGGCGTGGTCGGTCTTGATGTCTACGCCGCTCCAGGCTTTTTGCTGGGTCCAGGGTTCGGCGGGGGCGCTCCAGAACTCGTCGGTTGAATTAAGACCGAGAGGGAGCCATGCAGCGGAGCATAGGTACAGGCTTCCAGTGGAGATGTACGGTTCGCCGATGGAGGGCTGATGGCCTGCGAAGCCGATGTTTAGCCAGCCTTTGTCGTCGAAGGTTCCCTTTGCCGCATTCATGCGAGACATTACCGCAGTTAGAGCACAGCGGACTTGTGCTGGATGAACGCCTTCGGGAAGTTGATGGCGGAGCGACATCTCGGCGAGGTGCTGGAATGCTCCGTAACGATAGGCTAGAGAGCGGCCGATGGCGGGGAAGGTGCCTTCGGGGCTGATTAGGCGCTCCTGAATGGCGGCGTAGCGGCGGGCGCGAGCTTCGAAGGGCTTGCGGAAGAGGAACTCCCAGCGCTTGGTGCTGCTAACGGCGTCGAGGACGTTGAGCAGCATGGGCTGAATGACGAAGCTGTTGTAGTAGTCCCAGTGGAAGTCGGGGCCGTCGCCGTAGAGTCCGTCGCCCTTGTACCACTGCTGGTGTTGGCGCAGCGCGTAGTCAATGCGCATGGTGTCCCATGGCTGGCCGCACTTGCAGAACATCCCTTCGATGATCGCAGAGAAGAGAAGCCAGTTGTTAAAGCCGGGTTGTACCTTGCGCGTCTCGACCATGGCCCGGACAAGGTTGTCTTTGGTTGCGGAGTCAAGCCTGGCCCAGAGTTCGTTAGGGGCGCGGACGATGGCAAGCGCAAGGAAGGCGGCATCGACGACAGACTGCTGGTTGTTGCCGAAGTTGAGAGCGTCCGGAGATTTTGGATCACAGCCGTAGCGGATGGCGAGGCGCGCCCATTCGCGATAACGCGTGCGCAACTTTTCTTCCGCTGGATCGTTGCCGGGCTCGGCCTCAAGCCAGGGAGCAAGGCCGCAGAGCAGACGGCCGACGGCTTGGAGGTGCGTCGAGTTGCGGCTGGCTTCCTCCTGCCCCTTGGCGCACTCGACGGGCATGGTGGCGCGGAGCTTTTGCTGACTTATCGCTTCGAGAAGGGGCTGCGAGACTTGCTCCACGATGGCCAGCCATTTTTTGCGGTCTTCTTTCCCGGTGGAAGGGCCCAGTGTTGCTTCAGGCGCTGCATGGATTACCGAACCTGCCAAAAGCGGTGCGGATGCCAGTAACGCGCTCTTCAGGAATGTGCGCCGGGTTGCGGTGCCTTGCGATTGCATTGATAACGATCCTTCCAAGTTGTTGTTGTCCGCAAACATTCTAGCGGCTGCGGGTTGTCTTGGGGACGCTGGGACGCTGCGATGAACGACTCCTGTAAAGTTGGAGTTGGGAACGTGCGGAGATCAGCAGGTTGTTTCTCTGAATCGGGATGGGGCGGGTTTGGCGATTGACGCGGAACAAGGGAATCTGAATGCGCTGCTGCAGTCAGTGTTCGGTTTTGCCCGTTTCAGGGCCGGCCAGGAAGCGGTATGCCGCGCGGCGATCGAGGGGCAGGACCTGCTGCTGGTGATGCCAACGGGTGCGGGGAAGAGTCTTTGCTATCAGTTGCCGGCGATCGCTCGGGGAGGGACGGCGCTGGTGATTTCGCCGTTGATTGCTCTGATGGAGGACCAGGCGGCAAAGCTAGGTGCGCTAGGGCTGAAGGTGGCACGGATTCACTCGGGGCTGGATCGCGGAGTCGCGCGGCAGGCTTGCGTGGATTATCTGCAGGGGGCACTTCAGTTCCTGTTCGTCGCGCCGGAGCGGCTGCGGGTGCCCGGGTTTTCAGAGATGCTGGCCAAGCGCAGGCTTTCGCTGATTGCGATTGACGAGGCGCACTGCATCTCGCAATGGGGTCACGACTTCAGGCCCGACTACCGAATGCTGGGTGACCATCTGCCTGGGCTAAGGGGCGGGGACGATGCCGCGCCCGTTGTAGCTCTTACGGCAACGGCAACGCCGTCGGTGCAGGCCGACATCCTCGCGCAACTGGGGATGGTGAAGCCGGTCAAGTTCATTCACGGATTCCGGCGCGACAATCTGGCAATTGAGGTAGTGGAACTCCCGGTGCCGGACCGGGCGGGAACGATCTGCAGTCTGCTGGCGGACCCAAAGCGGCGACCAGCGATTGTGTATGCAACTTCGCGCAAGCAGGCGGAGCGGCTAGCGGAGGAATTGACGCATGGGGTTCCTGCGGCGGCGTATCACGCGGGGCTCGATGCCGAGAGGCGTGAGCGGGTGCAGCGGGCTTTTCAAGCTGGCGATCTGGAGGTGGTGGTGGCAACCATCGCATTTGGAATGGGGATCGACAAGTCGGATATAAGGACGGTAATTCATTCCGGGCTGCCGGCGACGCTGGAGGGCTACTACCAGGAGATCGGACGAGCGGGTCGAGATGGCGCTCCAAGTCGCACGTACCTGATGCATTCTTATGCCGACCAACGGACACATGACTTCTTTTTGAACCGCGACTATCCGCCTACGGAGCATTTAAATCAGATTTTTCGAGGACTGAGCGACGTGCGGCAGCCGGTCGAGGCAATGCGCGAGAGCTCGAAACTAGGCGAAGAAGAGTTCGATAAAGCGTTGGAAAAATTGGAGATTCACGGTGGGGCCCGGGTGGATTTTGGGGGCTACGTAACGAGAGGCGGGAACGGCTGGAAGAAGACGTATACGATCCAGGCGCAGTTCCGCGCAGAACAGTTTGAGAAGGTGCTTCGATTCACGACTTCGCCTGAGTGCCGCATGGCTGCGCTGGTTCGGCACTTTGGCGACGTAGAGGATGCGAGCCGTTCATGCGGAAGGTGCGATGTGTGCGATCCGGCGGGGGCGGACCTTCGGCAGTTCCGGCGGGCCACGGCGGTAGAGCGGGAGATGGTGCAGCAGATTGTGGATGCGCTGCGCTCGGTGGATTACAAGGCCACGGGGACGCTACAAAGGACCCTGGCGGCAGTGGGCAAACTGAGCCGTGATGATTTCGACTGTTTGCTTGACGCGATGGTGCGGGCGGGGCTGGCTGAGATTGAAGAGTCGGAGTTTGAGAAAGACGGGGAAGTGATACGGTTCCGCAAGGTGCGGTTAAGGGAGGCGGGGCTGGAGGTGCGGCCGACGACTCCGCTGTCTCTGCTGATCAGTGACGGGATTGTGGAGGAGTTTTCCGGGCGGGACGTGGCGTCGACGCGGGCGAAGAAGGCTAAGGCGGCGAAGGCCGCGAAAAAGACGGAGGCTGGCCCGGTGCTGTTGTCGGAGGACGGGGAGGCTTTGGCGGCGCGGCTAAGGGAGTGGCGGGCAGCGGAGGCGAAACGGCTGCGGGTTCCGGCATATGTGGTGCTGCACGACCGGACTCTGAATGCGCTGGCGCTGGCGCGCCCGGCGAATCCGAGACAATTGTTGGAGATCGATGGGGTGGGGCCAGCCAAGGTCGATAAATTTGGCGAGGCGATTCTGGAGTTGTGCAAGAAGAGGTGATTGTCGTTATGGTCGATTGCTATTCTGCCGCCTTGGCTGCAAGGGCTTCAATCACGGCGATATTCTGTAGCAGTTCGGAGGGAACGTTGTGGCGGTCGCGCAGGTAATCGGGTGAGTTGTAGGAAATCCAGGTCTTTCCTTGATTGTCTTCACGGATCAGGATTTTGAGTGGCAGATCAATAGCGATGCTGGGCGACGCGAGCATGAGGGGTGTGCCTGCTTTGGGGCTGCCGAAGATGAGCAGCTTGGTGGGCCGCATCGCGATGCCTACTTTTTCCGCTTCGCCGCTGTGATCGATCAATGCGAATAGCGTCACACCTTTTGCCTTGAGGATGGCCTTGAGCTTCTCTACTGTATTGTCGACTGGGCTGCTGCCAGGTATTTCAATGATTCCGTTTCCAGTGATGTTGAGCATCCGGCCTCCGCTTTGAAACTTCCTTTGGGATATGGATGCGGTTCAGCTTGAAAAGTGACAGAGGATGGTTGCGAATCGGGGAACCGCGAACAGGTGGGCGATTGGCAGTCGCTCTGAGGGCAGAAAAAGAGCCCCCGGTAGAGTCCGGGGGCCTTGTTCAATCGCAATTGGTTGCTAGGCAACGCGCTCAATGACTACGGACTCGAGGACGACTGGTTTGTGGGGCTTGTCCTGACCGCTGCGGGGGACGAGCGAGATTTTGGTAACGATATCCTGGCCTTCGACAACTTCGCCAAAGATGGTGTGGTTGCCGGTGAGGTGAGGCGTTGGGGCGACGGTGATGAAGAACTGGCATCCGTTGGTGCCGGGGCCGCTGTTGGCCATGGCTAGCTTGCCGGGCTTGTCGAACTTGTGCGGAGAGCCCTTGGTCTCGTCCTGGAAGCGGTAGCCGGGGCCGCCCATGCCGGTGCCGGTGGGGTCGCCGCCCTGGATCATGAAGTCGGGAATGACGCGGTGAAAGATAGTGCCGTCGAAGAGCTTATCCGTCGACTTGGCGCGAGTCGTGGGGTGGACCCATTCCTTGGCGCCTTCGGCGAGTTCAACGAAGTTTTTGACGGTGATAGGCGCGTCGCTCTCGAAGAGGCGGACGGTAATCTTGCCTTCAGTGGTTGTGAAGACGGCGTAGGTTCCTGATGCGAGTGCCATTTGATCTCCTGGATTTCGAGGATTTCCAGGTCTCAAAATCAAAACCTGGGTCACCCGAATGTTTTGAGGTTACGGTTTGGGTGCGGCCGGCG
>Ga0075522_10002345_pt1 | contig 14135 bp, 19 predicted proteins | sample NGEPerA_FD_74796 | JGI IMG/M metagenome (GOLD analysis project Ga0075522, IMG submission 74796) | Arctic peat soil microbial communities from the Barrow Environmental Observatory site, Barrow, Alaska, USA - NGEE PermafrostL2-A | ecosystem: Environmental > Terrestrial > Soil > Wetlands > Peat ... | reverse complement strand
TCAGATTACCCAGTTCGGAGGCCGGGTTCAGGGCGTGCATCAGCGGCATAGTCATTAATGCGGTGGACCGCCGAAGCAAAAACGTCCTGATAAGCCTCACACGTTACTATGTGCGGTGCCGCAAATCACGGACGGTGTTCCCGAAAGACTCGATCTTTCCTTGTCGACCAATTGCTGGAGAAGGAGGCGATCATGAATGTCCTCTATTTCCGCTTCGCAAATTCGCTCCTCGAGACTAGCGAGCAAGACGTGTGGGCCGCGATGACTCAGCGGACATTTCGCAGCGCCGCTAAATCAATGACTCAGGAGTGCTTTGGTTTGCTGTGGCCCGTACCCAGCTCGACGGGCTATCCGTGGGGCGTGTGTCGGTAGGCGTCCGCCCAGGCTTCCTTGCGCTCGAGGAGAGCCGACGTCTCGGTCAGGCCTTTCTCCGTGACGAGCCGTTCGAGAGCCGCCAGCCAATGGCGATAGTAACCCGTGCCGTTGTCGGGCTGACCGCGATCTTCGGCAGCCTTGAGTTCGTCTGCCAGCGCGGTTGCCCATTCTTTCCATGTGAAGTGGCCTTGCTCGCTGAGCTTGACGGCGAGCGCGAAGGCTTGCGCCTCCCACGGCTCGGCAAATACAGGCCCGCTCTCATCGCGAGGCAGGCGTAGCAAGGTCAGGTCAAGCGTGCTCAAGATAGTCGTCCCACATGTCCAGATGAACGGAATCCCGAGGTGATGCGCTCTCGCCCCACAGTTCACGAGCGAAAAAACGAACGGAGTATACGTGCTGGCGCTTCTGCCCTCCGAAATGCGCGTTGGAATCCGGAAACGTGTAGACGCCGTGATCGCGCCCAATGGCACCTACTTTCCCCCGGGCATAACGCGGGAGTCGCGTGTGTCCGGCCGGATTCATGTTACGGGCGCGCACGAGCTGGCCGACCTTAAATCGAGGGGGCACTTGGGGATCATGACTCGAAGGAATATCGCGGTCTAGAAGGCGGGCTGCAGCTGCGGCCGTCAACGCCGGGGTCGTTTTCGCCGATTCGGGATCCGGCGTGCCGGTTGCCATTTCGGCCGCCGTTACCAGGCCATGCTTCACAAGCAGTTGTTCATTGATGCGTAGCCACCGCTCGAAATAGGACATCCGTAAATAGTCGATGGGAGGAAGCAACTCGATTTGATGACGCCACGCATCCAGGTTCCAAACGCCCAGAGCCCGGAGCGAAGAGTTGATCGCATATATGCGCCCTTCCCAAGGGGCATGGAAAACCGGCTCGTTCTCTTACAGGTGGCCAAGAACTGTCGGACCAGCGTCGAGATGATCGAGAAGTTCTACGCCATCCACCTCAAGAACATGCTCGACGCCGCGGCGATCAACGTCCGCAAGGCCCGGAAACACCGCAAGAATAGTGACGAAGAATGACGGTTGCAGAATTCAACGGTGCCGCTATAGATGACGCCGATGCGGGTGTGGTGGAACTGGTAGACGCGCCGGATTCAAAATCCGGTTCCGCAAGGAGTGTCGGTTCGATTCCGACCACCCGCACCAGCCGGAGGCGCGCCATTGCGTTATTGCGTTCTTTCGTTATTTCGCTATGCTAACAAGAGTATGCGAAAGGCTGCGACACCTATGGCCAAAACACCCCGTCCGAAGAAGGTCGAGACGACTGAAAAACCAACCTCCGTGATTAACCTCACTGGCTTCGAAAAACAGGGATCGGCGGCGCTTAGTTCGTTGAACTTTAGGGTCCCCCCAGCGTTCCATCGCGAGTTTAAGCTCTATGCAGTACAAAACGGCATGAGCATGGTGGACCTGTTACAAAAATCGTTTAGCTTCCTCAAGAAACAGCGCGGTAGCTAGCCGCAAATAGCAGACGGAACCATGACCAAGAAGGGCACAAACGTTGTCAGCGTCTCCACGAGGGAGGCTTCGCTCAAGAAGCGTTTGCGCCGCCATCTGAAATCCTTAGGCTTTCAGAAGGCTGATGATGGCTCATTGCTGCCGCCAGGCACTGGAAAAGATGTCGTGCGCACGATCCACGGCGCTCAGAGAAACGACCGGCTCGCCGTCAGCCAGACGTTCCTCGCAAGCCGTCTCCCAAGGCTCAACAAATACTTTGCGTCTGGCGAGGACGTGGACCCCGCCAAGATATCACCAAAGCTTCAACTCATTTCCAGCGACACATGGGAAGGCGATCTATTCCGCCTTGCCTCGCTCACTTGGTCGGTGCCTGTCTCGAATGGCTTCGGGCGCAGGCTTAGATTTCTGGTGTGGGACGAACACAACGGGAAACTGATCGGCATTATCGCTATCGGCGACCCGGTCTTCAATTTGTCGGTCCGCGACAATCTCATCGATTGGGACGTCAAGGCACGTGGCGAACGTCTCGTCAACATCATGGATGCTTATGTTCTCGGTGCTTTGCCGCCGTACAATGCCCTCCTCGGAGGCAAGCTTGTTGCGTGTCTGGTTCGCAGCTTGGATGTCTACAACCACTTTTTGAAAGCGTACGGGAAGACAACCGGCATCATTTCGGGAGAACAGAAGAAGGCCAGGCTTTTGACGGTTACGACATCTTCGTCGATGGGAAGATCGTCGGTCTACAATCGCCTCCGGCTAGGTGGGATCGAATATTTTAGCCCCATTGGTTATACCGGAGGGTGGGGGCATTTTCATATTCCCGACAGTCTGTTCTCAGACCTTCGCGAGTACCTTCGGGAAATCGGCCACGACTATGCAGATCTGCACCAATTTGGTCAGGGTCCGAATTGGCGGTTACGAGCGGCGAGGGCGGCTTTAGAGGCACTCGGTTTCAAAGACGATGTTCTCCGCCACGGAATCCAGCGCGAAGTGTTCCTCTGTAACTTGGCGAAGAATGCCGCGAAGATTCTCCGCACCGGCAAAGGCAAGCCGGACTTGTCCTCTCTCCTCTCAGCCGATGACGTTTCGCAACTGGCCGTCGAGCGCTGGATGCTCCCCCGCTCGGAGCGGAGGCCCGAGTTCAGCCTTTGGAAACGCGAGAATATCGAATTCCTCCTTCGTGAGTCGCCCCCTGAACTTGCACTCAGGGTGCGCAAGATGGTTTGAACCGTGGCGACGTCACTCGATCAATGGCAAGAACGGTTACAACGCCACTTTGCGGAAGTGGCATCATCCAGGTCGTATACCGAATTCCCCTTATTCGCCCTTGAACATGGCCTCACAGACGATGAACTCGACGAGATCACCGAACTCCTGCATGCCGAGCTAGAAGATGGGTGGCGAATTGCGAGGTACTGGCTTGCCTGGGTCGTGTACGCGACGGAAATCGGCTACGACTACGACGGCGATGAATATTGGCTGACCTTTGAGCAGCGCACGCCAAAGTGGAAGCAACCGATAGCCTCGACTCGTCGCAATCAACTCCGGACGTGGTTTTCGAAATTCCAGACGACGTATCACGGCGTCAGTCCCTCCGGTCCGTGGGCCGAGTGGTTCTCAATCATTGCGTGGCCTATCACCCACGCGATTCTACCCAGGTATCTTCAATGGCAATTTGCCAAAACTCTCTATGACCTGCGTTTCCAACTCGCAAATCTTGAGACCCTGAGCCCGAACGCCGTTGGTGCGCTACTCGCGACCGACGCTTGGGACGCCTCATCGCGGTTTAGAGAATTTCTACAACAGCAGGAACTTGCAGGCAGGATTGTCCTTGCGCTCCTCAGCGACCGGACGCTAGAGGGGCAGAGCCCCATCTACCCTCAAACACTCCAGAGGCTCGTCTCTGATTTGGAAGAGGTGCAGAGCACCCGCGAGTGGCTCAAAGAGACGCGTCGTCTCGTTGCGGACCGGTTGAAGGGGGCCGCTCCCACCTCAGGTGCGTCGTCGGTCTATCGCAAACCAGTGGACGGTGAAAGCGTCGGTCATTCGACTCTTCGCCTTCGCCCGACGCTCATGGTTCGCCGCTCAACAGCCTCAACATGGTCCATCATCATTGAGATTCCTAGCTTCGCAGATGTGGCGAGATCGCATTCCGACCGCCAACTCTACTTGCGGAACACTCGGTGTAAGGTTCCGGCGACTGGCGACACTTGGTATCCCCGAGGCTGGCTCCTTATGGGTTCCAGGCGACAGGTTCTCAAGAGTTGGCCAGGCTCTGGCACGCCACTTTTGACATTTGAACAACCGAACGCCGAATTCGACCAGCTGGTCGCCCGCGACATTCGGCTTCCTTCCGGGCCGACTTGGCTTTGCCGCATTGCCAGCGACGGGCTTGCCCGCGAGATCGCCAGCCACATGGTTCGACCCGGTCGGCGTTACATTCTGCTGAGCGAGACGGAAATCACTTCGCGATATTCCTTTCTTTCACCTTGCAAGATTAATTGTTCCGGCATTTTCGCAGTCTTGCTCACCATGCCAGAGTCAGTCTCTTTCGAGACCACAAAGGCGTTGCAGCAATTCGGTCTTCAGGTGGCAAGGACTGTGCGCATCTGGCCCGCGGGGTTACCCGAAGCAGAAGCTTGTCATTCAGTACTGCAATTGTGTTGTGCATCGAATCCGCCCGTCGATCGATCATTCCGAACTCAGTCCGTTGCTTCAGGATCGTGTGGGACAACCGGTTTACGATACTCAGGGAAAACAAACGGGCGTGTCCTACGCGATTCTCGCCGCGCCCAAGGCGGATTTTCAGTTCGACGAACTATATGATGCGATCACGTCCTACCTCGGCTTTGTCGTCAGGATGCTTTGTAGACTTAAGGCTCTTCCCCGATTCGCCTAGCAGGCGTTACTAACGTTCCGATTTATAGGGATCGCCACCACTCCCTCACCACTTGCAAGATACCCCCCGGTTCCTGGACGGTCGCTACCGGCGCGGCCTCTCGTGCCTCCACTTCCGGACGCTGAAAATGACGCTCTTTCGCGACCCAGTCGGACATCCTTCCGGCATCGACATGGTCCTTGGACAATTGTGCCGCCCACTGTATACGGTTGTTCCTGATCCAATAGTGGGACCGGCATGTGAAGCTCCAGTTCCCGATTGAAGGGTCCAGCGAAATTGTCTTGCCATCGAAGATCAATTTCCAGTCGGTAGGAGTGATTGGGGTGACGACCTTTTGGCCGCAGCCGCAGCAACAATTGTGCGACGCCGTCGCAAACCTGATCGACACGTAGATCGTCCCTTCTTTGAGTTCTTCGGGGATGAACTCGACGAACTCGTGTTTCAGGGCGATGCTCTCCTTCATGGTTGCCGTTCCTCGTTGAGAAGCAGATTGCCGTCGATCGTAAACGTGGTGTGGTGCTCACTCTTCAGGTCTCGATAGAACCCAAACAGCTTTTTCCACTTCATAACGGCCAGCGCCGCGTTAAGGGCATTCAGATCGGCGATCTGAATGTTATGGTCATACTCGTTGCCGGGATTGCCGTCCACGAAAGAAATCCGCGTGTGGATGTGGTCCCGCAACTTTGGCGTGCTGGTGGTGACTCTGAGAATCCCGCCTAACGAATCGTCGGACAAGTTGATGCCCATCCCGACATCGACAAATGGGCAACCAAACTCTTCGAGACTTTCGACGATGGTCTTCTTGGCTGCCCCGCTGTCCAGGCACAGGAACACGAAGTCCATATCACGGAGGTCGCCCACATTCGATGCGTCGATGTAAACCGGGTGGTCAATGATGCGGCGCCGCATCGGTGAGTACAGATTTTTGAAATAGATCGCCTTCGGCAGCTTTTCCCGGAGCTGCTCAATCGAAGGAGCACCCGGCGACCTGAACGCGTTGTGTTGAAGAAATATGTCCCCATCAAAGAGATGAATTTCAATCACGGGCGTCTTTGCGACAAGATCGAGCACGTACGACCCGGTGCCGCCTAACCCGATGATCGCAATTCGGCCCAACGCGATCTTTTTCGTGGCGATGCCGATTTGGGCTCTGCTCGAAGCTGTGTCGATGTAATTGAACACGGAATCGGGATCATCGATTTCGGGCGCGACAACCGGGAACGTTTTTGCGGTGACTGTGGGATTGATCTCCTGCGCGGGGCCGGAGAAGATCGCCACGTACGTGGTCACTTTGGCGTGGTAGTCCGGGTAATGCTCAAGAGGCTTCGGTTTGGCGGAGAATGAGTGTTGAACGACGACGCCCTCGGCCAGCGTCTGCTGCGAACTGCCGTGCTTTATCTTCGCGATCTCGCTGCCGTCCGCAAGGCAAGGGTGATCGCCGACAAAGAAGGCGACATGGTCATCCGGTCGAGTGGTCATGTCCCCAGCCAGAGTCAGCTTTGAGACCAGAATGCCGCGTTTAACCTCCCGCGCGGCATTCACGTACGGAACGTCCTTAACCAGTAGATAACCCGCGCGGATCTCCAAATCGAAACCTTCGTTGCGCAGTCGTGTCAGGTCAGGGCTAAGACTTATCGGTCGCTGTGACATTGAAAATCATGCCCTCCTTGATCTTGACCGTGCCTCCCGGCATCAACGTGCCTTCCGGGTTCTGGTGCGGACCGCATTCATAGGTGATGGTGAAGAGTATGTTCGGACCCGTCGGAATGGGATTGAACGCCAGGGCGACAAGTTCCGCGAACGTCAATGACTTCGCCTTGACGTGTTTCTGCTGGCCGTTGATGATGATTGCGAGTTCGCGGACCACGATCGGGCCGCTGTGGAAATGCTCATCCTCATGAAGGCGAATGGGCTCCACGTCGTTTTCGATGGGCCGGTCTTCTCTGTTTCCGCGTACTTCGCGGTAAAGTTCGAGTCCGGCGGCGACGTCGCCGAGGATGTAGAGCGCCTCACCGGTCGTTGGGTTCGGGGAGTGATGCGGTTTCTGGTCGATGTGAATACGAACCTGAGGATGGTGCTCAGGTTGGGGATGGGATGCAGTACTCATGTGGATTCTCCTATGTATGGATTGGTCATTTGCCCTTCAGCAGCCTCGAGAGCGAGGCTCCCTCCGCACGCTGGCGTAAAGTATCGAGTCTGGTGTCTCTTCGCACTCCCGGCGCGAAGCCGGGACCGTATGTTTCACGCAGAGTCCGCACCAGCGTGTCTCCACGCTTGTGACGAATCTCGCCGTCCAAATCACGGCAGCGGTCATCCAGACCTTCGTTGCACTCTTTCTTTTGGTTCGACATAAATCTTCGATTCTCCTTGAAGTTTCAAGTTTCGTCTAGTAAACTATGACGAGAGCGTCTATAGCTGGACTCAAGAAAAGGTGCCCGGTTTGGCATCTACGCTTTCGTCTACATAGACTATACGATATCGTCTATAGACTGTCAAGTATGTCCGAACTGTTTCCCGATCGCCTTCGTGCCGCCCGCCAACTGAGGGGCTTCAGCCAATCCGAGCTTGCCGACAAAGCAGGTCTTCAACCTTCAGCGGTTTCGCATTTTGAGACGGGGCGACGTGCACCGTCGTTCGACAATCTGAAAGTCCTCTCTGACGCGCTGCAGGTCACCACCGACTACCTCTTGAGCCGTGTGGACCACCCGAATCTGACCGGGCCGGTGGCCAACCAGCTTTTCCGTCACGCCGAGAAGATGACGGAGAGCGATCTTGACACCCTCACGTCCTTCGCCGAGATGCTTGCGAAGAAGGCGGCCAAGAAGAAGGAGGACTAGTGCATGGGCTTTGAGGACGGATGGAAGGCAGAGCTTCGCGCAGCGGAAGTTCTCAAACAGCTTCAAATTGAAACGCTGCCAGTGGACCCGTTCGCCATAGCCAAGGACCGTGGCATCGAGATCCAAGAAGATCCCTCCCTGTCGTCCGGGATTTCCGGTTGTCTGATGAAGGTCGGCGACGTCTTCGGCATCCTCTTTAGTTCGAAGTTCGCCAGCGAAGGTTTCAGACGATTTACCGTCGCGCACGAATTGGGCCATTACTTTTTGGATGGCCATGTTCACCATCTCTTCAACAACGGGCAGTATATTCACAAATCCGAGAGCGGTTTCACCTCTAAGGATCAGTACGAGCGCGAGGCAGACGCGTTTGCCGCCGCGCTGTTGATGCCGAAATCGCTCTTCAAGGCCGCGCTGGCTAAAGCAGGCAGCGGACTTGCCGCCATCGAATCGCTCGCCGACAATTGCGGAACGTCCCTTACGGCAACCAGTATTCGTTACGCCAAACTATCGGATGATCCGGTTGCAGTGGTTTGTTCTTCGGGAGACAAGATCAACTTCGCCTTCATGTCCGATTCGCTTCGCAAGAGACCGGACTTGACGTGGATACGCAAAGGGACGGGGCTCTCGGCGGGCTGCGCCACGGCGAAATTCAATCGTGATGAAAGCAACGTACTCGGCTGTCGGCGTGCCACGGCAACCGTTGACCTTGGTGATTGGTTCACCGGCGGACACGGAGAGGTGAACGAGGAAATCATTGGGTTGGGAGAGTACGGACGAACGCTTACCGTTCTGTGGGCGGATGACCTGCCCGATCCGGCTGAGAACGAAGATGTTCCCGAAGACGAAGACCAAATGCTTTTGCCGTCAGAGCGTTTCTATCGAAAATCCCGCTATTGAACAGCATGCGGCGCGGCGGACGGCGACCTTTAACGTAGGTCGCCACGTCATCGGGAATTGAATCTATGCCACCTCGACGAAAAAAGCAGCCTGCTCCCAAACCGCGGTGCAAACCAGCCGCGCATTTGCTTTTCATCGAGTGTCAGACGACCCTGCTGAAAAAACAGTCTCTCGCGATTGGTGGTGGTTGGCACGCGCGGCTTTCTCGCCTCTATCCCGAAAAGACAATTGCTCTCGCCGCTACTGACGCACGGGCGAATTTGGCCAGTCGTCTCGGTGAACTCGTCCAGGGCGGTACTCGTTATCGCGCGGTCATTGTCATCGCCCACAGCAACCACGCCGGAATCAAGTTAACGAACGAAGACTTTTGCGACTGGTCTCAACTTGCAACATGGCTGGAACCACTCGCACCAGAGCACCTCCTGCTTGTGGCATGTGACGCCGGACGGTTGACAGGCGTCTGCACGCTGTTCCAATCACTGCCATCCTTGCGCACCATATACGCATCGCCCGTTCCGGTCGCGCCACAGCATGCGGAGTTCTTAGACTTCCTTCTCCTTCAACTCATCGGACAAAGACGAATAGATGAGTCCGTGCTTCGACTTACTCAGTTCGCCGCGTATCTGGCGACCAAAGCCGTCATTTTCCAATGGCGTCGCTCTGACTGCCAAGCACACAAGTCCTTCGAGGGCCACCTGCTCAGCATCGCAGCCCAATTCTTCAAATAAGCCTCTCAACGATGTCTCGCCTAACCGTGATGATCTTGCTCGTCTTGGGGTCGATCGTGAAGGTGGGCTCGCTGCGGGTGCAGCCGGGCACGGAAAAGTTCGTCGTGTAGTCTGCGCGGTGCCTGGTCGTTGTAGAGGAAGACGTCGAAGCTCCCACTCCGGAGTCCTGATGGGCAGAAGGGTTTGAGTGCACCGTTCACGGGTTGCAGAACGCTAAAGCCGCACGCTGCTGGGCCAGTGCCGGGCTGTACGCCCGTCCCGCGCAGCCTCCCTACCTCCTACCCTGATTCACGGCTTACGAACTCCAAGAGTGTCTGATTCGCCGGAGCCAGGTGTTCCACCGGAAACGCTTTACGGCTTCCCGACAGGCTCGCCCAGAGTCCCAAGACTCCGTCGGGATGCATGGTGAGCCGCCGGGCGCCCGTCTGATGCGTGAATTCACTTTGAAAGAACGCCCGCTCCCAAAGTGGAATCGTCGCGACTCCAGCATCTTCCGGCGATCGCATTGTTCCTTGGCAGGTCAGACCATCCTCGCCGCTCACGTTGAAGTACGGTGCCACGCGCAGCTTCGTCGTAGGCTTGGGGCGTGCATTCTCCAGCATTGCGCGCACCCACAGTTCCCTGCCGCTCACGCACCACACGAGTGGCGGATGCGGGAACCTCTTGCCGTTCAACGTCTGAGTGTCGTCGACGGTCGAACGGAAGAACATCGTTCGGTACGCCGCTGGCGTCCACCACACGACGGCTTCCGTCGTGCGGACAAGCACATTCTCCGGGAGGACCTCTACTGGAATGCGTGACCCTAAGCCTTGAGCCAGACCGTGCACGAATTCCGTCGTCAACGGCTGCGCATCACCGAGAAACGGAGCGCCTTGCTCCGCGTTCCTCGCCTCGTGCCACGCAACGAAACTTCGGCTCTTGCCCTGGTACACGAGGAGCGCCCCTCTCAACGTAAGCGCCTCGCTTCCCCCAACGTCCACGTAGATGTTCATACGCCGTCCTCAATCCGGGCGCTCGTTGCCCGGCATGATCTTCATCAACCGCCTCGCGCAGGCCAGCGTCTCGCAGTAGGCTGCCAGCCTATCGAACGCATCCCGAACACTCTCCACGTCTTCTCCATTTAGACGAATGATCAGGTTGGCTCAGGTGTGACTTCGAGCATTCCCTGCGATTCCTCGTCAAACTGGCCCTCGATTGCGTCGTTTTTCTCGAAGACCGCCAGCAGTACCGGGAGCGCTTATCCACAATCGGCCAGCATGGCGCCGGTGTCCTCATCGATGACGGGGCGAACAACGCGAGCAGCGGCCCGCTCGATATCAAGAAGGTTCTCCACCAAATGCCTCGCCGTCGAGTCCTTTATCTTAGAGGCGATGCGTCTCAGTGTCTTCGGACACAGCGGGCGCCGTTTCAGTCAGAAGCGCGGCTCTCCCGAACGCGACTGCTGCGCTCGTTCCGCGATACATCGAGGGTGAGGCGCTTGCTTACTGGGTTCGCGCCGTTGTTGAGTCGGCTCGTCGTATCCCGAGCAGCGTAGCCAAATCTATCGAGGAGCGGTGCCCTGGCTTCTTAGGCGAGCGAACAGTTCACGCACGCACACCTGGAACCACCGAGTATGCTTCTTGGTTGTGGCGGGAATTATTAGGTTGGATTGAGTCCCGCACGCTTGCCGAGGTCGGCCATAGTTTACGCATTGAGGAACTCCGCGCTGCAGCGAGGGACCACCTCCGTGCAGAGAGGGTTACAGCGTATTGGGATGTGTGTGACGCCGCTTGGAGCAAACAGCCGCCGCGAGTTTACCCTGACTTTCAAGAGTGGCTCCCCGATGCGGATCGCTTCGTCGCCAGCTAGAATCACCCAGCCTCTGCTGACCGATTCAACTTTACTCGAGCGGAGTCCGAGTCTTTTGCTGGCGGCTTAGGCCACACGGGCGGCCTACCACGGCCGTAATCCATCGATAGCCTGAGCCAGTTCTGAACTTCTCGACTGAGAGTCTCGAACGGAATATCCTCCGGATGATCTCTGCATAGTTGTCGCAGGGACTCCTCGCTCACACGCCCTGCCTTACGTTTGATCCAGCCGAGGCGGGCCCAACGGACTACAGTTGTCCCAGTGATTCGTAGATCGAGGATGAGGTCCTTGGTTTTGAATCCGCCGAAGAAATCGGAGGTGAATCCCAAGCGGCGGAGTCGGGCCTGGATCGATTTCTTTGACCGGCTCAGGCGGTGTGAGATTGTATCGAGCGGGTAGCCCATGAGCGATAGCAGTCGGTGATCGAGAGCGGGCGACCAACGTTGATGGGGCGTTCGCTCATCCCGACTTAGCCCCAAAGCGTGGGCACGCCAGGCCACCGAATCACGTGACCACTCTGGATGGCGCCGAAGAATCTCTTCGATCGCCTGATGCGAGGCGTTACGGCTACGACCGTAGTCGCGCCACAAAAGATTATCGTCCTCTTGGCTCCAAATGTGTTTGCGGTATGGAGACCGAACGCGGTCAGATAGGCCAAGATAAACGATCCTGGCCCAAATCAAATTCTCGGGAATTGCCGGGTGAAATCCTCGAATCAGTTCGATCGCTTCGCGTTCATGTCTCTTGGAGGCTAATGTGTTCTTGAGATCTGCGTCGAGTTCGGGCGGCCAAGTGTCGAACGCATGAGCCCGAAGTAACTTCGCGCTCTTCGCTATCGCGCTTCCGGGCACACCTGCCACGGAAATGCCTCCAGCCCGCGGCCGCGGTGAAACCGTTCCTACGTTCGATGGCGGATTCGGTCGAGTCCGCTCACCTACCGAGGCAGTTCCAGTTGACCCGGGGGAGATGGGTTGCTGGTGACTTGCAACTGCTTTCGGCATAAATCCGCCTGATGTTAGATCGTGTGCATGTATTGTCCGATTAACTTCACATTTATCACAGAATCGTATTCGATATATTGCCTTAAGTCAATGGAAAATACACCGCCTCAAGATACTTGAAGCCCGTGCCCCGGCATGGCCCTGAATCTCATCGGCCGGTATACGAATCGCTCACGCGAATCGTCGCTCGGCTCTAGTACGCTTGGTGCCGAGCCGATTCGCGAGGGCACGGAGGAAATATTTGGAGAGCGTGTTACCGGCTATCGTGGGGATGAGAAAGCAACTCATTTGGTGGAATTGCAAACATACCGTACAAAAGGGCATACCTTTACGAGACCACCTCCCCGTGATCGATTCTGGAAACACAAAAGGAGTCATAACCTTCGCGCCTGAAGAACTTCCGCTTACCGTACGGGACGCAGCGGCCTATTTGGGCGTAAGTGCCCAAACCGTATATTTGTGGGTCGAGCGAAATCAGATTCCCCATCTCCGGGTGATGGGCCGAAATATCCGATTCTTAAGGTCGGACCTTGAGCCCTTCCGCGCGGCATTCAAACGGTAGGCGAGGAATGCAATATTCTAGATCACTTCCAGGCGGTCATCCCACATCTCCCCGTCGCCCGGTTATCCTTTTGGTGAGCGGAAGCAGATTCCCTGTTCAAAGCGTTGGGCACCCCGGTCCGAACCCCTTTGGGGAGCAGATATGGGAGGTCCATTCCCAATTGAATGGAGGAATCTATGGCTAGAAAAGGACGACCGCTAAAGTCGGATGGGGCGGTTTACAAACGAGGAAGTTCTGAGTTTTGGCAGGTTCGGTATAGGGACCAGAAAGGAGAGATTATACGGGAGTCTGCGGGCACCACCGATCGTCAAACAGCGGATCGATTTCTTCGAGACCGCTTGGACGCGAGAGACGAAGGTCGCCTTTCGACTGTTCTGAACAGCAAACAACTTACCTTCAATCAATGGCCCGAGTGGTTCTTAGAGCGCCGCTCGAAGCCACCGTTCCGGAGTGCGGGCAACCATCAGCAGAATTTGAACGCGCTCAAGTTTTTGAGGCCGGCGTTCGGGGAACTCGCTTTATCGGAGATCACGGCCGAAGCAATCGAGAACTACCTGACGGGTCGGCTCCAAACCGGCCGCAGGGTTCACACAAAGTTCGAACTTCAGTTGCGGGGCATGATAAAACCAGCAACAGCTCATCAAGAGTTCCGAATCTTGTCGCACATCTTAAACGTTGCAGTAAAGCAAAAGCGGCTGGCGGCCAATCCCTGCGTGGCGGTCGAATTCCCCGTGTCTGTAGCCAAGTCTACGCGCAAGCCGCACTACATGACCGCGACCGAGCAGGCCAAGATCGAGTTCGCGGCGCCCAGCTATCTGAGAAACATCATTGTTATTTTGGCTGAAATGGGACTGCGGTACAAGAAAGAGCTGCTTCCAATGAAGAAGCAGCAGGTCGATCTGGAGAACGAACTAGTTCACATCGCAGACTCGAAAACTGTGAACGGCATCGGCGATATGCCGCTGACCGCCGCGGCCGTCGAGGCTTTTCAGCGTCAGATCCGGGAAACACCGGGAAGCGAATATCTGTTTCCAAGCCCCAAGGTTGGGGCCGGGAAGCCATATATGACCAATCTTCGCAAAGTCTGGGCGGGGGCTATCAAGAGGGCTGGCGTTTCGTATTTTGCCCTCTACGAACTCCGGCATACCTTCGCAACCCGGCTCAGCGCGGGTGGCGTAGCCGATCACATGGTGACGCAGATGCTGCGCCAGGGCGATGCGGATGTATTCAAGCTCTACAGCCAAGCGAAGCTCGGAATGATGCGCGAGGCGCTGACGAAGCTGGATCGGAGGGCGAACGAGCGGAGTATTTCGAGCACAGAGCGGGCGAGTTAAGTCTTTTTGTGCACATTTTTGAGCACACTCGCCCATTCCCCGGGAGGTGGAGAAACGAAAATGGATTGATCCTAAAAGGGTTATTTGGTCGGGCCGCCGGGATTTGAACCCGGGACCTCTTGCACCCCAAGCAAGCGCGCTAGCCAGGCTGCGCCACGGCCCGATTTGTAACTCATTTTAACAC
>Ga0075522_10002344_pt1 | contig 14136 bp, 8 predicted proteins | sample NGEPerA_FD_74796 | JGI IMG/M metagenome (GOLD analysis project Ga0075522, IMG submission 74796) | Arctic peat soil microbial communities from the Barrow Environmental Observatory site, Barrow, Alaska, USA - NGEE PermafrostL2-A | ecosystem: Environmental > Terrestrial > Soil > Wetlands > Peat ... | reverse complement strand
CTTTTGCGGCGCGGCGATCGCGGTGAACGGTTTGACCGACGCGTGCTTCGTCCCAGGTCGGCGTCGGCGAGCAAGACCGAAGGCTTCCTTGTTTTCGCCGACCCACCCTCCGAAGCCGGGGTTTGACTGGGTGGCGGACGCCCCGAGGCAGTAGCCGACGAGGCCCCAGGCGGAGTTGGCTCCGTTGACGGCGGTGTTCGCGAGGCTGAAGACCGGTGGCAGAAACGAAAGGAAGACTTCGACCAAGATTTCCGCATACGACATCGCGAGCATTTTTTCCGCGTGCGCGCGGCAGAGGTTGCCGCACGTTTCCTTGAATTTTTCGTTCCCCGGCGTATTCGAAAGCGACCCCTGGTTTTCGCAGAGGTGCTGGTTGGCCGGGGCGGAAGGGATACCCAGATTCGAGAGGCCGAGCACGCCCTCGACACTTCCCGCGATCGCGCTCGGGAGCGCCGGGGCACGGAGGTTCGCGTAGAAGCGCCGCCCGGCAGCCGCGAGGTCCCCGATCGGCGTGGCGAACGTTCGCTCGACCTGCGCGCGCGTGCCTGTCGCGGTCAGCGAGAGCCGGTTCGCCGCGCGCTGCACGACCCGCAGGCCGTGCGAGCGAAGCCACGAGCTCGTTCTTTCATAGGTGTCCAGGCTCGGGCCGAAGCGCCGGGCCTGAGCGGCAGGCGAGAGAAAGCGCCGGCTGGCAGCGGCTTTCTCGGCATAGGCTTCAAATGCATGCTGGCGCGATCGGCGCAGGACGACCGTCACGGTCAGCCTTGCCCGCGGGTTGCCGCGGACGAGCGAGCGTCCGCCGTGGGCGAGGACTCTGGCGACATACGGGCTCATCCCGCCGGTCATCCGGACCGTCGAATGATCGCTCGTCGCGAAGGCGTCCGCTGGAGCGCCTGCCAGGCTGGCGGCCAGGACCACCAACGCGATGCCGATCTGTCGCCTCAACCCCACACCCTTCGCCCGAGAAGCTCGGCCGAATTCGTGCCGCTTACGCGAGATGTGATCCCCACAGACCGTAACTATTCCTATTCACCGGGCTCGATGCGTGCTCCTCCACCTCGGGGGCTCGGCTAGCGGCGGACCGCGCCGCGCTAAACGCCGACGCTCACGCGCAGATAGGCCGCGGGAATAGAGGTCTGCTCGTGCCCCTTTTCTGTTCGTTGAAGAGTGCCTACAGCGAGGACTGCAGATCTGCCTCGCGGCCTGCGGCCGCCGCAGCCTCGAACGCGTTCATGGTCGGCCATGCGCGGAGTGATCCATCTTCTAACACACCGTCCACTCGTTGACATTATGCTGGTGTAATGGTTTTTGCGCTACGAATGTCGATATCGGCCGTTGCGATGATCGCCGGCCTTGGTGGCGGTCGCCTCCCGTATGCACAACGAGTCTTGCAGCCAGACGAGATGCCGGGCTACAAGTCGATAATCGCGCATAAGCCACTGCGCCAAGCGGGAGTTCTCGGCGAAGAAATCAAAAGCTTGTGCGTGAAAATCGAGTCGCCCCAGGCCCTGAAGCGCTCCGGCTTCATTTCGGGATATGAGGAGAGCTTGAGTGACAAGACGAAGGCTGGCGGCGTGGCGTTCTCAATGGTCGGTCAATTCGGATCGGCGCACGAGGCGAAGACGTTCCTGCTTCACGACGACAGCGTCTGTGGTGGCCCAACGACACATTCGGGGCAAGGTCTCGTTACGAGGTTGAACGCCAATGGAATTCCGGGCGCCGTCGGTTATAGACTCGGCTCTGGCTCCCCTACCCCCTATTGGATGATGTTCGCCGCAGGACGGTACGTGTACGCAGAGGGGATGCTGGGGAGTTCGGGAGCGACGCAGTTCACCACGGGCGTCGAGCGACTCTACCGACGTGTTTCGCGCTGATCGACGCTCCGCGTCGTCCCCCACCGCAAACACGTCCACAGCACAGATCGAGGCGCATCGCGAGGTCCGTGGCATTTGTCATCTCCGAGGGACGCCAGCCATGCCACGACCGCTTCATAGCTCACGCCGCTGCGTGCGATTCGCCGCCAAAGTTCCCCCAGCAACTCGTACCGTGCGGGTGCTGCCATCGATCTCGTCGTAACAGCGCTTCGGCTCCGCCCCTCTTGGCGCGATCTCTCGCACTAGCAACACCCTTCCCGATCCGCTGCGCATCACCAGCTTCCGCAACGGCGCTGTGAGCGCCGCATAGACAGTCGTCCCTGGCGTCTCGCCCACGCGCGCGCCGCTTATCGCTCCCAGGGCATACGTTCCATCGTCCGTTATAGCGGACACGCGCGTGCCTGGTGCACTTACGTGCCCGTAGACCACCGAATATCTGTGGTTGTTGCATCCACCCGTGAGCCACGCAAAGGCTCCGGCTTCCCTATCACTGACGGCCAGCGCACTAGCGGGACCACCGCCACTCCGATACGAAGCCCGACATCGTCATATGTATAGCCATCGGCCCTGAACGCCTCACCCGTACTGACGGCCAATTCTGGACCGAACGGAAGGTGACCGGCCAGGATCATCGTACTTCCTCTAGCCGAGATCGCCGGAGATCCCGCGCCCCTTCCGGCCTCGGTGCGTTGGCTCGCTCCCGCGCAGCCCACTAGCACTCCCGCCATCGCCAAGCCGTATGCAGCGCAGAGCATTCCACGTACCATGGCTGCGCAGGTATCGTGTCGTTCGGATCCATTCATCAATACCGCGAGAGCAGTCATTTCCACGCGCGCGGGCGGAAAAGGGTCGTGCGGCCCACTATGCGACCCTCACGATCCCTTTCAGTCAAAACCGCGGTCGCGGCACTTCGCGGTCGAACAGCTCTGCCAAGCTTCATCGACCCACATTCAACGCCCGCTCCCATGTACCCTCAGCCGAGCAATTCGACCGTGGGAGCGGGGGCCTAGCTGGTACCCGTTGGAGCCCGCAAGCTCTCATCGTTCTTCCCCTTCCGTTTCGACCGGCTTGTGAGACAGTCTTGCTGGCGGGACCGGACGCCTCGTCAGGAGATGGGTGCCCACACGTACAATCGCGCCACCTCCTCCGGACCGGACAATCTGGGGCGTTTGCGGATAAACACTGGTATGGACCGGAGACGCCACCAACATCAATGCGCCGAGTACGAGCCAGAGCGCGCCCAGTGCCACTATCGGCCCCCGTCTGGCCTTTCCTGTTTTCGTTGCCATACCGATTAGCACCGCTGCGAGGCCGCACGTCAACACCGCCAAGCCCAAGGGACGAGGACAAACAAGGGACCCGTGATAAACACCACACAGACAGCCGCCAACGTCCACCAACCGCACCGGCCCACGATGCCGTTCACCCACGCCCGGTCAGGAGCCCGACCGAGGCACGTATGACTCCCCGCCTGACGCGGTGGCGCCGGAGGAGAGTTCTGTCTGGAGGCCGGTAGCTCCGAGCCATGAGTACTTCGGCGGCGTTCCGTTGACCGGTACCCCGAAGTCCGTTGGGTTATACCGCGTGAGGACTTTGGTTTCGGTTTCGCTGAGTACCGCTTTGGCGACGACATTGCGCGCAAGGTCGTGCAACAACAGGCCTCGGTCTTCGCCACTGTGCTGCGTCGCTGTGAGCATCCCATCGATGCCGAAAATCTCACGCGTCCACTGTGCACTGGCTTCGCTAGCCCACGCGACACCTTCGCCAGCCCCGGGGTAGTCGTTGACGCTCGTGGCATTCGTGGTGCCAGTCGCCACGACTTCGAGGGTGCGGCCCACGGCTTCATCCAACCACCACACGAGACGATCGCGACGATCCATGCTCACGTGCTCGATTGAAGCGGGACGCTCCCGAACTGTTCGCGGCACACTGGACTGGCAGCCATCGCGTTCTGGGTTTCTGGACCATCAGGCAAAGCTTCAAAAAGACGCCCGACCTCTAGGCGGCCCTCAAGGGATGTGAGGACGCGTGCCCGCTTCCCGCGAGAAACAGTGGGCCATCGCCAAACCCTGGTACGCAATTCAGAGCGCCACGCTGCATCGCTCGCCGCGATCGCGTTGAATGCCTGCAGTGTCTTCGCGGCAAGCGCAGTCCCATTGCTCACATCGGGGGAGCCGATGCCTTGCATCGCTGTAACGATATGCCGCGAGTCGCCGATTACTGCCGTCAGGGCCTTTGCCATTTCCCGTCGGCCCGTCCCCGACGCCAAACGAAGGGTGTACTTACGTACGACCATTCCGAACTTCTGCTGCGTGTCGTACTCAAACGGCCCAATCGCTTCACACAATTGACTTACGTATGTTTCGAGCCGCACAGCGCGCGCACTAGCACCACTGCAGGCGGAAAGCACGCCGAGCGAAAGGATCACAGCTACCCCGATGCCGCCCACGGCATTAGTCATACGTTTCACGCGACACGCTGTGCCACTCTGACGCTCGCCGTACTGCCCGCGTGTGATTCTCATTATATTTAGCACCACTCTTTACCGCCCGCTGGCTCCATGATTCATGTGTGCCATATGGAGACGCGACGATCGGAACGATCCATGCTCATGTGCTTGCTTGGAACGGAACGCTACCGAACTGTTCGCGGCACACCGGACTGGCAGCCATCGCGTCTTGGGTTTCTGGACCATCGGGCAACGATTCGAACAAGCGACCGACCTCTATGAACGCTTCGAGCGATGTACGAGTGCGTTCACGCTTTATGCGAGACGTGGTTGGCCATCGCCACACCCCGGCACGCAGTTCGGAACTCCATACTGCATCGCTCGCCGCGATCGCGTCAAACGTACGAAGCGTCGTCCCAGCAATTGCCCGTCCATTCCTAATATCCGGAGTCCCGAGGGCTTGCATGGTCGTGACAATATGACGCGACCCGGCAGCCACCGCCGCGAGAGCATCTGCGACCTCCCCCCTGCTCTCGTGCGACTTCAACCTGAGGTCGTATCTGCTGAGTACTCTCCCGAAGCTGTGCGCGTCTGACTCGAAGGGGCCTATGGCCTCGCACAACTGACTAACGTAAGCTCCGAGACGGACCACTCGGGCGCTGGTGCCACCGCACCCCCACAACGCGCCTAGCGAGACTATCACCACCAGGATGCCACCCACATATTTTTTAGTGCTTTGACCGATCGTGTCTCTCATCTCATGTTTTGTCCCGTTCTATGCGAAAACTATAGCCGCAATAGCCAGCCCAACGTCACGCGCGGTAACTAGTATCCGCACGCAACCTAGAGCAGTCATTTACAGGCGCCCGAGCGGAAAAGCGACGTGCGGCCCACTATGCGACCCTCACGATCCCTTTCAGTCAAAACCGCGGTCGCGGGCTTCCATGCGTGAAGTGCCTCAAAATACGCACCGCCCCAACGTGCCCTAGTCGCCGCATTCAGGCTGAGGACATTGGAAACAGAAGCGGAACCCCTACCCAGGCTTACGCTAACCATATGAGCCCTCCCTAGCACCCGTGCCCAAACAATCGCTGTCGCGCCCCTGCAAACCACACGTCCCTCGGGCGCTCTGGGCGCAGTGCCAATACATCCTTGGGCTCGGTAGCCGACGGAGTCCACCAAGGTTATAAACACCGGGCACCTCACCCGACGGGTGTATATTGCTCCATAATGCCCTAGCGTGTCCCCGCTAGCGCCGCACGCGAAGCTCAATACTTCGCCCTTTGGCCTCGGACGCATGTATGCCACGTTGCACCGGTGTTCAGCCTCGGCAACAGATACCCTGAGACTGGAAGCCTGTCGACTCACGCTATCGCCACATCCCCCGAAAAGCATTGTCAAGCTGACGGCGCACAGCATGCCGCGCATCAAGTTAACCATTAGTGCCCGCTGACGGCATATGGGTCATCCCATGTCCCTATAAATTCTTCAAACACAGTCTCTGACACGGTTTCGATGTCTTCAGTGTAAGGCGAGCCACATTCTTCGTCGCCCTTGATTGCGTAGAGGGTCCTTCCCCCAGGCACGTAGAAAGCAACATGACTACGATACAAATTGCTCCCTGAACATGACACCGATGCGGCAAGCCCGAGTGACCAATACCTACTGGTATGGTTTACCACCACCTGATGGCATTTCACAAAATTGGGCCCGAATTCCGACCGGTCCTCAACGCACACCTTGAGCCCACTGCCTGCTGGCAGTCCTTGGTTACAGCCGCCGTACCCATCGATAATCGTCTTGCCATTAGATTGGGACATGTCTCCACCAACATAACAATGCACCGGGTCACCAAATGTCTCTTCACCGGACCCTTCTGCTCCGCCTTCTGTTGGTGCGGGTGCTGTTCCTGGGGGTGTGTATTGTTGTTCTCGCCAGCGGGCTTCGGCTTCTTCCTGTTCTTTTCTGATTGCTGCTTGGCGTGTGGCTTCGCGTGCCGGTGCGTCAGCGCCGTAGGCTGTGCCCTCACTGGTAGATTCGCTTGAGACGATGCTCGTGTAGGGGCCGACGACGCTCTGGATCGCGGCTGGCGGACTGATGGGCTCGGTTTGTAGGCACTGCCCGACCTGGGGCACGCATGATGCTCCGCCTGAGACCAAACTAGCGGTCAGTCCATGTTCGCCGGCATCCGCGGCAGGCACGTTGGTCATGCCCCCCTGACGCTTCATAGCTCACGCAGCTGCCTGCGATTCGCCACCGCACTTCCTCCAGCCTTTCGTACAGTGCGGGTGCTGCCATCAATCTCGTTGTAACAGCGCTCCGGGCCGGCCCCTCGCGGCGCGACATCTCGCACGAGCAAAACCCTTCCCGATCCGTCGCGCACCACCAGCTTCCGCAACGGTGCTGTCAGCGCCGCATAGAGAACCGTCCCTGGCCTCTCGCCCACACGAGCGCTACTTATCGCTCGCAGGGCATGCGTTCCATCGTCCGTCATAGCGTACACGCGCGTACCTGGCTCACTCACGTGCCCATAGACCACCGAATATCTGTGGTTGTTACACCCACCCATGAGCCACGCAAAGGCTCCGGCTTCCCTAGCACTGACGGCCAGCGTACTTGCAGGACCACCTGGCACTCCGATGCCAAGACTGATCTCGTCATATGTATAACCATCGAACCTAAACGTTTCTCCTGTGCTGACGGCAAATTCTGGACCGAATGGAAGGCGACCGGCCAGGATCGTCGTACTTCCTCTAGCCAATATCGCCCGCGATTCCGTGCCCCTTCCTGCCATCGTGCGTTGGCTTGCTCCCGCGCAGCCGACAAGCGCTCCCGCGATTGCCAAGCCGTATACAGCGCAGAGCATCCCACGCGCCATGGCTGCAGGCCAAGCTGCCTGCCCGTTCCCTATGCCGTCTCTGCTGGCGCTTGGCATCGCTAAGGCACCTTTTCTTCAAGGACACTCTTGCCGCTCTGTTCACACTTCAAAGGCCGAACCGTACCCTGAAAGCCGTGTTTGTGGCCAAGTTCCGGCCACCACCACCAGAGCCAGCCGCGATAGTAGCGTCCCTCGTTACACTCGATCGTGATCGACGCCTGGCCTCGCCAATGAGAGCCTTGCCCGTTGAGAGGCGTGCGGCAGTCGTTGTAGACGGAAGTCCCTCCTTCTAGTTCTTGCAAGCACGCTTGAAACTGAAGCCCCGGCACCCACTCGTCACACACAAGCGTGACATCGAGGTTCATGTGCGTTGAGGAGAATCCTTCTTCGTTTTGCGCCTTTGCCTTCCACGAGCAGGCGACAGGATCCCCTCCCGTAGCAGACCCTTCTTCTTCGACTGCACCTCCCCCTTCAGGCGTAGGTGTCACTCCTGGGGGTGTGTAGTGTCCTTCTCGCCAGCGGGCTTCTGCTTCTTCTTGTTCTTTTCTGATTGTTGCTTGGCGTGTGGCTTCGCGTGCTGGTGCGTCGGCGCCGTAGGCTGTGCCCTCACTGGTCGATTCGCTTGAGACGATGCTCGTGTAGGGGCCTACGATGCTCTGGATCGCGGCTGGCGGGCTGATGGGCTCGGTTTGTAGGGATTGCCCGACCTGGGGCACGTATGATGCCCCGCCTGAGGCGGTGGCGCCGGAGGCTAGTTCGGTCTGGAGGCCTGTTGCTCCGAGCCATGAGTACTTCGGTGGGGTTCCGTTGACTGGTACCCCGAACTCGGTCGAGTTGTAGGTCGAGAGGAGTTTGGTTTCGGTTTCGCTGAGCGCCGCTTTGGCGACGACATTGCCCTCGAGGTCGTGAAGTAGCAGGACGGGTTCTTCGCCGCTGTGCTGTGTCGCTGTGAGCGTCCCATCGATGCCGGGGATGTCTCGCGTCCACTGTTCTGCTGCTTCGCTTGTCCACGAGACTGCTTCTCCGGCACCGGGGTAGTGGTTGACGCTCGTGGAGTTCGTGGTTCCAGCCGCCACGACTTCGCGGGTGCGGCCCACCGGGTCTATGGTGTAGGTCATTTTCTCGCCGTTTTGCGTTTGGGTGTGGGTTTGCCCGTCGATGTAGAAGCTGGCGGTCAGTTCGTGTTCCCCGGCATCCGCGGCAGGCACGTTGGTCATGTCCCCGAACGCTTCGTAGCTCACGCCGCTGTCTGTGAGACGGTCAGCGCTGTCGTAGCTGTGCCCTTCCGGTTTCCCGGTGGTGGTCTGGCATTCGCCTTTGCTCCCAGCGGCGTAGCTCGTGAGGCCGGTGCGGTCGGAGTTTTCGTTGTAGGCGTAGGCGCGGGTGGCGCAGGGCTGCCCGGTGAGAGCTTCCTGGACCTGCGTCAGACGTCCCGCGTTGTCGTAACCGTAGGTCTCGCTCGCGAGGGTACTGGAGCGGGTGAGGGCTTCTCCGTGGATCGAGGGCACAAGGTTTTCCGCGTACCAGGTGCAGCTAGTTGTGCAGTGGCTCGTCTTTTCGTATTCCAGCCCGGTGGTTTCGCCCGCCTGGTTGAGCGAGTACTTCGCGGTCATGCCGTTGGGGTAGGTCTCGCTCGTCATTCGGCCTTCGGCGTCGTAGGCCGCGGTGAACGTTTTGGCCGTCGAGTCGACGAGGCTCGAGAGCTCCCCGGTGGAGGGTTCGTATTTGTAGGTCTGCTCGTAGCGGGTTTTGTTGATTTCATAGTTCATTTCTTCGACCTGCCCCTGCACCGTGTACGCGTAGCTTGTCTTGGCGCCGGTGGCGTCGGTGTAGGAGCTGAGCTCTCCCAGCGTGTTGTATGAGCTTTCGACCGTTTCCGAGCCAGCGGTCTGCTTGGTCAGTATGCCGAGCGTCGCGCTGTATGTGTCGCTTACGCTCGGCACGTTTGTGTCAGAGGTGCCGCTGGCGGTCTCTTCGCTGGATTTGATGCGCCCCGCGGTATCGTACGCGGTTATCTTCGTGCGGCTGCTAGCACCGAACTTTTCGGTGATCGTTTCTGGCTCATCGAGGAGATTGTAGGATTCGTCGGTGACGACTGGCAGTTCGGGGAGCCCCGCAGTGCCAGGCTGCACAGCTGGCTGTGATTGGCATGGGAGTTCCGCCCATTCGGGATGGCCGCCGCATTCGGGGTATTCGCTGTTGGTAGCCGTGGTGTAGTAGATCGTCTTGTTGACGCCGGCGCTGTATTGCGGGGTCCAGATCTGTAGACGATCGTTCGAGTTATCGCTGACGTAGAGCTCCCCGTTCGTTCCGGCGCCGACGCCGATCGCGCCCTTGAACTGGCCGCTGCCGCTGCCTTCGGATCCAAACGTCCCGAGCGACGTACCCGTTGGAGAGACCTCTTGCACCCGGTCGAGGCTCGCATCGGCGACGAACACGTCGCCGCTCGCGTTGACTGCCACTCCGAAGGGGGCGTGGAACTCGATGCCTTTGTTACCTTCTTCGCCAAATTGTTCGAGGTAGCCTCCGGTCGCGGTGAACTTCTCGACGCGGTCATTGCCGGGGTCTACCGCGTAGACATTCCCGTTCGCTGCGACGGCTAGGCCTTCTGGGCCCGCTTTGAATTGCCCGTTGCCGCTACCGAGCGCACCGAACTGTTCTTTGTATTCCCCGGCCGCGGTGAATACCTCGACTCGATGATTGCCCTTGTCGGCTACGTACACGCTTCCGCTCGGGGCGACCGCGATGCCTCCCATTTCTGAGAATTCGCCGTTGCCGCTCCCGGCTTTCCCGAACTTCGTGAGGTATTCGCCCGTTGCGGAGAACTCCTGGACCCTTGCGTGGCTGGGGTCGGTCACGTAGAGGTTGCCGTTCGGCGCGACCGCCACTGCGTGGGGACCCGATTCGCCGAATTCGCCGTTGCCGGCGCCTTTTTTGCCGATTTGCGACAGGAACACACCCGTCGGGGAGAGCACCATCACACGGTCGTTGCGATAGTCGGCGACGTAGACGGTCCCGGTCGAGGCGACAGCGACTCCCAATGGTTCCTTGAGCTGTTCGCTGCCGGTGCCTTCGCTGCCTACCGCCTTCTTGAACGCGTAGCCGGCCGACCCCGCTGGTTCGCCTTCCCCGGCTTCCGGCGAGCGCGTCTCGAGCACTTTACCGGTCGTCGGGTCATAAACGGTCGTGTGCGTCAGGTTCGCTCCTGAGGAGAACCCGCCGAAGCGCTCTATCCGGTTGTTGCGTGTATCCGCTACATAGACTTCGCTGTTGGCGGCGACCACGAGGCCTGTCTCTTCCTTGAGCTGCCCGTTTTCTGAGCCCAGGACCCCGAACCGGCTGAGGAATTTGCCGCCTTCACTGAATTCCTGTATGCGGCTGTTCCCGGTGTCCGCGACGTACACGTCGCCGTTTGCGGCCACCGCCACGCCTTTGGGTTCGATGAACTGTCCGTTCCCATTGCCCACTTCGCCGAAGTCGCGGATGCCGACCCCGGTTTCGCTGAACTCGACGATCCAGTCACAGCCGGTGCTCGCAACGTACACGTTCCCTGCAGCTGATACAGCGATCCCCTGCGCCGCGCGCACCTGGTAGTTGCGTTCGCAGCTGACGCCTTTGCCTTCTTCGCCGAATTCGCGGATGTATTTCCCGGCGGCGCTGAACTCTTTGACAGCACCGGTCGAGGCGGCCCCGTCGAGGACATACACGTTACCGGCCGGCGAGAGCGCGAGGCTGTTGGGGGCTGAGAGCGTTTCTTGCCCGAACGTCGCGAGGTATTCCCCGGTTTCGCTGAACTCCTCTATGCGATGGTTGCCCGTGTCGGCGACATATACGGTGCCGCTTGAGGAGATTGCGATGCCTTCGGGGCGTTTCAGCTGGCCGCTGCCGGTCCCTTCGGTGGCGAACTTGCGGATGTATTCACCGGCCGGGGAGAACTCCTGCACGCGGCTGTTGTTGTCGACGACATAGATGTCGCCGCTCGCGTTGATCGCGATGCCGTGTGGTTTTTGGAGCTGCCCGTTTTCGGAGCCCACGCTCCCGAACGAGGCTTGGAAGGTCCCCTTCAGGCCGTTGACGGGGTCTGTCGTGACGGAGGTCGCCTTGCGCAACAGCCACCCAAGGTTTTTCTGCCCCGAGTACGATGTGTTCGTGCTCCGCACATCGGTTTCTTTGCCTTCGTATTCAGCGCCGTCGACGGTCTTGGTCACGAGATCATAGGTTTCGCCGGAGGGCGCGCCTTCGTCATAGAAGTATTTGACGTGGTTGCGTGCCTGCTTTTCCGCGCCCGTGGAGAGCTTTATGAGGTGTTGCGGGCCGACGGTGCCTTCGAGTCTGCCTTCTTTGCTGTATGTGCTTTTGGTGTCTAGGCGCGCGGCGACTTCGGCGGGTTTGCTTTCTTTCAACGCCAGCGCGCGATTGTCGGCGCTCAGGCTACGGGTGACCTCGTTGTCTTCGTTGTATTCGCTCGTCGCGACCCCCCCTGTTGGGGCGCCGCGGTTGACGGTCCGCCCGAATTCATCGAGATAGGTGACCGTTGCGCTGGTGTAGTTCTTCGCGGGCCAGCCCATCGGCTCGACCGGCGGGAATACGGCGGTGGCTTCTACTGGCTTGTCGAGCTGCCCCCACTTTTCCAGTTCGGTGCTGCTCAGTTCGTGTGGCGCCCCGGACCCTGACACCGGCACTTCATAGTCGATGCTCGTGATGGCGCTCGAGCCGACCGTGGGGGGTTCCGGCGCAGGGTTGCTCCGGGAATACTTGGGTTCGAACTCCTGCACCCGGTTGTTGGCCGTGTCCGCGACATAGACATCACCGGCCTGGTTGACCGCGACACCGGTGGGTGTCGAGAATTCGCCGGTGCCTTCGCCTTTTTTGCCGAAGCTCAGCAGGTACACGCCGGCGGGATTGAACTCATCGATGCGGTTGTTCGCGCTGTCGGCGACATATAGGTCTCCGGATATCGGTTCTGTCGCGACCGCGGCCGGCGCTTCCAGCTGCCCGGACCCACTGCCTTTGCTGCCGAATTGCGCCAGGTATTCCCCAGACAGCGAGAACTCCTGCACCCGGTCGTTACCCGAGTCCACCACGAACGCATCTCCTCCGGAGAAAGCGATTCCGTCCGGTGCTTTGAGCTGGCCGTTACCGGAGCCTTCCGTGCCGAAGGACCCCAGCGCTTCCCCAGTTTCCGTGAACTCGTCGATCCTGTTGTTCCCCGTGTCCCCGACCCAAACATCGCCCGCGGCTTCAATAGCGATGCCCTCGGGCGCTTTCAGGTCCCCCGGCTGGATGCCTTTGACTCCGAAGCTGCGCACATATTCGCCTTTCGCGTTCAGCTCCTCGATCCTGCTGTTGCCCTTATCTACTACGTAGATGTCCCCGAAGGATGGGCTGCCCGAGATCGTGTTTATGGCGATCCCTTCCGGCGCTTCGAACTGAAGCGCTCCCGACCCTTTCGCTCCATAGCTGTGCAGCCACGTCCCCGTCGCGCTCCACTCCTGCACGCGATTATTTCCTCGATCAACGACCCAAACGTTCCCCGAGCTATCCACGGCGGTGGCCGCAGGCGCGTTGAGCTGCCCTTTTTCGCCTTCGCCTTTTTCGCCGAACTTGGCGTAGTAGGCGGGCCCCGTGACCGCGATCGCTTTGCTCGCCGCGGTCACTGCCACGCCCGCGCCGCTGGCGTTGATCGCCGTGACCTGCCCCTTCAGCGTGTAGCCAGCGTCCCTCGCCTGCGGCGTGTAGCTCTGGTTCACGGCACCCGGGATCAATGAACACGCTTCTTTGGATTCGCGAGTGAAGCAGTCCTCCCAGGAATAGCTGTAGGCCAGCGGACTATTGCTCCAACTCCCGTTGGAGGAGATGCTCAACGTCGTCCCGATCAGCGGGCTGGTATTCGACAGAGCCGGCACGGTCGTATCCGTGGGGGCCGGAAGTTTCTCGGCGCTTTCCAGTTCACTCTGCGACCCGGCTGGCGGGCGGATCACCGACAGCAGCCGTCCGGGCCCAGGATCGGCGCTGGTGCTGCCGTAGTGCAGCAGGACCGGCTCCTGTCCGGGCGGGCTGACCGCCACGACATGACCTTCCGCGTCATACCCATAGCTCGTCTTCAGCGACGCCGTCCGCGGATCCCACTCGGCGCGTAGCCGGCCCTGTTTGTCGTATGAGTATTCAGCGACGAGCTTTTCTTCCATCGCTTTGGTCGCCGGGTTATACGCGGCGAACAGCACCTGCTTCAGCCGCCCGTCGTATGCTCCCCATTCGCCAGGGGCTTCCCCGGACGCCGTCGTCGATGTCGCGTAGGCGAACAGCAAACCGCGACAGCCCTTGCTCAATTCGCTTGCTTTGATCGCTTCCGTGGAGCAGGTCACGCCCGCTGGCGTGGGCGCCAAAGCGAGCCTCGGCTCATCGATCCGGACGCCTTCGACTTCCAGGCTTTCCCAGGTCGTGACCGTTTTTTCGCCGTTCTGTTTGGAGAGCGCGCCTTCGCTGCTGCTAGCAAGCCACGGGCTAGTGCTCACCGCCCCTTTGGGCTGCGTGAACCGCACTGTCGTTCCCGCAGCCGGGTCCTTCAGCAGATAAGCAACGACTTTTTCGCTTACCTTTTCTACTTCCAGCAGCAGGTTGTCATCGCCCTTCGGCGCGAGGAATCCTCCTTTGCCGTCACTGAGGAACGTCGTGCGCTGTGTCCCGGAGACCAGCGTTACGGCGCCTTCCTGAACTTCGATTTCTTCAGCGCCACCGACGTTCAGCTTCCAGATCGGACCAAGCGGCCCGCCCTGCCCAGAGGTCAGCTGGCGAGAGCTGTAGCTACGCCCCACGCTCAACGCACCCTGCCCATCCCCGATCGAGACATCCGAGGCGCCGAGCGACAGCGCGCCCGTGGTGGGGTTGACCGACCCCGGACCGACCGCCAGCGTGCCGCCATGGCGGACCACCAC
>Ga0075522_10002342_pt1 | contig 14145 bp, 10 predicted proteins | sample NGEPerA_FD_74796 | JGI IMG/M metagenome (GOLD analysis project Ga0075522, IMG submission 74796) | Arctic peat soil microbial communities from the Barrow Environmental Observatory site, Barrow, Alaska, USA - NGEE PermafrostL2-A | ecosystem: Environmental > Terrestrial > Soil > Wetlands > Peat ... | reverse complement strand
TACCAGGGCGCGGCGACCGGGGTCGGCGGCATCCTGCGCGACGTGTTCACGATGGGCGCGCGGCCGGTCGCGCTGTTGAATTCTTTGCGCTTCGGCAGCCCGGACCATCCCAAGACCCGGCACCTCGTCGCCGGCGTCGTCGCCGGGATCGGCGGCTACGGCAATTGCGTCGGGGTGCCGACGGTCGGCGGCGAGTGCCAGTTCCATCCCAGCTACAACGGCAACATCCTGGTCAATGCGATGTGTGTCGGCATCGCCCGCGCCGACCGCATCTTCTATTCGGCCGCCTCGGGCGCCGGCAATTCGGTGATCTATGTCGGCGCCAAGACCGGGCGCGACGGCATCCACGGCGCGACGATGGCCTCGGCCGAATTCGCCGCGGATTCCGGCGAGAAGCGCCCGACCGTCCAGGTCGGCGACCCGTTCACCGAGAAATTGCTGATCGAGGCCTGCCTCGAATTGATGGAAGGCGATGCGATCGTCGCGATCCAGGACATGGGCGCGGCCGGCCTTACCTCGTCGGCGGTCGAGATGGCCGGCAAAGGCGGGCTCGGCATCGAATTGGACCTCGACCGGGTGCCGATGCGCGAAGCGGGCATGAGCCCCTACGAGATCATGCTAAGCGAGAGCCAGGAGCGCATGCTGATGGTGCTGCGCCCCGGCAGCGAAGCCGAGGCGCGCCTCGTCTTCGAGAAATGGGAGCTAGATTTCGCCGTCATCGGCCGGGTCACCGAGACCGGCCGGCTGATCCTCAAGATGCACGGCGAGCTGGCCGCCGACATCCCGGTCGGGCCGCTGGTCACCGAGGCGCCGCTCTACGACCGGCCGCGCCAGGCTCGCGAGAAGCCGGCCGACATCGACGCGGCGTCGCTCCCCGCTCGCGACCCGCTCGATTGCCTCAAAAAACTTATCGCCTGCCCCGACCTCGCCTCGAAGCGCTGGGTCTGGCAGCAATACGACCATCTCGTCAGGGGCAACACCGTCAAGCGCCCCGGCGGCGACGCGGCCGTGGTGCGCATCGGCGACGGTCCCAAGGCGCTGGCGCTGTGCACCGACTGCACCCCGCGCTATTGCCGCGCCGATCCGGAAATGGGCGGCATGCAGGCGGTCGCCGAAAGCTGGCGCAACCTGACCGCGGTCGGCGCCCTGCCCGTGGCGCTCACCGACAACATGAATTTCGGCAACCCCGAAAAGCCCGAGATCATGGCCGAGTTCGCCGGCGCCATCGCCGGCATGCGCGCGGCCTGCCTGGCGCTCGACTACCCCGTCGTCTCGGGCAACGTCTCGCTCTACAACGAGACCAGCGGCAGCGCGATCTGGCCCGCCCCGGTGATCGGCGGCGTCGGCCTCATCGCCGACGCGGCCGAGGCCATCGATCTGGCGCTCAAGCGGGAAGGCAACGCGCTGATCCTGATCGGCGAGACCCCAGGCCATCTCGGCGCCTCGCTCTATCTGCGCGAGATCGAGCGAAGCGAGGACGGCCCGCCGCCGCCGGTCGATCTCGCCGCCGAGCGCGCCCATGGCGATTTCGTCCGCGGACTGATCGCTGCCGGCGAGGTCGCCGCCTGCCACGACATCAGTGACGGCGGCCTGCTCGTGGCGGTCGCCGAAATGGCGATGGCCGGCGACAAGGGCATCGCGCTTGCCGCGCTGCCCGCCGGCAATGCCGGCCTCTTCGGCGAGGACCAGGCGCGGTACCTGATCGAGACCGCAATTCCCGACAGCATCTTGGCCAAAGCGGAAAACGAGGGCATATACGCACAATTGATCGGCACGGTCGGCGGCGGTTCGTTGACACTCCCCGGCGGCAATGCCATATCGGTAAGCGAACTCAAGGCCGTCAACGAGGCTTGGCTGCCGGCGTACATGGCCGGCGGCTAGCGACGAGGGGACACGGCGAATGGCGATGGACGCGGCGACGATCGAGCGTCTCATCAAGGAGGGACTGCCCGACGCGCGCGTCTCGATCGAGGATTTGCGCGGCGACGGCGACCACTATGCCGCGCACGTCGTCTCCGGCGCGTTTCGCGGCAAGAGCCGGGTGCAGCAGCACCAGATGGTGTATCAGGCGCTGCGCGGCCGGATGGGCAACGAGCTTCACGCGCTCGCCTTGCAGACGAGCGCGCCCGAGGACTGAGCAAAAGGCAGCGAGGACCAAGATGGACACCACCGTACACGATCGCATTCGCCAGCAGGTCACCGACAACCCGGTCGTGCTGTTCATGAAGGGCACACCGGTCTTCCCGCAATGCGGGTTCTCGGCGACGGTGGTGCAGATCCTCAGCCATATCGGCGTCAAGTTCAAAGGCATCGACGTCCTCGCCGACTCGTCGGTGCGCGAGGGCATCAAGGAATTCTCGTCCTGGCCGACCGTTCCGCAGCTTTACGTGCAGGGCGAGTTCGTCGGCGGCTGCGACATCGTCCGTGAGATGTTCGAGACCGGCGAGCTGCAGCAGATGTTCGAGGAAAAAGGCGTCACCGTCCGCGCCTGATTACCATAAGCGCCGCGCCGGCGCTCCTCGTTGAGGAGTGCCGCGGCATGTTCGACCGACGAACTGCAGCGATGTCCGAGGGAAAAGGCGTCACCGTCCGCGCTTGTATAACCTAAGCGCCGCGTCGGCGCTCCTCGTTGAGGGGTGCCACGGCATGTTCGAGACCGGTGAACTGCAGCGGATGTCCGAGTGAAAAGGCGTCACCGTCCGCGCTTGATCGCCGTCAAGCGGCGCGCCGGCGCTCCTCGTTGAGGAGTGCTGCGACGCGCTGCATTTCCGCCCCGCCCAAGGCCTCGTCGAGCCGCGCCGACAGGCGTCGGCACCAATTGGGATGCTGGTGGCTGGTGCCGGGCAGGTTGGCCTGCTCGGTCTCGCCCGCGACATCCTCGAGCTGCACCAGCATCAACCGCGATCGTGACCGCGCCAGAAACGCGAGGATCGCTTCGCGAAGTTCCGCGGTGAACACCGGCTCGGCTTCGTGCGGCAGAAATTCGCCGAAGCGGTGCGCCGCCATCAGCCCCTCGCGCGCCAGCGCCTCCAATATTTGCCAGCGGTCGCGGTGCCGGTCGGACAGATCCGCCACTTCCGCCGCCGCGTCCGGGTAAAGCTGGAGCCGCTGCCGCCAGGCAATGTCGCGGCCGAGCCAGAACCCCCTCAGCGTCGGCAGATCGTGCGTCGCCGCCGAGGCCGCGGCAAGCGGCTCGTATTCATAGGGCGGGATGAAATTTCCGTCCCACCGCCGCTCGAACATCACCACGCGGTAGGACAGCAGATTGGCCGCCCGCATCGTCTCGCGGAACCCCGACGGCACGGTGCCGAGATCCTCGCCGACAATGGCGCATTGCTGGCGATGGCTTTCCAGCGTCACCAGACGCAACAAATCATTGAACGGATAGTTGACGTAGGCCCCCGAAACCTCCGACCGCCCGTCCGGGACCCAGTAGAGCCGTTGCAGCGACATCACATGGTCGATCCGCAGCACCCCGGCGTGCCGCATATTGGCGCGCAGCGCGGCGATGAACGGCTGGAACCCGCGCTGACGCAGCGCCAGCGGGTTGACCGGGGCGAGCCCCCAATTCTGGCCGGCGCGGCTCAGCGCGTCCGGCGGCGCGCCGATCCCGATGCCGGGGACGACGAGGCCCCGATCGGCCCATGCCTCGGCGCCTTGCGGGTTAACCCCGACCGCCAGATCGCGATACAGCCCGAGCGACAGCCCGCGGGCGCGGCCGGCTTCCGCCGCGGCGCCCAGCTGCCTGTCGGCCTGCCATTGGAGGAATTGGAAGAACTCGACCCGCTCGCGATGGGTGGCGGCGAATTCGGCGACCGCGGCGGCGTTCGGGTCGCGCAGCTCGGGCGGCCAGTTGTGCCAGGAAAACTGGCCGCCATTGCCGTTGAAGCGTTCGTGCAGCGCCTCGAATGTCGCGAACGCGGCGAGCGTCCTGCCGCCGTCCTGCTGGAAGCGGCGGAATTCCCTCCCCGCCTCGGTCTTGGCGCCCGTCTGGGCGCCCTGGGCACGCAGGTCATTCCGGCGAAAGCGGCGGTAGAGCGCCTCCAGCACCGGCCGCTTCAGCGTCGCGACCGCGGCGTGGTCGACCAGAGTGGCGGCACGCGCCGCGGCCAGCACGGCATCTGACACCAGCGCGCGGATCGCCGGCTCCTCGGCAAACCCGGGGACCACCGCCGGGTCGATGTAGAGGTAGTCGAGCTGCACCCGGCTCGATGGCGCGTAGGGGCTCGAATGGCGCGGCTCGCTGGCGAATAGCGCATGCAGCGGGTTGATCCCGACCGTGACCGCGCCCATCGACCCCGCCGCGCGGCCGAGGTTCGCGAGGTCGGTGAAATCGCCCATGCCCCAATTGTGCTCGCTGCGCAGCCCGTAGAGCTGCGTCGTCAGCCCCCAGCAGCGCTCGTCGTGCCGCAACTCCGGCGGCAGATGGCAGGACGGCGGCGTCACCGCCAGGACGATGTCCGCCGTCCGGCCGCCGGCCGAAAGGCCAAGCCGGTGGTAGCCGAGTGGGGTCGCCTCCGGCAGCCGAAATTCCTCTTCCCCCGGCCGCCACCGGCCCTCGGCGTCGCCGCCCGCCTCGAAATCGAGGTGCCATTCGACCGTGCCGTCGGCGCGCGACAGCGCCGTCGACAGCACCGGTTCCTCGGCGCGCAGGACATAGAGCGCATCGAGACCGAGCGGCGCCGTGTGGCGCATCGCCTCGAGCGCCGCGGCCGCCCTCTCGGGATCCGGCGGCAGCCCGAAAGCGGTCACCAGCGCCGCCAGCGTCTCGGCGTCCGGCTCATGGACGACGCCGAGCGCATCGGTGTGACGGGTCTCGATGCCGAGCAGCGCGGCGATCGGATGAAAGGCCTCGGCGCTGCTCATCGCCGGTCGCGGATCGCCGCGTCGGGCGGTACGGGTTTGCCGTCGAGGCCGGCGCGGTTGATGAACAGCGCGAAGCTGCGCGCCCGCAGCGTGTAGGTGTGTCCAGCGACATAGAGCTTGTCGTCGCCGACCAATCCGCTCGGTTCGGCCGTGTCAACCAGCGCCTCCCACGCCAGCGACGCGCCGAGCCGCGGAAAGCGGAAGTCGATGTCCTCATGGTGGGCGCTGATCATCACCAGAAAACTGGCGTCGATGTCGCGCTGGCCGCCGGTCGTATAGAACTCGCCGGCTGCGCCGCCGAGGACATAGCCGAGGGTTTGCGCGACCGGTTTGCGCCAGTCCTCGTCGGTCGCCTCATCGCCCGCCGGGGTGACCCAGGTGATGTCCTTGAGCCCATCCTCCGACAACACCTCGCCGCGGAAAAACCGCGGCCGCGAAAACACTCGGTGGCGCCGGCGCAAATGTATGAGCTGGCGCACGAACTCGCGCAGCGCTTCGTCCTCGGGGCGGACATTCTGCCAATCGATCCAGGAGATTTCATTGTCCTGGCAATAGGCGTTGTTGTTGCCTTTCTGGGTACGGCCGATCTCATCGCCGGCGACCAGCATCGGCACCCCCAGCGACAGCAGCAGCGTCGCCATCAGGTTGCGCTTCTGCCGGTCGCGCAGCTCGACGATTTTCGGGTCGTCGCTTGGCCCTTCGGCGCCGCAATTCCAGCTGAAATTGGCATCGTTCCCGTCGCGGTTGCCTTCGCCGTTCGCCTCGTTGTGCTTGCTGTTGTAGCTGACCAGGTCCTGCAGCGTGAAACCGTCATGCGCGGTGATGAAGTTGGTGCTCGACCACGGCCGCCGCCCGCGATGATCGAAGATGTCCGACGACCCGGCGAGCCGCGATCCCATATCGGCGACCAGCCCGCCGTCACCTTTCCAGAAGCGCCGCACGACGTCACGATATTGGCCGTTCCATTCGGCCCAGCCCGGCGGGAAATTGCCGAGCTGGTAGCCGCCCGGCCCGATATCCCACGGCTCGGCGATCAACTTGACCCCGGCCAGCGCCGGATCCTGGCGGATCGTATCGAAAAAAGCGCTGCCTTGCGAATACTCGCCGCCTTCGCGCGCCAGCGTCGGCGCGAGGTCGAAGCGGAACCCGTCGACATGCATCTCGCTCACCCAGTAGCGCAGCGAATCGGTGACAAGCTGCAGCACGCGCGGGTGGTCGAGGTTGAGCGAGTTTCCGGTGCCGGTGTAGTCGGCGTAATAGCGGCGGTCTTGCTCCAGCCGGTAATAGGAAAGGTTGTCGATCCCGCGGAACGACAGGGTCGGCCCCAGATGATTGCCTTCGCTCGTATGGTTGTAGACCACATCGAGCAGCACCTCGATCCCGGCGTCGTGCAGGCGCTGCACCATGGTCTTGAACTCGGCGATCGCGCCCGTCGGCAGGAATCTCGGGTCCGGCGCGAAAAAGCCGATCGAGCTGTAACCCCAGAAATTGGTCAGCTTGCGCCGCGTCAGCTGCCGCTCCGGCACGGCCGCATGCACCGGCAGCAGCTCGACCGCGGTGACGCCGAGCTCGGCCAGGTAATCGATCACCGCCGGCGTCGCCAACGCGGCGAAGCTGCCGCGCTGCGCCGGGCCAACCTCGGGGTGCATCATGGTGAAGCCGCTAACGTGCAGCTCGAGGATGATCGATTCCTCCCACGCGGTGCGCGGCAGCCTGTCCTCGTGCCAGGTAAAGGCGGTCTCGACCACCCGGCATTTCGGCATGAACCGCGCGCTGTCGCGCCGGTCGAAGCCGAGATCCTCGCGCAGCCCGCCGACCCGGTAGCCGAACACCACGTCGCTCCACTGCAGCGGGCCGTGCAAGGCCTTGGCATAGGGGTCGATCAGCAGCTTGTTGGGATTGAAGCGCAAACCGTTCGAGGGGTCGAAGGGACCGTGCACGCGGTAGCCGTAAAGCTGGTCGGGGCGCACTTCGGGCAAATAGCCGTGCCAGACCTCGTCGGTGTATTCGGGCAGCACGAAACGCGCCTGCTCCTGGTTGCCCGAGCGATCGAACAGGCAAAGCTCGACCTTCTGCGCGTGCGCCGAGAACAGCGCGAAATTGACCCCCCGCCCGTCCCATGTCGCGCCCAGCGGATAGGGAGTGCCGGGCCATACCCGCGGCGACGCCATTACCGACCGCTCACCGTTCAGCCTTACCGCTCAATGGTGAAGATCATCGCCGCCAGGGGCGGCAGGTTCAGGCACAGCGAAAAAGGACGGCCGTGCATGGGATGAAGCTCGGCCTCGACCGCGCCGAAATTGCCGACGCCGCTGCCGCCGTAATCCTGCGCGTCGGTATTGACCCGCTCGCGATACCATCCGGCAGAAGGCACGCCGATCCGGTAGCCGTGCCGCGGCACCGGGGTGAAATTGCAGACCACGACCGCGATCGCTGCCGCATCCTCGCCGCGGCGCAGATAGGACACGACGCTCTCGGCGCCGTTACTGGCGTCGACCCAGGAGAACCCGTCGCCCTCGCAATCGCGCTGGTGCAGCGCCGGCACCTCGCGATAGAGCCAGTTGAGGTCGCGCACCAGCCGATGCATTCCGGCGTGCAGCGGGTTGTCGAAAAGCTGCCAGTCGAGCCCGATATCGTGGTTCCACTCGCGCTCCTGCGCGAACTCGCCGCCCATGAACAGCAATTTCTTGCCCGGATGTGTCCACATGAAGGCGAAGTAGGCGCGCAGATTGGCGAAGCGCTGCCACTGGTCGCCCGGCATCTTGCCGATCAGCGAGCCCTTGCCGTAGACCGTCTCGTCGTGGCTCAGCGGCAGAATGAAATTTTCATGGAAGGCGTATAGCAACCCGAAAGTCAGGTCGTTGTGATGGAACATGCGGTGGATCGGGTCGCGCGCCATGTAATTGAGCGTATCGTGCATCCACCCCATGTTCCATTTGAAGCCGAAGCCGAGCCCGCCGACATAAAGCGGCCGCGACACCATCGGCCACGCGGTCGATTCTTCGGCGACGGTCGTGGCGCCGGTGCCCTCGCCGAACACCACCTCGTTCATGCGTCGCAGAAACGCGATCGCGTCGAGGTTCTCGCGCCCGCCGTACTGGTTGGGGATCCACTCGCCCGGCTGCCGGCTGTAGTCGAGGTAGAGCATCGAGGCGACGGCATCGACCCTGAGCCCGTCAATGTGGAAATCGCGCACCCAGCATAAGGCGCTCGCCAGCAGGAAATTGGCGACCTCGCGCCGGCCGTAATTGTAGATCAGGGTGCCCCAGTCGCGGTGCAGCCCCTGGCGCGGGTCGGCATGCTCGTAAAGCGCGGTGCCGTCGAACCGCGCCAACCCGTGCGAATCGCTCGGGAAATGCCCCGGCACCCAGTCGAGCCAGACGCCGATCCCGGCGCGGTGGCAGGCGTCGACAAACGATCGGAAATCGTCCGGCGTGCCGTAGCGCGAGGTCGGCGCGAACAGCGACACCGGCTGATAGCCCCACGAGCCGTCGAACGGATATTCGGTCACCGGCATGATCTCGATATGGGTAAAACCCAGATCGGCGACGTAGGGCACGAGCTGCTCGGCGAGCTCGCGGTAGCTGAGATAGGTTCCACCCTCCGCCAAATTGCGGCGCCACGACCCCAAATGCACCTCATAGATCGAGATCGGCGACGAGCGGTCGTTCGCCCGGCCTCGATTGGTGAGCCATTCACCATCCTGCCACAGGAAATCGTTGGGCGCAGCAACCACCGAGGCGGTGCGCGGGGGATGCTCGGCCTGCGCCGCATAAGGGTCGGCCTTGAGCGGCAGCAGCACGCCGTCGGCGCCGACGATCTCGTATTTGTAGACTTCGCCCGGACCGATCCCGGGCACGAAAATCTCCCAGAACCCGCCGGCGTCGCGCTTGCGCATCGCCAAGCGGCGGCCGTCCCAGGCGTCAAACGCGCCGACGACGCTGACCCGGTGTGCGTTCGGCGCCCACACCGCGAAGGCGACGCCCTCGACGCCGTCATGCCTCACCGGATGCGCGCCCAGCTTGCGATAGCTGTCAAGATGCGTGCCCTCGGCCAGGAGATGCAGGTCGAGCTCGCCGAGCACCGGCGGGAAGCGGTAGGCGTCGTCGAACTCCTGCTCGACACCGCCCCAATCGACCCGCAGCCGGTAGCGGAACCACTCGTCGCGCGCGGCGATGCGCGCGACGAACAAGCCGTCGGGATGGACCTGCTCGCCCTCGCCGGCAACCGCGCCCGTCTCGTCGAGCACCGCCATCGCGACGGCGCCCGGCAGCATCGCCCGCACCACGAGCCCGCCCTCGTCTTGGTGCATGCCGAGAAAGGCGAAAGGATCGCCGTGGCGCGCCCCTACGATCGCTCTGGCCTGCTGCGGGTCGACGGCAGGCTGATGCCGCGCGCTCGGCCGCACCGCCGCTTCCTTGAGTTTTACACCGTCATCCATCGACTGCGCCGCTCTCCGAACCGCTTCCTCGGGGCGCGCCGCACGCCGTGTCGCCCACCCTGTCACTAACGCTCCAACCGCCGCAAGCGCGGCGAGCGCGACGAATTTTTCGGAAGTCAGAGCTCGACTTCGACGAGATAGGGCCCCGGGGCGGCAAGTCCTTCGGCGCAGCGCCGGTTGAATTCCTCCATGTTGGTGACCTTGGCTCCCGGCACCCCCATCGCCTTCGCCAGCCCGACCCAATCGAGGTTCGGGTTGCCGAGGTCGAGCATGTCGAGCGCCTTGCGCCCTGGATTGCCCGCCCCGACATTGGCGAGCTCGCCCTTCAAAATCTGGTACGTCCGGTTCGCGAACAGCAAGGTCGTCACGTCGAGCCCTTCGCGCGCCTGCGTCCACAGCGCCTGCAGGGTGTACATGCCGCTGCCGTCGCCTTCGAGGCAAACGACCTTGCGGTCCGGGCAGGCAACCGCCGCGCCGGTCGCGACCGGCAGCCCCATGCCGATCGACCCGCCCATGTTGCTGAGCCAGTCATGCGGCGCCGCCGCCGTGGTCGGTGCGAAGAACCCGCGCCCCGTCGTCACCGCCTCGTCGACGACGATCGCGTCCTCCGGCAGCAGCGCTCCGAGCGACCGCCCGAGCGCCATCGGCTCGATCTTCCCCGTCGCCAGCTCGGGCTTCGCCTCGTCGACCACCGGCGCGGGAGTCCGGCTGGCGCCGACCGCCTCGGCCAGCGCCTCGAGCGCGCCGATCGGCTCCTCGTCGAGCTTGCACAGCACATGCCCCTGGCAATCCTCGGGCGACAGCAGGCTCGGCTTGTTGGGATAGGCGAAGAACGCCACCGGCATCTTGGCGCCGACGAGGATGATGTGCTTCAACCCCTGCAAGACACCGAGCGCCTGCTCGACGACGTAGGGCACGCGCTCCAGCGCCACCCGGCCGCGGCCGCGCTGCGTCCGCGCGTTCGAGCCCTGCGCCATCAGGCGGGCGCCGGTCCTGGCGCAGATCTGCCCGGCGAGGGCCAGCCCGTCCTCGCGCAGCGCCCGGCCCGTAAGCAGCAGCAAGGTCGGCTCGCCCGAACGCAGCACCCGCGCCGCCGCCTCGATCCCCGCCGCCGCGGCCGGCTCGCGCCGCGCCGCCGCCGGCGCCGCGACCGGGCCCGTGCCCTCGTTCCATGCGGTATCGGCCGGCAGGATCAAGGTCGCGATCTGTCCCGGCGGCGTCCGTGCCGCCTGGATCGCCGCCGCCCCGTCCGCCGCGACCGACATCGCGTTGGGCGAGGTCTTCACCCAATGCGAATTGGGCCTCACCAGCGTCTCGATATCGCTGGTCAGCGGCGCGTCGTATTGGCGGTGGTAGGTCGCGTGGTCGCCGACGATGTTGAGCATCCCCGACCCCGCTTTGTTCGCGTTGTGGATATTGGCGGCGGCGTTGGCGTAGCCCGGCCCCAGGTGCAGCAAGGTCGCCGCCGGCCCCTCGCTCATCCGGTAGTAGCCGTCGGCCGCGCCGCTGACCACCCCTTCGAACAGGCCGAGCACGCAGCGCATCCCATCGACCCGGTCAAGCGCCGCGACGAAATGCATCTCCGAGGTGCCGGGGTTGGCGAAGCACACATTGACCCCGCCGCCGACCAGCGTGCGCACCAGGCTTTCCGCGCCATTCATCGACCGATCTCCACGATGTGTCGGTTGCATCCTGCCGGTCGCGCTCGACAGGAGCAAGTAGGCGGCCAATCGCGCCGCTATGCCATCATTCCCGAGACCCCAAGTCACCGACCTCGTCACAAATATCGGAAAGCAATAACCTGACGTATTATTACCGGATCGCTACTGTGAACCACCTCTCCAATGTGCGGTTCCGAACAAAACGCCCATATTTAACGTGGTTAGCGTCGAATCATTTTGCTCGACCGGCAAGTTGCAGAAATGCCATAAATAATTCCCATCACTTGTTTAAGGGATGCGGGCTTGGCTCGCTACCGTTGCTACTTCATCGACAAGGACGGACATATCCGAGCGGCCGAAAACATCGAGGTCGAAAACCTCGATGCGGCGCTCGAACAAGCGCGACAGCGAGTCGCCGCACGCGGCGACTCGCTGTCGCTCGAGATCTGGCAAGGCGCCAGCCGCCTCCATCCGCCGAAGGAGCCTGCGCCATAGCGCCGTAGGGCGGGGAGCGCGGCGTAACCCGCGGCCTTCGAGCGGATGACGGGTATCGCTTTGCTCAGCCCCTCCGAGGGCTATGATGTGCGCCCGTTCACGAGCGCCCGCGCGATGACCTTCACCCGCTACGCTTCGCTCCAGGGCCGCACGGTCGTCATCACCGGCGGCGCCAGCGGCATCGGCGCCGCCTTTGTCCGCGCCTTCGCCGAGAACGGCGCGCGCATCGCCTTCCTCGATCTTCAGGAGGAGGCAGGCGCCGCCCTCGCCGCGTCCCTCACCGCCTCGGGCGTGGGGGGCGGCGACGGGCCGCTTTTCGTGCGCTGCGACCTCACCGACATCGCCGCCCTGCGCGCCGCGCTCGACACGATACGCGCCGCGCTCGGCCCCGCCGCGGTCCTCGTCAACAACGCCGCCAACGATCAGCGCTACGACTTCGCTTCGATCACCCCGGAAGAATTCGACCGCGCGGTCGCGGTCAATTTCCGCCACGTCTTCTTTGCCTCGCAAGCCATCGTCCCGCAGATGCGCGAACTCGGCCACGGCTCGATCGTCAACATGTCGTCGGTGTCGTGGATGCGCGGCATCCCGCTGCTCGAGGCCTACGCCTCGGCGAAGGCGGCGATCGTCGGCTTCACCAACACGCTCGCCCGCGCGGTCGGGCCGCACCGCATCCGGGTCAACGCCATCGCGCCCGGCATGGTGCTCACCGACCGCCAGCGCCGCCTGTGGTTCGAGGACGCCAGCCTGATCGAGGTGGGCCGTGCCCAGCAATGCCTGCCCGACCTGATCGCGCCCGAGGACATCGCCAACCTCGCCCTCTTCCTCGCCGCCGACGACAGCCGCCTCATCACCCGCCAATGCATCTCGGTCAACGGCGGGGTGCTGTAGCCGGCGGTGCCGCCGCCGCGCCGTTGGCTGCCGTTGGAACTGCCTCGATCGGCGCCGTATGATCGCTCCGTGCAATTTCGTCATGGAGGCGAACGATGCTGGTGGTCACAACGGAAGGCGTTCCCGGGCACCGGGTCGTCGAGGTAATGGGGCAATGCTTTGGCGTCGTCGTCCGCAGCCGCGGGCTGGGCGGAAACATTATGGCCGGATTGCGGTCGCTGGCCGGCGGCGAGATCCACGAATACACCCAACTGCTCGAGGATGCACGGCGCAGCGCGATCGACCGGCTGGTGACCAACGCCACCCGGATGGGCGCGAACGCCGTCGTCATGATGCGCTTCGATTCTTCGGAAATCGGCCAGACCATGAGCGAGATCGTCGCCTACGGCACCGCCGCAATGATCGAGCCGCTGGCCCGCTGAGCCGTGCGAGTGCTGCGCGCGGCGCTGCTGCTCGTCGGGATCGCCGTGCTTGGTGCGGCGTGCCTCGCCGCGGCGGCCCATGCGCGCCGGTCGGACTGGTGGTCTGGCTCGGACTGGTCGGCGCGGCGCTGGTTGGCGGCATCCTGTTCGAGCGCGGCCGCTACAAGCCGGCGGCGCCCGGCGTTCCAGGCCCCGGCTGGGTAGCGACCGGCGAGCGGTTTGTCGACCCCCAGACAGGCGGGGACGTCGCCGTCTATTATCAGCCGAGCACCGGCGAGCGGCGCTACGTCGCGCGGTGACGCTACGCCGTCGGCGGCGCGACCGCGTCGAGCGCCAAGCCGCGCGCCTCGGGGCCGACCCGGGTCACCGCGATCGCGGCGATCACCAGCGATATCGCGATCGCGATGAACACCGCCGGAACCCCGTAGGCGTTCATCACGATGAGGATTCCGGGGATGATCCCGGCGCTGGCGAGGCGGCCGGCCGATTGCGCGAGCCCAAAGCCGGAGGCGCGGGCGTTGGTCGGAACACTTCGGCGATGAAGATCTGCGACGAATTCCCCGCCAGCTGGATAAAGAAGGTCATCACGAACAGCATCGCGATGAACATCCCGGCCGAGCCCGCCAGCCCGACCGCGACCGCGGAAAGCCCGGCCAGGATAAAGGCGGAGACCGCGGTGGCCTTCCGGCCGAACCGGTCGAGCGCGTACATCATGAACCCGCTGGCGAGCGGGAACGCCAGGTTGACGCCGGCGGTGTAGAGCAGCGATTTGCTGACGGTGAAGTCGTGCGCCTTGGAAATCATGCTCGGCAGCCAATTGCCAAGGCCCAGCGCCACGCCGAAAAACGCGATGAAGCAGATCATTCCCGAGACCACCCGGCCGGGATAGGCGCGGAAGATGATGCCGAACGGGTCGCTCTTGGTGTCGCTCGCCGCATCGGTCGAAAGCGAACTCAGCGGCGGCGTCCTGATCCCCATCCGTTCGAGCAGGTCGAGCGCGCGCTGGCCATGACCGTGCGTCGCCAGCCAGCGCGGCGATTCGGGCAGCGAGAACCGCAGGACGAAGATGATCAGCGCGAGAATGCCGACAACCGTCCAGATGCCGCGCCAGCCGAGGCTGTCGCGGAAATAGAACACGAAGATCGCGCCGATCGGCCATGGCCAGGCGCCGCCGATGAACTGCATCAGGGCGATGATGCGCCCGCGGATGCGCTTGGGCGCGTATTCGGCGGTGTACGAGAAGCACAGCGGCTGCTCGGCGCCGAGGCCGAGCCCGGCGAGGAAGCGGGCAACCACCAGCCAATTGTAGCTCGGCGCCCAGGCGCCGGCGATCGTCGCCAGGCCGAACAGCAAGAGGTTGAACTGGTAG
>Ga0075522_10002341_pt1 | contig 14147 bp, 11 predicted proteins | sample NGEPerA_FD_74796 | JGI IMG/M metagenome (GOLD analysis project Ga0075522, IMG submission 74796) | Arctic peat soil microbial communities from the Barrow Environmental Observatory site, Barrow, Alaska, USA - NGEE PermafrostL2-A | ecosystem: Environmental > Terrestrial > Soil > Wetlands > Peat ... | reverse complement strand
CCCAGCGCCAGCGGCACCCAGCCGCCCTCGACCACCTTCAGCAGGTTCGCCGAGAGAAAGACCAGATCGAGGAACAGGAACGGCGCGATCAGGGCGGCGGCGGCGATCGGCGACCATTTCCAGACTTTCCAGATCACGATAAAGCCCATCATGGCGGTGACCACCATCGTTCCCGTCACCGCGATGCCGTAGGCCGACGCCAGTGCACTCGACGATCGGAACAGGACAATGAGCAGAACCACGCCGATCGAGAGCAGCATATTGACCCTCGGAATGTAGATTTGCCCGGAATGGGATTCCGAGGTGTGCCTGATTTCAAACCGCGGCATCAGCCCCAGTTGAATGGCCTGGCGGGTCAACGAATAAGCGCCGGTGATCACCGCCTGGCTCGCGATCACGGCGGCCATGATGGCAAGTACCACCATCGGAAACAGCGCCCAATCCGGAAACATCAGGAAGAATGGATTTTCGAGTGCCTTCGGATTTCCCAAGACCAGCGCGCCCTGTCCCAGATAATTCAGCGCCAGCGACGGCAAGACAATGACCAGCCAGGCGGCCTGGATCGGCCGTTTGCCAAAGTGCCCCAAATCCGCATAGAGCGCCTCGGCGCCGGTGACGGCCAGAAACACCGCGCCGAGCGTGATGAAGCCGATGATACCATGGTGAAGCATGAATGAGACGGCAAGGACCGGGTTCAGCGCAAACAGGATTTCGGGGTGACGCGTGATTGGCGTAATCGCCGCGATCGCGATGACGCCGAACCAGATGCACATCACCGGGCCGAAGAAGGCGGCAACCCGCGCGGTGCCGCGCGACTGCACTGCAAACAGCGCGAGTAATATCACGACCGTCACCGCCACCAGATACGGTTCAAACGCAGCCGTGACTATCGTCATTCCCTCGATTGCGGAAAGCACGGAGACCGCCGGCGTGATCACCGCATCGCCATAAAAAAGAGCACCACCTATAATTCCGAGAAGAACGACCTTGCTGGCACCCGAACCGACCGCGCGCTGCGCCAGCGCCATCAGCGCCAGCGTCCCGCCCTCGCCGTGGTTGTCGGCGCGCAGCAGGATCAGCACATATTTCATCGTCACCACGACGATCAGCGCCCACAGGATCAGCGACACCACGCCGAGGACGGCCTGGATCGTGACGGTGCCGGAGGGCCCGCTGGCGGCGATGACGGCTTCGCGCAGCGCATAAAGGGGGCTGGTGCCGATGTCGCCGTAGACGACGCCGATGCTGCCGATCAGGAGAGCCTTGAAGCCCGCGGTGGAATGGGCGTCCCCACGCCCATTGGCCGCCACCGTTTCCGGGGCGGGAGCTGCCACATCGCTTGTCATGGGAATGGAGGCCTCAAATGCTTCACTGCACATTGGCGAAGCGACGGGCTTATAGCCCTGCGCTCGAAGCATAGCCTAGCCTGATTTTGGGCCCACGGCATGCAAAAACGCATGCCTTTAGATGGTGACTTGCGTCCCGACTTCAACCACGCGCCCGGTCGGAATCTGGAAGTAATCGGTGGCGTCGTTGGCCGACTGGGTCAATCCGATGAACAGATGATCCTGCCAGCGCGGCATTCCCGACTGCGCGGAGGGCTTCAGCGAGCGCCGCGAGACGAAGAACGACGTCGACATGATGTCGAACTGCCAGCCGAGCTTGCGCGCAATCACCAGCGCCTTGGGGACGTTCGGAGACTCCATGAAGCCGAAGCGCAGCCGGACGGTTGCGAAGCGGTCGCTGACCGTTTCCATCCGGACGCGCTCGGCGAGCGCGACCCGCGGCGTCTGCGCGGTCTCGATGGTAAGGATCACATTGTGCTCGTGCAGCACCTTGTTGTGCTTGAGGTTATGCAATAGCGCGGTCGGCACGAAACTGGGGTCGCTGGTCAGGAACACCGCCGTACCCTTGACGATGTGAGGCGGTCGTTTCTCGAGGCTCTTGATCAAATCCACCAGCGGCACCTCGATGCGCCGGGTCTTGGCGGTCAGGATCGCGGCTCCCCGGCGCCAGGTCCAGATCGTCACCGCCATGGCGACGCCGAACAACAGCGGCACCCAGGCGCCTTCGAACAATTTCAGCAGGTTGGCGCTGAAGAAGGTGATGTCGACGACGACAAAGGGCAGGATCAGCGCAGCGGCTGTCGCCGCGCGCCAATTCCACAATTTCCAGATCACCACGAAACCCATGATGCCGTCGGCGACCATGGTCGTGGAGACGGCGATGCCATAGGCGGAAGCCAGCCCGCTGGAGGTCCGGAACAGAAGGACCAGCAGCAACACGCCGATCAAGAGCAGCCGGTTCACCCGCGGCAGATAAATCTGCCCGGCATGCGATTCCGAGGTGTAGCGGACCTCGAAGCGCGGCAAGAGGCCAAGTTGCACGGCCTGGCGCGTCAGGGAATAGGCGCCCGTGATCACGGCCTGACTGGCGATGACGGTGGCCGCGGTTGCGAGCACGACGAGCGGCAACAGCAGGATTTCCGGAACCATCCGGTAAAACGAGTTCTCGATCGCGGCGGGATCTGAAAGCACCAGCGCGCCCTGGCCAAAATAATTGATCAGGAGCGAAGGCAACACGAAATAAAGCCAGCCGGCCTGGATCGGTTTGCGCCCGAAATGACCCAAATCCGCATAAAGCGCCTCGCCGCCGGTGACGGCCAGAAATACCGCGCCGAGCGTCACCATTCCGATGGTGCCGTGCGAAAGCAGGAAAGTGATCCCATACCAGGGATTGATCGCCGCCAGCACGGAAGGGTCGTCACGGATATGCACGAGGCCCATCACCGCAATCGCGGAGAACCAGACCACCATGACCGGACCGAAGGCCGAGGCGACGCGCGCGGTGCCGCTGCTTTGGACCAGAAACAGCAGGACCAGGATGAAGACGGTGAGCGGCACCACATAATGCTCAAGCGCGGGAGCAGCGAGCTTCAGGCCTTCGACCGCCGACAGCACCGAGATCGCCGGGGTGATCATGGAATCGCCGATGAACATCGAGGCGCCGACGACGCCCAGCGCCAGCAGCGGCCAGCTTCTGCGACCGAGCGCCCGCTGGCCCAGCGCCATCAGCGAAAGCGTGCCGCCCTCGCCATTGTTGTCGGCGCGCAGCAGCAGCAGGACGTATTTCGCGGTGACGACGATAAACAGCGCCCACAGGATCAGCGACAGTACGCCGAGCACGATAACCCGCGTCACCGGCTGGCCATGGGAGGCGCCCGCGGCCGCCTCGCGGAAGGCGTAGAGCGGCGAGGTTCCAATATCGCCGAACACCACGCCAATGCTTCCCAGCGCCAGCGCCCAAAAGCCCGTCGTGACCGGCCCGTCCTGGGTTTCGGTGGATGTGACGCTGACAGCCATAATGCCTAAGGGAACGCTCTCTGGGTCGGAAGGGTCCGGCCGGCTATCGATCCTGACCCGCCAAGCCTGTCAACCCTTCAACTCGATTTTCCGCCACCGGCCGTTGGTTTCAGCGGCATCGGCCGGTTCCGGGAACCCTCGGTAATATAGTAACGGAGGTTACGGCTTGAGACCAGGCGGCAGCGGCGGGTCCTCGCGCATCAGCGTGATGGTCACGCGGCGATTTGCCGCCAGAGACGGATCGTCGGGAAACAGCGGCTGGCTATCGGCTTTTCCGGAAACCGCAAAAATGTGGGACGACGGCAATCCTTCGCGTTCGAGGATCTGACGCACCGCATTGGCCCGGTCCGCCGACAGGTCGAAGGCGCCATAATCGCTTCGCGTGGGTACGAAGCCGGCCGCGGTGTGACCGATGATCGAGATGCGCAGCGGCGTGGCCTTGAGCGGGGCGGCAAGCTTCTCGATCAGCCGACGCGTGCGGTCGTAGGGTATCTTCGAGCCGTCGGCGAACATCGAGCGACCATCCTGGTCGACGATCTCCAGATTGAGGCCCTGCTTGGTCTCTTCAAACATGATGTGCTTGGAGATTTCGGTCAGTTCCGGCATGTCCTGCAGCGCCTGGCGCAGCGACGCCGAGGCCAGCGCGAATTCGCGGTCGATCTTCAGGCGCGCGCCGGAGGACTGTTCGTGTTCCTGCTCGTCGGGCGTCGGCGTGTTGGAGGCATCCTCGGGATTGATGTGGGCGGCATTTTTCAGCTTCGGCCGCGTCGGCAGGCCGTCGGATTCGATGATGCCGGAATAGCGCACTTCGGTCTGCACGCCGAAAGCGTCGCGCATCGAACCGGCGACGATTTTCAGCTTGTTGTTGTCCATGGTGGAGAACGCGACGAGCATGACGAAGAAACTCATCATCAGGCCCATCAGGTCGGCGAAGGTCACGAACCAGCCGTGGCCTCCTCCATGTGCATCGCCGCGTTTTTTCTTGGCCATCGGTTGCTTTCCGGACCGGTCCCGCCAGCCCGATCAGGCCGGCACCGGCTCGCCTTCTTCGTGGCGATGCTTTTCCGGCAGATAGGCCAGCAACATTTCCCGGACCAGTGTCGGGCTCTTGGAATCGCGGATCATCAGGATGCCGTCGATGATCAGAGTACGGTTGGTCTCTTCATCGAGCAGTTTGCCGTGCAGCTTGTCGGCGAGCGGCAGACAGAACAGGTTGGCGACCAGCGCGCCGTACAGCGTCGCCAGCAAGGCGGTGGCCATGAAAGGACCGAGCTTCGAGGGATCGGTCATGTTGGCGAACATCTGCACCATGCCGATCAGGGTGCCGATCATCCCGAACGCCGGAGCGCAGTCGCCGATGGCGCGGTAGATCTTGCTGCCCTCGTCGAGATGCATCAGGAAATTGTCGCGGTCGCGTTCCAGATTGTCGCGAATGAATTCGAGATCGTAGCCGTCGGCGACGTAACGAATGCCCTTGGCGAGGAAGGGCTCGTCGGTCTCCACCTTCTCAAGTCCGACCGGTCCCTGCTTGCGGGCGATTTCGGCGATGCGGGCGAGTTCGTCGACGAGGTCGCGGGCCGACAGCCGGCTCATGGTGAAGGCGAACTTCGCGCCGAGCGGCAGGCCGTGCATCATCACGCCAAGCGGGAACCGGATCATGGTGGCGGCGATCGATCCGCCGAAGATGATGATGACGGCGTGTTCACTCCAGAACATCTCCATGCTGCCGCCCAGCAGCATGATCGTGGCGATGACGGCGGCGCCGCACAACAGCCCGATGCTCGTCATGATATCCATGGGGGGAACTCCAACGCGTACGCGAACCAACGGCCATTCTGGACGATGGCGTGGCCCAGACCGGACCGCGCAGCAGAAACCCTACGGACGCGCCATTAAAGACGCGTAAAGGTTAAACCGATTGGCGCTGGGAACCTTTGCATGGCCGCACCGCGCAGCGGGATGATCTAAACCTTCCGCTAACCATACCGGAACTCGCGCTTAGGCTGTGCTGGCACCTTACGCCGCGGGGCCGGCGGAATTTCGGCGCGTCAGACAGCCGGAAGGCCCGTCAGGTCGAGGCTGAGCTGGCGCAACCGCTTGCGCGCGGCCTCGTCATAGGCCTGCGGATTGGCCCGCATCTCGTTCATGCCGTTGAAGAACAGGCCGCTCTTGTCCGCGACATCGTCGCCGACCGCCAGATGCAGGATCGCCTCGCCGCCCTGCTCCACCGTCGAGATCGGCGTGATGCCGCCGGCGCGCACCATGGTGGTGTTCATATAGGTCGCCGGATGCAGCGAATTGACGGTGACGCCAGATCCCTTGAGTTCGCGGGCGAGATCGATGGTAAACATGATCTGCGACAGCTTGCTCTGCGCATAGGCGCGGCTGCCGCTGTAGCCCCTGGTGATCATCACATCGTCAAAGTCGACCGGATGCTGGCCTAGCGAAGCCACATTGACGATACGCGAGGGCGCACTCGCCTTCACCAGCGGCAGCAGCAGATGCGCCAGCAGAAAACCCGAGAGATAGTTGACGGCGAACCGCAATTCGTGACCGTCCGCGCTGGTCTGGCGTTGTGGCCCCTGATTCTGCGAGCCGATGCCGGCATTGCTGATGAAGAGGTCGAGCCGCTTGTGATCGGCGAGGATCGCGCTCGCAAGCCGCCGCACTTCAGCGAGCGAGGACAAGTCGGCCTGATAGAAGACGGCCTCGCCCCCTTCCGCGTTGATCTCATCGAGCAGCGCCTTGCCTCGCGGCGCGTCGCGGCCATGGATCAGCACCTTGGCGCCGGCGGATGCGAGTTTGGCCGCCACATATCGGCCGACGCCATCGGTCGATCCCGTGATCAGCGCCGTCTTGCCGTTCATGTCCATCGCCATCTCTCCGAAACCTTTAGTGAATTTCGGCCGACCGCTTCAGCGCTTCTTTCAGCTTCTCCAGCGAAAAATCCCTGGATCGGGCGATTTCCAGGATCGGCGTCTCGCGGCGGCCGCAGAGTTCGGCCGCGTCCGGAATCCTGGCGGCAATATCGACCGGGATCACGATCGCGCCGTGACGGTCGGCATGGATCAGATCGTCGGAACGTACCGTCATTCCGGCAACGCGCACCTCGCCGCCGAAATTCTCGGCGTGGACCCAGGCGTGCGACGGCCCGATCGATCCGGCGAGCGCCTGGAAGCCCGGCGCCCATTGTGGTATGTCGCGGATCGAGCCGTCGGTAATAACGCCGAGGCAGCCGAGTGCCTTGTGCACGTTGCTTTGTACCTCGCCCCAGAATGCGCCATAGCCGACATCAGCGCCGTCGATATCCTGGATCACGGTAATGCGCGGGCCGAAGCCGGTGCCGACATATTCATAATAGGCGATGCGGCGCTTGGCCTGCTCGGCGGCGGCAAGGCCGGATTGCAGCACCGAACGGATCGACACGGTGCGGGCGTAACCGACCATCGGCGGCAGATCGGGGAACGGACAGACCAGCGGCTTGGTAGTGTAGCCGACCAGACGGCGTTCGGGCGCCACGACTTCCATGGCGTTGCAGATGGTCGGCGTGTCATAGCGCCCGAGCGCCTCGAGCAGCGAAGCAGGCAGCGGCGCGTTGGTAGAATCCGTCACGGCGTTTTCTCCGGAAATTTGGGGGCCGGCCATTGCTGCGGGCCGCGTGGGATCAGCCATATATCCGAGATCGGGATCGAACCCAACCGGCGATCGCTCATGTCAGATATCCGGCGATCAAGCCGTGGGGCCGGTTAGTTCAGCCGCACCGGCCGATCGTCCCGATCCGGGTCTGAACCCACCGGCGTAAACGGCGCCGCCGGATTGGCCGGCGAGACGCCGCCCGGCATCGCCGCTGACGCGGCGGCCCTGCGCGCATGGTCGCGATAGGACTTCCACCCGAGCGGCAGGCTCAGGAGAAAAAGCGCCGATCCGACCGAAAGGATGTACCAGGGATAACCGATCAGGAGCGCAATGAAGAAGACCACCGAGACGAACACCGGCAGCACCATTTCCGGCGGCACGCGCATCCGCACGGTCTTGCCGGAAAACACCGGCAGCCGCGAAACCATCAGAAACGCGATCACCAAAGTGTAAAGCGCGGTCAGCACGGCCGGCGGTTTCGGCACGCCGAGGAAACCAAGATAGATCGGAAGCAGCACCGTGATCGCGCCGGCCGGCGCCGGAACGCCGGTGAAATAATTGGCCGCAAACGCCGGCTTGTTCGGATCGTCCATAGTGGCATTGAAGCGCGCAAGCCTTAAGCCCCCCGAGATCGCGAACACCATCGCGGCGATCCAGCCGCCATTGTTCAATTGATGCAGCTGCCAGAAATAAAGGATCAGGCCGGGCGCCACGCCGAAATTGACGAAGTCCGCGAGGCTGTCGAGCTCGGCGCCAAATTTCGACTGGCCCTTGATCATCCGCGCGACCCGGCCATCGATGCCATCGAGCAAGGCTGCGAACACGATCGCGCCCACCGCGAGCTCCATCCGTCCTTCCGTTGACAGACGGATCGCCGTCAACCCCGCGCAGATCGCGAGCAACGTGATGACATTGGGCACCAGCAACCGCACCGGAATCGGACGAAACCGGCGGCGGCGCATTTCGGGGGATTGCGGATCGATCGGCATCGACATGGTTCACATATAGCAAGCACGGCGACCCTCCGCCATGCGGCGCGAGCCCCTTGCGGGCCGCAAAAAGTGGTTAATCGGCGCGGAACGTCCGGCCGTTATCGCCCAGCCCGAAATCGGCCAGGATGGTTTCGCCTGCGATCGCGGTCTGGCCTTCGGAGACCAGCGATTTGGTGCCCTCGGGGAGATAGACGTCGAGACGCGAGCCAAAGCGAATCAGCCCGAACCGTTCGCCGGCGCCGATCAATTGCCCTTCGCGCACGAAGGAAACGATCCGCCGCGCCACCAGCCCTGCGATCTGGATCACGCCGATACGCCCGTTCGGCGTGGAGATCACGAGCGAATTGCGCTCATTGTCCTCGCTCGCCTTGTCCAGTTCGGCGTTGATGAAAATCCCGGGCCGATAGGCGATGCGATCGATCCGTCCCGCCACGGGGCTGCGGTTCACATGGCAGTTGAACACGCTCATGAAGATCGATATCCGCGGCAGCGGCTTGTCGCCGAGTCCGAGTTCGGCCGGCGGCAATGCCAGTGCGATCATCGAGATGCGGCCGTCGGCCGGCGCCACCACAATGCCCTCGCGCACCGGCGTCACCCGCACCGGGTCGCGGAAGAACAGCGCGCACCAGATCGTCAGCACCGTGCCGATCCAGCCCAGCGGCGGCCAGATCCAGAACAGGATGAGGGTTGCCACCGCAAAGCCGCCGATGAACGGATAGCCCTCCGGGTGGATGGGCGGAATTTGCGCGCGGATGGAATTGGCAATCGACATCGGGGTTCACTGATCTGTCTGTTGCCTCCCGGTTCGAGAGGTCATTGCACTTCGTTCACTCGGCCGCTGCCGGCGTCACCAGCGCGTCGTCGACCGGCGGCGGCTCTCGGTTCGGCGCTCCGTTCTCGTCGCCGATTCGCGCCAGCTTCTCGCGTGCCTCCTGGGCCTCGCGCTGCCGGTTCCACATACTGGCATAAAGCCCGCTTAATGCCAAAAGCCGGGCATGTGTGCCGCGCTCGGCGATGCGTCCCTGGTCGAGCACGATGATCTCGTCGGCGCCGACGATGGTCGACAGCCGATGCGCGATGACGAGCGAGGTGCGGTTGCGCGACACCCGCTCCAGCGCCTCCTGGATTTCATGCTCGGTATGGCTGTCGAGCGCCGAGGTGGCCTCGTCAAGCACCAGAATCGGCGGCCCCTTCAGCACGGTGCGTGCGATCGCAACCCGTTGCTTTTCGCCGCCCGACAATTTCAGGCCGCGCTCGCCGACCTGGGTCTCATAGCCCTTCGGCGACATCCGGATGAAGGATTCGATCTGCGCGAGCTGCGCGGCCTGCTCGACCTCGGCATCGGTGGCGTCCCAGCGCCCGTAACGGATGTTGTAGCGGATGGTGTCGTTGAACAGAACGGTGTCTTGCGGCACCATGCCGATCTGCGCCCGCAGCGAGGCCTGGGTGACGTCGCGGATATCCTGGCCGTCGATCAGGATCCGGCCGCTGGAGACGTCGTAAAGCCGGAACAACAGCCGCGAGATGGTCGACTTGCCGGCACCGGAGGGGCCGACGATCGCAACCGTCTTGCCGGCCGGCACCTCGAAACTGAGACCTTTCAGGATTGGCCGGTCGGAATCATACGCGAAGCGAACATCGTCGAAACGCACATTGCCCGAGGCGACAACCAGCGGCGTCGCGCCGGGCCCGTCCTTGATCTCGGTCTGGCGCGACAGCACGCCGAACATCTTCTCGATATCGATGATGGCCTGCTTGATCTCGCGATAGACCATGCCCATGAAATTCAGGGGTTGATAGAGCTGGATCATCATGGCGTTGACCATGACGAAATCGCCGACGGTATTGTTTCCGGCGCGGACGCCGAAGGCGCACATCAACATGGTCGCGGTCAGGCCGGCGGTGAAAATGATCGCCTGCCCGGTGTTGAGGACCGCAAGCGAGGTATAGGTCTTCACGCTGGCGCGCTCGTAACGCTCCATCGACTGGTCGTAGCGGGTGGCTTCACGCGCTTCGGCGGTAAAATATTTCACAGTCTCGTAGTTCAGAAGCGAGTCGATCGCCTTGGTATTCGCCTCGGTGTCGGATTCGTTCATCTTGCGGCGGATCTCGATCCGCCATTCGGTCGCGACATAGGTGTAATACATGAAGACCACGACCGTGATCATGGTGACGACCACGTAGCGCCAGTCGAATTTCCACAACAGTACGCCCATCAGCAGCGAAACCTCGACGATAGTCGGGACCAGCTGCAGGATCACCATCCGCACGATGACTTCGATGCCGAGACGGCCGCGCTCCAGCACCCGCGTCAGTCCGCCGGTCTTGCGCTCGAGGTGGAAGCGCAGCGACAGCTCGTGCATGTGGACAAAGGTGAGAAAAGCGAGCTTGCGGACCGCATGCATCGCCACGCGCGCGAAGATGCCGTCGCGCCACTGCGTCAGCACCGCCATCAGCACGCGCAACCCGCCATAGCTTAGCGTCATGATCACGGGCGATGCGATCAGCCACAGCGTCCAGTTCGAGGATTGCACGGGAGCGGTATCCGCGCCGGTCAATGCGTCGATCGCCCATTTGAAGGTGAAGGGCACCGCGAGCGTGGCGACCTTGGCGAACAGCAGCAGCACCACCGACCAAACCACGCGCATTTTGAGATCGATGCGATCGCCGGGCCAGATATAGGGCCACAGGTGCACCAGCGTCCCGATCAGGCTCGCCTGTTCGACCGATTTGCCCGGGTTAACCGCTTCGCCGGCGCTGGAAGAAGAATCGAGGTGAGCCATCAATCAATTGCCCGGAGAATCGCTTTCGTGCGCTTTCGGATGTTGTCGCATTCAGCCCCGTCATATAGAGCCTTTGCTCATCCGGCGCACCCCCGGCGAGGCCCGGTTCTCTTACGAATTTCAGGCATTTACAGCCCAATTTGAGAGCATCGGCGAACGCAACAGGCTTGACGGCTTTACGTTGCAGTGCCACATGCCCGGCATGAACAAGATCAAGACTGTTTGTGTCTATTGCGGCTCCGGCCCCGGCACCAACCCCCATTTCATCGAAGCGGCCACCGCGCTTGGCAAGGTTCTTGCCGAGAACGGCATCCGCCTCGTCTATGGCGGCGGCTCGATCGGGTTGATGGGCGCGGTGGCGAAATCGGTGCTCGATCACGGCGGCAGCGTCACCGGAATCATCCCCGATTTTCTCACCGCGCGCGAAAATGCGCTGACCCGGATCCAGGAAATGATCGTCACGCCCGATATGCACGCGCGCAAGCGGCTGATGTTCGAGCGGTCCGATGCCTTCGTGGCGTTGCCCGGCGGGATCGGCACGCTGGAAGAGTTGGTGGAGCAGCTGACATGGCAACAGCTCGGCCGCCACACCAAGCCGGTGCTGCTCGCCAACATCGACGGCTTCTGGGAGCCGCTGCTCGCGCTTCTCACACACATGCGGGCCACCGAATTCATCCGTCCGACGCTGACGGTCGATATTCTGAAAGCCGAACGGGTCGAGGATATCCTGCCCCGCCTGCGTGCCGCCGCGTCCCGCGCGGCTGAAGGCACGGAGAAGATGGCGCCTGAGATTGCGCGAAGGCTTTGAGCCGCCCGCGCTATCCGCTTTACTCCGCCGGGAATGTCACTGCCTCGATGCGGTTGCCGTCGGGATCGATGACGAAGGCCGCATAATAGCGCACGCGGTCGTGCGGGCGCAGGCCGGGCACACCGTCGGAACGGCCGCCGCCGTTCAGCGCGGCGGCGTGGAAGGCATCGACGTCGGCGGAGGATTTCGCGCGCAGGCAGATATGGCCACCGCTCTCCGGCGCGACAGCCGCCATGCCGGCGCGCAAGTTGATCCAGAACTCGGGATAGCTTTTGCCGAAGCCGATAGTCGCGGGACGCGTGACGAGGCGCGAAAGTCCCAGCGGCGCGAGTGCCGCTTCATAGAAGCGGGCCGCGCGTTCGAGGTCGCTGACGCCGACGGAGATGTGGTCGATCATGGAATTGCACCTGAGGTAACAACCGTCATTGCGAGGAGCGAAGCGACGAAGCAATCCATAGCTCAGTTTGCCGCACTATGGATTGCTTCGCTTCGCTCGCAATGACGGCTAAGGTCACGCGCATCTCACGTCGGCGCGCCCGACTTCACGAGCTTGTAGATCACCGAATCCATCAGCGCCTGGAACGAGGCGTCGATGATGTTCGGCGATACGCCGATCGTGGTCCAGCGCTCGCCTTTCTCATCCTCGCTCTCGATCAAGACCCGCGTCACGGCCTCGGTGCCGCCATTGAGGATACGCACGCGATAGTCGATCAGCTTCAGACCTTCGATGAATTTCTGGTATTTGCCGAGGTCCTTGCGCAGCGCGACGTCGAGCGCATTCACCGGGCCGTTGCCCTCCGCCGCCGAAATCAGTTTCTCGCCGTCGACGTCGACTTTCACCACGGCAAGCGCCACCGTGACGCGCTGGCCGCTGACGTTGTAGCGCTGCTCGACGTTGACATCGAATTGCTCGACACGGAAATACTCCGCGACCTTGCCGAGCGTGCGGCGCGCCAACAGGTCGAACGAGGCGTTGGCGGATTCATAGGCGTAGCCTGCGGCCTCGCGGTCTTTCATCTCCTCGACCAGCCGCGCCAGTTTCGGGTCGCCCTTGTCGAAGGCGATGCCGGCGCGGTCGAGCTCGGCGATGACGTTGGAACGGCCGGCCTGGTCGGACACCAGCACCTTGCGATGATTGCCGACGGTCTCCGGCGAGACGTGTTCGTAGGTCTGCGGATCCTTCAGCACGGCGGACGCATGAATGCCGGTCTTGGTGACGAAGGCGCTTTCGCCGACATAAGGCGCGTGGCGATCGGGTGCGCGGTTCAGCATGTCGTCGAGCGTGCGCGACACCTTCATCAGGCCCGCCATCTTGCCCTCGGACACGCCGATCTCGAAGGCGTCGGCGAATTCGCGCTTCAGCCGCAAGGTCGGAATCAGCGAACACAGATTGGCGTTGCCGCAGCGCTCGCCGAGTCCGTTCAGCGTGCCCTGAATTTGCCGCGCGCCGGCGCGCACCGCGGCCAGCGAATTGGCCACCGCCTGCTCGGTGTCGTTATGGGCGTGGATGCCGACGTGATCGCCGGGAATATGCTTTGTCACCTCGGTGACGATACTCTCGACCTCGTGCGGCATGGTGCCGCCATTGGTGTCGCACAGCACCACCCAGCGCGCGCCGGAATCGTAGGCCGCTTTCGCACAGGCCAACGCGAATCCAGGGTCTTCCTTGTAGCCGTCGAAGAAATGCTCGCAGTCGAGCATGACCTCGCGGCCTGCCGATTTTGCGGCCCTCACGCTATCCCGGATCGAAGCGAGATTCTCGTCGTTGGTGGTCTCGAGCGCCACCCGAACCTGATAGGCCGACGATTTCGCGACAAAGCAGATCGCATCCGCCTTTGCCTCCAGGAGCGCCGCCAGTCCCGGATCGTTCGAGGCGGAGCGTCCGGGACGCCGGGTCATACCGAAGGCGGTGAACCGCGCGCGATCGAATTTTGGTTTCTCCGCGAAGAATTCGGTATCGGTCGGATTGGCGCCGGGATAGCCGCCCTCGACGTAATCGATACCGAGATCGTCAAGCATTTTCGCGATCAGCTGCTTGTCGCGCAGCGTGAAGTCGACGCCATTGGTCTGCGCGCCGTCGCGCAGCGTGGTGTCGAACAGATAGAGACGTTCGCGGCTCATGTCGGGCCTCCCGGCGCGGCGCCATCACCCAAAATCTTCTGCATCGTGGTGTTGGCGAGCCACTCGCCGTTGACGGTCACCGTGTTGCGCTGTTTCGCCACGTAACCGCGCTTGGCAAAGAACTCAGTGGCATTGTCGCTGGCATCGACCGTGAGGCCTGTGGCGCCGCGGCCGCCGGCGAGCTTTTCCAGCGCTTCGATCAGCATCGCCGCCACGCCCTGCCCGACCGCACTGGGATGCACATAGAGCATGTCGATATGGTCCTTGCCTCTGAGTGCGGCAAAACCGACCGGCGAATTCTGCAACGTGGCGATCAGCGTGAGTTCCGATGCCAGCCGCCTGCCGAACGCTTCTTCGTCGTCGGCCGCGCTGGCCCAGGCCTGCTGCTGCGCCCCGCTATAGTCGTCGCCGGTCAACTGCTCGACACTGGCAGCAAAGATCGCCG
>Ga0075522_10002338_pt1 | contig 14156 bp, 11 predicted proteins | sample NGEPerA_FD_74796 | JGI IMG/M metagenome (GOLD analysis project Ga0075522, IMG submission 74796) | Arctic peat soil microbial communities from the Barrow Environmental Observatory site, Barrow, Alaska, USA - NGEE PermafrostL2-A | ecosystem: Environmental > Terrestrial > Soil > Wetlands > Peat ... | reverse complement strand
TCCCATTGCCAGCCCATCTGGAGCAAGGTCCAGCCCTGGTTCATCAAGGCGCCGTCGCCGATCTCGTCCGCGCTGGTCGGGTCCTTGCTGTTCCTGGCCTTCTGGAAATAGCCCAGCATGGATTTGCCGCCGCGATTGCCCACTTCATAGAACAGGCGGTGATTGCCTTTTTTGGGATCGCTGGGCTTGAGCATGAAGAAGTCGGCGGTGAATTCGACTTCGCCTTTGGCGTTCCTGGGCGCCAGGTTCAGATCCACGATGCGCTGATTGATCGCCGCTTTGGGATCGAGCGCGAAATGCACCTTGCCCACCAGCTTTTCGTACGAACCCGCACCGCCGAAGGTCTTGCCGCTCAGAACCGGTTCGCGCTTCTGGATTTCCAGGCTCACCACCCGGGCTTCGGACGCCGTCGCGATCAGCGACGCGGCGAGAATGCCTATGCCAAGCCATTTCTGGATCATGCCCGTCCCCCCAGCCAGCAGCGCCCATACTATAAGTGCGTCCGCACATTCCGCAAAATGCTGCCGCACGAGCGCCGCAATTGGCCCGCGCCACCCCCGATTCCCACGCAACCTTTGCCGGAAACGGGCGAAATCAGACCCTTTGGCGGAAAGAGTTTCGCGGCTGGCCGTTCACTCCTCGCGAAAAGAGATAAGGCGCGGCACCCCTCCCGCGTCCCCAAAGGAGAGAGACATGAACATCGTTATGCGTAGTGCGTTTGCCGTGGCGCTGCTCAGTGGCGCGGCTTTGATCGTTACCCCCGCCTCGGCACAGCTCGGCGGCATTGGCGGCCGTGCCGGAGGCGCGGTTGGCGGCTTGGGTTCGTCGGCCGGCGGCATGGCATCGGGCACCACCAATGGCATGGGCGCGTCCGGCAGCATGAGCGGCGGCGCTTCGGCGATGACGCCTTCGACCGCGCCCGTGACCGGCGCGGTGGGTGGGGCCACCGGCACCGCCGATCAGACCACGAATGGCGCGGCCGGCAGGGCCGAGAATGGCGCGATGACCGCCGACCGTGACACCACCAATAAAGTGAATAAGACGGCTTCGGCCGGCGTCAGCGGTTCGGCGGATGCGGATGTGGACGGCAAGTCGGTCGGCGCCTCGGGCGGTGCTTCGACCCCGGAAGCCACCGGCACGGCGTCCAACACCGCGCGCCGCGGCATGAACCGGGCCAATGGCGCCGTGAACAAGGGCGAAGCCGCCACCAATGACGCGGAATCCCAGGCCGGCAATACGCTGAACAATAGCGGCGCCGGCGCCTCGGCCTCCGGTTCGGCCTCAGGCTCGGTGAAGTAAGCCTTATAATAAGACTGACTTAGGGAAGCGGCCGGATCACCTCCGGCCGCTTTTCTGTTGTGAGGAGCGGCGCGGAACGCGTGAGCCGGTCCGGTGGACCTGCGAAAGCGACGAACGCCGCGAGCTTGGGCGAGCGGCAAGGCAACCGTGCGTTCGCCCGAAAGTCCCGCGGTTTATTTCCCCAATTTCCGGGCGTACAACCGACTCAACCGGGAGGAATCACGCATGCCGATCTACCGCGCCCCAGTGGAGGATTACCGCTTCCTGATCCATGAATTCCTGGAAGCGGAAAAACAGCGCGATCTGCCGGGGTTCGAAGACCTTACGCCCGACCTGATCGACGACATCCTCACCAACGCGGGCAAGATCTGCGAAGAAGTGCTGCAGCCCATCAACCAGTCCGGCGACGCAGAAGGCTGCCATTTCGAGAATGGCGTGGTCAGGACCCCAAAGGGCTTCAAGGAAGCCTACCGCGCCTATAGCGAAGGCGGCTGGGGCGGCCTTTCCGCGCCCACCGAATTTGGCGGCTCCGGCATGCCCACTCTGATCAACATGGCGCTGGGCGAAATGGCGATGGCGGCGAACCAGAGCTTCGCCATGTATCCGGGCCTGACGTCAGCGGCCTATGGCGCGCTGATCGCCACCGGCGCGCCTTGGATGAAGGAACATCTGGTGCCGAAGATGGTGTCGGGCGAATGGGCGGGCACCATGTGCCTGACCGAGTCCAATTGCGGCACTGATCTGCGCCTGATGAAGACGCGCGCAGTGGAGCAGCCCGACGGCACCTATCGCATGAAGGGGACCAAGATCTTCATCTCGGGCGGCGACCAGGACCTCACCGACAACATCATCCATATGGTGATCGCCAAGATTCCCGACGCCGATGGCCAGATTCACGACGATCTCTCGACCGTGAATTTCTTCATGGTGCCGAAATTCCTGGTGGGCGAGGACGGCAAAATGGGCGCGCGCAACGGCGTCAACACCGGGGGCATCGAGCACAAGATGGGCATCAAGGGCCAGGCCACTTGTGTGCTGAATTTCGACGACGCCATTGCCTGGCGGCTGGGACCCAAGCCTGAGCCGTTCAAGCCGGGCGAGAAACGCTCACTGTCCGCCGGCATGGCAGGAATGTTCATCATCATGAACGCGGCGCGGCTGGGCGTGGGCGTGCAAGGCATCGCCATCGGCGATGTCGCCTACCAGAACGGCTATGCCTATGTGCATGAGCGCCGGGTGGGCCATGCGCTCACCGGTCCCGCCGAACCCGACAAGCCGGCCGATCTGGAGATCGTCCATCCCGACGTCAAACGCATGCTGCTGCATTGCCGCGCCTTCGTGGAAGGCACGCGCGCGCTTCTCTGTTGGACCGCGCTCAACATGTCGGTGGCCCATTCCAAGCGGCCGGACGCGGAAGCGGCCGGGTTTCTCGCCGATTTGATGACGCCGGTGCTGAAAGCCTTTTGCACCGATCTGGGTTTCGAGGCGGCCAATCTGGGGATGCAATGCTATGGCGGCCACGGCTATATCCGCGACAATGGCGTGGAACAATTCGTGCGCGACGGCCGCATCAACCAGACCTATGAAGGCGCCAATGGCGTGCAGGCGATGGATCTGGTGGGACGCAAGCTGGGCCGCAAAGGCGGCGCGGCGCCACTGGCCCTGTTCGGCGCACTGACCACTTGGCTTGCCGAGAACGAGAAGGACGAGAAGCTCGCGCCCTATACCAAGGGCCTCAAGCGCGGGGTCGAGTCCTTGCAAGCCGCCACCATGTGGCTGGCGCAGAACGGGATCAAGAATCCCAATGATGCCGGGGCTGGGGCGGTCGATTATCTGCGCCTGATGGGCATCGTGACGGTGGCATGGATGTGGGCGCGCATGGCCAAAATCGCCCTGACCAAGAGCGACGACTTCCACAAGCAGAAACTGATGTGCGCCCGTTACTGGATGGAGCGCATAATCCCCGAATGCCCGATGCTGCTGGAACGCATCCAGGCGGGCAGCGCGAATGTGATGGAATTTAACTGACCTGCGAGCGTGCCGGGGTCTGCCGCCGGGCTTCCGGGTAGGGAAAATCGGTCCTCGCTGCGCTATCCTCCCGGTGATGTTTAAACCTCGCGGCCGGGGGCGCCCGCCCCATGCAGACATACTCACACCAGCCGAGTGGCGGGTGGCGGAAGCCGTTCGCCATGGGTTGAGCAATCCGGAAATTGCCGCCGGCCAGGGTGTGAGCCATGACGCCGTCAAATATCACGTCGCGAATATCCTGCAGAAACTGGGATTTTCCAGCCGTGCACAACTCCGCTTCTGGGACGGCGTCCGCCGCGACAGTGCGCTTGCAAAAAAGGATCTGCCCATGAATGAAACGCTATCCGTAGGCGCCATCGGCCAGGTAGCCCGCAGCGTCAAGGACATCAAGGCTGCCTCGCACTGGTATGGCCAAGTGCTGGGACTGAAGCCGCTCTACACATTCGGGAATTTGGCCTTCTTCGACTGCGATGGCGTGCGCCTGTTCCTGTCGGAAGGCGATGGTGAGCCTGCCCACTCGACCCTCTACTTCCGGGTCGATGACGTGCGGTCCGCCTACACGGCCTTGAGGGGGCGCGGCGTCGAATTCATCGACGCGCCGCACATGATCCACAAACATGCCAACGGCACGGAGGAATGGATGGCGTTCTTCAAGGACAATGAAGGCCGCCCTTTGGCGATCATGGCGCAGGTCCATGCCTCTGCCGAACCCTAACACCCTTCACGCCCCATCTCCTTTTCGCTAGCTTGAGCGCATGGAAGGCGGCTGCACTTGCGGGGCAATACGATACCGGCTCGATGACAAGCCGCTGATCGTTCATTGCTGCCATTGCACCTGGTGCCAGCGCGAGACCGGCAGCGCCTTTGCCATCAACATCATGATTGAATCCGCGCGCGTGGCTCTTTTGTCCGGTCAGCCTGAATTGGTGCACACGCCTTCGGCCAGTGGGCGGGGCCAGAAGATCATGCGCTGTCCCACCTGCAAGGTGGCGCTATGGAGCCACTATTCCCAGGACGCTTTCGCTTTCGTGCGCGTTGGCACCTTGGACGATCCCAACGCCGCGCCGCCTGATGTTCATATCTTCACCAGTACCAAACAGGATTGGGTGGTCCTGCCCGAAGGCGCGCGCGTCTTCCCGGAATATTACGACGTCCCTTCGGTCTGGTCAGAGGAAAGCCGGGTGCGGGCGCGCGTGGCACGCGCTGGATGACTTTCCTCATCCTGAGCTTGTCGAAGGATGAGGAAAGAAAATCCACTTTGCCCTCCTCATGCTTCGACAAGCTCAGCATGAGGAGATTGAATCGCCTTGCCGCTCGCCTAAGCTCGCTGCGTTCGCCACTCAAAATGGTCCATCAGGACCATTTTGCCCCTTCGGGTCGTGGCTCACGGATGGATGACTATCTTGCTCACGCGCCAGTTCAGCTCCTCGCCCGCGTAAATCAGATTCTCGGTGGGACAGGCCAGTTCGTGGATATCCCCGAAATGACCCAGCTCCTTGCCGGCGGCGCCGATCGTGCCCAGCACCGTGCCATCCAGCTTCATCTTGTAGATGCGGCCCGGATAAGAATCCGACGAATAGAGGAATTGTTCGCCGGCCTTGTTGGGCGGCGTGATGCAGATCGCCCAAGGCGCGCCCGGAGAGATGGTCTTGTTGGCGGGCGGCGGCGCGTCGGGTGCCCGGGGCGCCGGAGGCTGGCGGATGGCATGAACATCGGTCGGCAGGGTGATGTCGGCCGGCTGATTGATGACGCGCTCGAACTTTCCGGTCTTGTCGAACACCTGGATGCGGCCATTGCCGCGGTCGCCGACATAGATGTTGTCCTGAGCATCCGCGGCGATGGTGTGCGGGGTATTGAACTGACCCTCGCCCGTGCCCGGCTCGCCGAACGAGCCGGTGATATTGCCGTTATGATCGAACATGGCGACGCGGGAATTGATGTAGCCGTCGCTGACGAAGATGTCGCCCGCGGAATCCCAGGTCACGTCGGTCACTTGGCGGAACATGCCGGGCACCGGCGGACGGGGCGGAGTGACGCGCTGGATCGGACCAAGGCCGAAATCGGCGGATTCCTGCTTGCGTCCCAGGACCAGCAAGACTTCGCCCGCGGGGTTGAACTTGACCACCATGTCGGTGCCTTTGTCGGTGGTCCAGATATTGTCGTCCTTGTCCACCCGCACGGTGTGGGCGAAGCCGAAGGCATAGAGATTATGGCCGATCTCGCGAAGGTACTTGCCATTTGCGTCGAATTCCAAAAGCTGGGCGGCCTTGGGGCCAAACACCGGGCCCTCCGTGTTGCCGCGGCTGAAAACGAAAACATGACCCTTGGAATTGACGGCCACGCCGGCGGCTTCACCCAGATACATGCCCTTGGGCAGGTGGCCGAACTGCGAGATCGTCGCGTTCAAGCGCGGCACATCGGTGGTGGCATGGACTGGCGCGGCTGTAGCCAGCATAAGCGCAGCAAGCGCGATAAGAGTTTTCTTCATGAGATGTTTCCTTCTGGAAATTGCCGGTGTGAATGGGAAGCGGGCGCGGGTTCGCGTGGACGAAATGCGCGCGGACACGGCCGCGATGTTCGCAATGAGCATGGTTTCCCCGCAGTCCCCAAGTCCCGCTGTTACCCGCGGCTATACCGACTGTTCCAGATCACCGACGCCTCGTCAATTGAACCGGAACGCGGGTTAAAACCGGGCAAAATAACTGAACCATCCGGGTTGCGGACTCCCGGCGAACCGCTCCTCATGGATAAATTCCTCGAAAGCTTCCCCGTCCCAGCCAGCGGTACAGCCACTGCGCCAGGACCTGCGGATCATAGCTTTCACGAATCCATTCCCCGATCGGCCTGCCGCCCGAAGCTTCGCGCGCGAATTCGGGAAAGGCCTGAAGCCATCTTTGCTCGCGCTTGGGGAAATGCAGATAGGGCAGGCCCGCAAATTGCGCCTTGGCCTGTTCCATCGCGCTCCAGCCGTCCCGGTCGAGAAGATAGAGCGCCGCCGCCAGGCTGGTGCGGTCCTGCCCGCCCGAGCATTTGATCAGCAGCGGCCGGTGCGCCCGCGCGCGCTCGAAACCATCCCACAGCGCGACCAGCATCTTGCGCCTGGGCAGAAGCCGGAAATCCAGCATGGCGTTGAAATAGCGCACGCCGCCGTCCAGGCAGGCCCGCTCTTCCCTCCTCCACCAACCAAACTCCGGATGCGCGCCCCGCAGATTGATCAGGCTCTTGATGCCATTGGCCCGAAGAAACGGCGTTAACAGCCAGCCATGGATTTGCGCCGAACGCGCCGCCTCGCCCGGTACGATCCAATGGAAGTTGGACAAAAATTGTGGAAGCGAACGCAACCAATATCCCCCAAGTTAACAGCTGTAACATCAAGTTCTCTCGCGCGCGAGGCAGCAATGTGAGACTCCTTCAGATGAGGCGATCCGCCTTTGGCATGGGATGACGTGCCGCTGTCATAAAAGATGGCACAATGCGGCCCTGACCTCAGGGGAGTCGCATGAAAATCTCGTTCGCCTTTGCGGCGGCGCTGCTGGCGGCGACGCCGGCCTTGGCCCATCCGATCCTGATGGTCTCGTTCGATGGGCTTCGTCCCGGCGACGTGGTGGAAGGCAAACAGCGCGGTCTTACCCTGCCTCATTTCAGCGAAGCCCTCGCCAAGGGCAGTTATTCGACCGGGGTGCGCAATGTGCTTCCCACCATCACCTATCCCAATCACACCACCCTGATCACCGGCGTGTGGCCCTCTGTCCATGGCATCAACGCCAACACCACGTTCGATCCAATGCGCAAGAATGCCGACGGCTGGTACTGGTATTTCAGCGACATCAAGGTGCCGACCTTGTGGAGCGCGGTCAGGGACAAAGGCGGCAATGTCGCCAGTCTCGGCTGGCCGGTAAGCGTGGGCGCGCCGGTGGATGAGAATATTCCCGAATATTGGCGGGCCAATACGCCGGACGACATGAAGCTGGAACGGGTGTTGTCCACACCAGGCCTGGCGGCGCGGCTGGAGCGCAAGACCGGCCTGTCGGTGGGCGATGTATTGCAGGACACGCCCCAGGGCGACACCAACAAGGCGGTCTGGGTCGCCAAGATGATGGCCGATTTCAAGCCCGACTTCGTCACCGTGCATCTGAGCGCGGTGGACGAGCAGCAGCATCGCTATGGGCCAGGCAGCCCCGAAGCGCATGCCGCGATCGAGAATGCCGACGCCGCGCTGGGCGTGATGGAAGATGCGGCGCGCGCCGCCCATCCCGATGAAGTGGTGGTGTTGGTTTCCGACCATGGCTTCGCCGCGATTACGCATGAAGTCCATATCACCAACGCTTTTGTCGAAGCCGGATTGGTCACCCTGGACGACAAGCATCGCATCGCAAGCTGGGAGGCGATGCCTTGGATCACCGGCGGCTCGTCGGCCATCATGCTGGCGCGCCCGGATGACGCGGCGCTGAAAGCCAAGGTCGCCGCTCTGTTGCAGAAGCTCGCCACCGATCCCGCCAGCGGCGTGCTGCGCATCGCCGACGAAAATGAGATCGCGCGCCTGGGCGGCGGGCGCGGCGTCAGCTTCTGGGTGGACTACAAGATCGGCTATCTGCCCAGCGGTGCGCTGGCGGGCCCGCTGGTGACGGACGGCGCCTCAGTTCGGGGATCGCATGGATATTTTCCGGAGCATGCGGAAATGCATTCCACCTTCCTGATCGAGGGCCCCGGAATCCCCGCCGGAAAAAACCTGGGTGAAATCGACATACGCGACATTGCCCCCACGGTGGCCCGGGTGCTGGACATCAGCTTTCCCACCGCCCAGGGCAAGCCGCTGTTCTAGCCCTGAATCCAAGGTCGCCACGTCCAGGAATTCGTCCATCTTGCGCAGGATCACCGCGTCGCTATGGGCACTGCCCAGATCGACGCGCAACTTCAGGTACAGCGCGTCGCTCTTCTTGGTCTTGAGGGCCAGCGCCACCAGATCGGCGACATAGCGTTCCAGCTCGGCTTCGGCCAATCCCTGCTCAGTCGCGGCCCAGCGGCCCAGAAGCTCGTTCCGCCGCACGATAAGGCGGAACTGCATTTCCTCGTCATGGGCCCATTTGGCCTCGAAGGCCCGCTCGCGCTGGTCAAACATGGTCATGTTCCGGCAACTCCTTTTCGGCCCACCTGGTTCCCGGAAAAGCATCGCGCCCGGGCATGACCTCCCGCTATCGGCAAGATGAATTGAGCGCCACTTTTTCGCCTGGTACAAGAAAGCTGGCGCAAGAAACATGGACCTATGGGATCAGGACGGCAGCGCCTTCGAACGCCCCTGCCTTGAGATCGGCCAAGGCGCGATTGGCGTCTTTCAACGCGTAACGCGTCACTTGCGTCTTGATCCCCACCCGGGGCGCCAGCGCCAAAAAGTCTTCGCCGTCCTGGCGAGTGAGGTTCGCCACCGACAACAATTGCCGTTCTTCCCATAACCGCGCATAGGGAAAGCTCGGAATGTCCGACATGTGGATGCCGGCGCAGACCACGCGGCCGCCTTTCTTCACTGCTTTCAGCGCCATGGGCACCAGCGCGCCCACCGGCGCGAAAATGATCGCCGCGTCCAGAAACTCCGGCGGCATTTGGTCCGAACCGCCCGCCCATACCGCTCCCAGCTCACGGGCGAATGCTTGCGTGCGCGTATCGCCCGGCGAGGTGAAAGCGAAAACTTCGCGACCTTCCCAGCGCGCCACCTGGGCGATGATGTGGGCGGCGGCGCCGAAGCCATAAAGACCAAGCCGCTTGCCCTCGCCCGCCATCACCAGCGAGCGCCAGCCAATCAGGCCCGCGCAGAGCAGCGGCGCCAACGCCGCGTCGTCGCCTTCTTCACCGCTCAGGGGAAAGACGAATTGCGCATCGGCCACGGTCTTGGTGGCAAAGCCGCCGTCGCGCGTGTAGCCGGTGAAAAGCGGCGCATCGCAAAGATTCTCGCGGCCCGTGCGGCAATAAGGGCAATGGCCGCAAGTATGACCCAGCCAGGGGATGCCCACGCGCTGGCCGATCTTCAATGACGTTACGCCCGCGCCCAAGGCCTCGACCCGCCCCACGATTTCATGGCCGGGAATGATGGGATATTTGATGTCCGGCAGCTCGCCATCCAGCACATGCAAATCGGTGCGGCAGACGCCACAAGCCGAAATAGCCACTCGCACCTGGTCCGGCCCGGGTTCGGGATCGGGCCGCTCGACCCAGCCAAGCTTTTCGCCCGCCGCGTGCAACACCATCGCCTTCATTGCATCATCTTCGCGCGATCCGGCGTTCCATGAAAGCCGCCAACCATGCTATTTCATGCGGGCGTTCCGAGGAGGGGCCATGAAAATCGACGCCAGGAAATTCCAGGTCCCCGAAGGCGAAACGGTCCATTTGCGCAAATGGGCGACCAGGGTGAAGCCGGTCTATCATTCCAAGAAGGATTACCAGGCGCTGCTGGCCGATCATGTGGCGCAGCTGTGCGAGCAGCAAAAGCTGCTTTATGCCTCCAACAGCCATGCCCTCTTGATCATCTTCCAGGCGATGGACGCGGCGGGCAAGGACGGCGCCATCGCCCATGTGATGTCGGGCGTCGATCCGCAAGGCTGCCAAGTCTATAGCTACAAGCATCCCAGCGCCCAGGAATTGCGGCACGATTTCCTCTGGCGCACCACCCGCGACCTGCCCGAGCGCGGCCAGATCGGCATCTACAACCGCTCCTATTACGAGGAAGTGCTGATCGTGCGCGTTCATCCCAATCTTCTGATCAGTGAAGCCGGGCCGGGTCCGGAAAGAAAACATGTCTGGCGCGACCGTTACCGCTCGATCGTGGATCAGGAAGCCCACCTCACCCGCAATGGCACGCGCATCATCAAATTCTTCCTCCATCTCTCCAAGGAAGAACAGCGCAAGCGCCTGCTCGCCCGCATCGACGATGCCGACAAGAACTGGAAATTCGACCTGGGCGATGTCCAGGAGCGCAAATACTGGGACCAGTATATGGAGGCCTATGAGGAGTGCCTTTCGGCCACCAGCACCAAAGCCGCGCCCTGGCATATCGTCCCCGCCGACGACAAGAAGAATACCCGCCTGTTCGTATCGCAGATCATTCTCGACGCGATGGACGACTTGAAACTGTCCTATCCGCGCGCCACCCAGAACCAGAAGCGCAAGCTGGCCCGGATCCGCAAGCATCTGGGAAAATAGCGCTTGGCGACATGAATCTGTCACCGGATTGCTGTTTCAAGCGCGCTTGAGACATGGTCCTGTCGCCCCTATGATCGGCGTGGGCGGCTGTATCGAACACGATAGGATTCTCCATGCCCGGCACGCCGCTTTCCGCTCAAGATTTTGACCGCATCGACGCCTGGTGGCGCGCCGCGAATTACCTCTCCGTCGGTCAGGTCTATCTGCTCGCCAATCCCTTGCTGCGCCAGCCGCTCAAGATGGAGGACACCAAGCCGCGCCTGCTGGGCCATTGGGGCACGGTGCCGGGGCTCAATTTTCTCTATGTGCATTTGAACCGCATCATCAATGCGCGCGACGCCAATGTCCTGTTCATCGCTGGGCCCGGCCATGGCGCGCCGGGTGTGGTGGCCAATTGCTGGCTCGAAGGCACTTATTCGGAGCTTTACCCCGAAGTGCCCCAGAGCGAAGCCGGGATGCAGCACCTGTTCAAGCAATTCTCCTTTCCCGGCGGCATCCCCAGCCACTGCGCGCCGGAAACGCCCGGCTCGATCCATGAAGGCGGCGAGCTGGGCTATTCGCTGGCCCACGCCTTCGGCGCAGTGTTCGACAATCCCGATTTGATCGTGGCTTGCGTGGTGGGCGATGGCGAGGCCGAGACCGGACCGCTGGCCACCGCCTGGCATGGCAACAAATTCTTGAACGCAACGCGCGACGGCGCGGTGCTGCCCATCCTGCATCTCAATGGCTACAAGATCGCCAACCCCACCATCCTGGCGCGGATTCCCCATGCCGAACTGGAAGCTCTGTTCAAGGGCTATGGCTATACGCCCATCTTCGTCGAAGGCGACGACCCCAAAGAAATGCATCCCAAGATGGCCGCGGCCTTCGACCAGGCGTTCGACGCCATCGCCGCGATCCAGAAAAAAGCCCGGACCGAGAACGACAGCGAGCGGCCGATCTGGCCGATGATCGTGCTGCGCTCGCCCAAGGGCTGGACCTGTCCCAAGACCGTGGACGGCCTCAAGACCGAAGGCTTCTGGCGCGCCCATCAGGTGCCTTTCACTTTGGAGAACCCCGCGCATCTCAAGCTTCTGGAACACTGGATGAAAAGCTATCGCCCGGAGGAATTGTTCGACGCCTCCGGCAAGCTGGTGCCCGAGATCGCCGCGCTCGCGCCCAAGGGCACGCGCCGCATGAGCGCCAATCCCCATGCCAATGGCGGCGAGTTGAAACGCCCGCTGGAGTTGCCCGATCACACCGCCTACGCCGTAAAAGTGCAAAAGCCCGGCGCGCATTGCGCGGAATCCACCAAGATCATGGGCGCCTATTTGCGCGACGTGCTCAGGAACAGCGAGAAGGACCGCAATTTCCGCGTCTTCGGGCCGGACGAGACCGATTCCAACCGGCTGATGGCGGTGTTCGAGGCCACGCCTCGCACCTGGGAAGAACCGATCTATTCCTACGACACATTCCTGGCGCCCGAGGGCCGGGTGATGGAAATCCTAAGCGAGCATAGCTGTCAGGGCTGGCTGGAAGGTTATCTGCTCACCGGGCGGCACGGGCTGTTCAACTGCTACGAAGCCTTCATCCATATCGTCGATTCGATGGTCAACCAGCACGCCAAATGGCTTAAATCCTCGCGCGAGGTGCCGTGGCGGCGGCCCATCGCTTCGCTCAATTATCTTCTCACCTCCCATGTCTGGCGCCAGGACCATAACGGCTTCAGCCATCAGGATCCCGGCTTCATCGATTATGTCACCAACAAGAAAGCCGACACGGTGAGGGTCTATTTTCCGCCCGACGCCAACACCCTGCTCTGCATCACCGATCATTGCCTGAGAAGCTGGAGCCGCATCAATGTGATCGTGGCGGGCAAGCAGCCCGAGCCGCAATGGCTCACCATGGATGCCGCGATCAAACATTGCAGCCAGGGCATCGGCGTGTGGGAGTGGGCCAGCAATGACCGTGGCGGCGCGCCGGATGTGGTGATGGGCTGTTGCGGCGACGTCCCAACATTAGAGACTCTTGCGGCGGTGGATTTGCTTCGCCGCGAGCAGCCCGATATCAAGATACGGGTGGTCAATGTGGTGGATTTGATGGCCTTGCAATCCCCCAGCCAGCATCCCCACGGCCTGGAAGACAGCGAATTCGATGCGCTGTTCACCAAGGACAGACCGGTGGTCTTCGCCTATCACGGCTATCCCACCCTGATCCATCGCCTCACTTACAAGCGCGCCAATCACGACAATTTCCATGTCCATGGCTTCATGGAGGAGGGCACCACCACCACGCCCTTCGACATGGTGGTGCGCAACAAGCTTGACCGTTTCCATCTGGTGGAGAGCGTGCTGGACTATGTGCCGCGCGCCGGTGCGGTCTATCTGAGGCAGAAACTGCGCGACTGGTTGGTGGACCACGAAGCCTATATCCGCGAGCGCGGCACCGACATGCCCATGGTGCGCGACTGGGTCTGGTCCGCATGACGGACGCGGTGATCGAAAACAGGACCTTCGATGAAATCACCCTTGGCGAGAGCGCCAGCCTCACCCGTGTCTTCTCGCGCGATGACATGGATTTCTTCGCCCTGATCACCGGCGATGCCGGTCCCAGCCTGATGGATGGCGCGAAAGACGTGGGCGTGCCCGAACCGGTCACCCATGGCTGGTTCAGCAGCGGACTGATCGCCAGCGTCTTGGGCACCAAGCTGCCGGGCCTGGGCACCGTCTATCTGGAACAGACCTTGCGTTTCCTTAAACCCGTGGCGGTGGGCGATCAGATCACCGCCAGCCTCTCGGCGAGGGCCAAGGACGGCAGCAATTTTCAGATCATGTTCGATTGCCTCTGCGTCAACCAGGCCAATGAACGCGTGGCCGAAGGCAGCGCCCTGGTGCGCGCGCCGCGCGAGAAAATGCGCGTGCCGCGGATGGAATTGCCGGACGTGCAACTCAGCCGGCACCAAAGATTCCGCGCGCTGCTGGCGCGCACGGCGGGGCTGAAGCCGCTTGCCACGGCCATCGCCTATCCGTGCGACGCCAATGCCATCGGCGCGGCGGTGGAAGCGGCCAAAGCGGGATTGATCGAGCCCATCCTGGTGGGACCGGCGGACAAGATTCAAGCCGCGGCCAAGGTCGCCAAGGTGTACATCACGCCCTATCGCCTGGTGGACGCGCCCGACAGCGAACATGCCGCCGCCGAAGCGGTGGCGATCGTCACACGCGGCGAAGCGGCGATGCTGATGAAGGGCTCACTCCACACCGACGAATTGCTGCACGCGGTGTTGTCGCCCACCGCCAATCTCCGCACCGAGCGGCGGCTCAGCCATGTCTATCTGTTCGATGTGCCGTCCTATCCCAAGCCGCTGCTGGTGACGGATGCCGCGGTCAATATCTATCCCGACGTCGAAGACAAGCGCGACATCGTCCAGAACGCCATTGACCTCGCCCATGTGATGGGGATCAAAGAGCCCAAAGTGGCGTTGCTTTCGGCGGTGGAAACCATCAATCCCAAGATCAAATCCACGCTCGACGCTGCCGCGCTCAGCAAGATGGCCGAACGCGGGCAGATCACCGGCGCGGTGCTCGACGGGCCGCTCGCCCTCGACAATGCCATCAGCCGCGAGGCGGCGTCGATGAAGCACATCGCGTCGCCGGTCGCCG
>Ga0075522_10002337_pt1 | contig 14159 bp, 12 predicted proteins | sample NGEPerA_FD_74796 | JGI IMG/M metagenome (GOLD analysis project Ga0075522, IMG submission 74796) | Arctic peat soil microbial communities from the Barrow Environmental Observatory site, Barrow, Alaska, USA - NGEE PermafrostL2-A | ecosystem: Environmental > Terrestrial > Soil > Wetlands > Peat ... | reverse complement strand
CTCAATGAGCGCCGCACCATCGCAGATGATGTCGTTGAATGCGCGCGCGATTCTACTTGCGTATTTGTTACACACCCGACTTCTCGCGAAATGTTCCGCGGCGTTAATGAGGCGGCGAACACGGAGTTCGCGCGTTTGAAGCTCGAGAAAGAGCCTTTGCGCGACATTTCGGACTCTCACGGAACACCGACGTTTGTGGTCTTCCATCTTAAGAGCGTTCCCTAAATTAGCGCGGCCAGCGTGCTCGGTTCCTGCGTCCGTCGAATGCGGAAAGTAGGATCGCCGATTCGCTTATCACGAGTGGAGGCGAATGATGCCGCGCTGCAAGGCTAAAGTTACAGCGTGCGTTCGATCTGACACGCCAAGTTTAGAGAAGATATTCTGCAAGTGCATTTTGGCCGTGCCCGCAGCCATTCCTAAACGGTGGCCAATTTCTTTATTTCCCAAACCCTGTGCCGCCATGCGAAGCACCTCAATCTCACGCTGAGTTAAGGCAGTCTGGGTAGCCTGTTCGTGCAAGCGCTCGGTGATTTTGGGAGGCATCAACCGCTTTCCTCCGTGAACGATGCGGATCGCACGAACTACTTCAGTGTGTACCATCTCTTTTAAGAGATAGCCTCGGACGCCCGCTTCAAGCGCGCTGTAAATCTCATGATCGGTGTCATAGCTGGTTAGGGCGATGATTCGCGCTTCCGGGTCCTCGGCTATGATCGACTTTGTCGCCCCAATGCCGTCGACGCCCGACATTCGCAAATCCATGAGCGTTATATCCGGACGCAGCGATTTAAATGCTTCCAGCGCGGCGTGGCCGTTATTCGCTTCGCCAACAAGCTCTATATCTCGTTGCTTCGACAGGATCGACGCAATCCCCTTGCGCACCAGCGGATGGTCATCCACACAAAGGACACGAATTTTGCCTTCGGTTCGGATCATTAGTTTGTTCTGACCTGCGAGAGCTTGTTCAAAAACGGCGTCGACTTCTTATTGGGCAGCTGAACTCGAACCGTCGTACCGACGCCGGGAATGCTGTTCCATTTGAATTCCGCGCCCATGTCGCCGGCACGCTCTCTCATTCCGATAATGCCGAAGTGGCCCTGTTTGTCGTCCGCTGATAATTGGTCGGCGCCGCGCCCGTGATCCGACACTGAAAGCACCAGTTCTCCGTCATCCATATTTCGGAGACTCACCTCCACGAGATCCGCACCGGAGTGCCTTACCGCGTTCATCACCGCTTCTTGGAGGATGAGCAAAAGATTGTATTTCGTTCCCGGTGCAAGCTCGTATTGTGACTCCTCCAAATCGAATTGGATGCGCATATTTCCGTGGGATATTCTTCCTGCGGCCTCAACGATCGCCTTTTTCAGGCCCGGACTCGACTGCTCTTCATCGCGCAGACCCGCGACCGATTGCCGCGTTTCACGCAAACAGTTGCCGGCGTCTGAAATGATGTCACTCAGAGATTCCCGCTCGGCGGACGGCAGTTCTTCGGAGAGAGCCTGCAATTGCATCGTAATCCCGGCGAACCCTTGAATCAGAGTGTCGTGGAGTTCGCGAGCGATTCTTGTGCGCTCGGCCACAACCAAAGAGAACTGGGTTTCGATTTGAGACATACGGAACCGATAGACAGCAAAAACGAGCCCCAGTAAAACAGCCGCAACTAAAAAGATAAACCAAGTCCGTTGGTACAGATGCGGGATGACTTCTAATTCAGCGGGCGCACCTGCGTCGCTACAGGGAACGAATGGCGCACAAGCGGCGACACGAAAGCGGAAATGTCCTGCCGGCAAATTCGTGTAAAATGCCTCGCGGCGCGCGCCGGCATTTGTCCAGTCTCGATCGTACCCTTCCAGGATGTAGCGGAACATCATGTTCTGCGGATCGAGAAACGAGATCCCCGTATAGTGAAAGGAAACATTTTCCACACCTGGGCCGATTTTGCCGATGTTACCGGCCTGGGTCCGAACGCCATTCACGTTCGCATCTTCAATCAGAACCGGAAGGGGTGGATGGGTGCCCGTACCTTGATTTGGATCATACGCGATCAGGCCGCCGACAGTGCTAAACCAAAGCTTTCCGTCGCGACTCGCAATCGCGTTCGGTGAGACGCCTCTTTTCCCCTGAATGGCGCGCAGAACACCCATCGGCACATAGGGGGAGCTTTTGAATTTTGAGATTTTACCGTCGGCGAATGCAAGCAGATCTGCCTTGACCACGGAGTAGAATCCTTTGCTGCCCGTGATCCACAGCCGCCCGCGCGAATCTGAAGCGAATCCATAAATCTCGTTGTCGAACAAGCCGTCTCTCATGAAAAATCTGGAAACCCGCCTGTCGCGCAGCAGGCGAAGGCCAACTCCGTTCGTGCCCATCCAAACGTAACCATCGGAGTCGCTATGAAGCGAAATAATATTGGTGAGAAGAGGACCTCCTTCGTTCTGGTCCTGCACGATGCTCAATTTGCCGTCAGAGTACGCGTAAACGTTGCCATGTTCCACCGCGAGGAGCACCCGATGATCGCGGGTTTCGGCGATTGCAACCACCGGTCCTTTGACGTTGCGCACAAATTCACGAGGTTCGACGAACGCACCGTCTTCGTACTTGGCGGCCCCCTTATCAGTGCCAGCCCAGACCGTTCCTGCAGCATCCAAAAATAGAGACCGAATGTGAATTGACGGCAGACCCTGCGAAGGAACCGACCTTGGCTCTCCGTTTTGTAACGTGCTCCCGCCCTTGTCACTTCCCACCCATAAAGTACCGTCAGAGGATTGCAGCAACGCGGTGACTTTGTTCGATGCAAAGGCGCGAATGGACCAGAAGTTTCTGCCGTCCCATCGGGCAAGTCCTCCGTCTAGAGAGCCGATCCAAATCTGACCAGCCGAGTCTTGGAGGACGGCCCCACGTTGTCACTCGGCAGCCCTTCTTTTCGAGTGAAAGGGGTGACCGGGCCGTCGAGGAACTGATTCAATCCATGCTTTGTCGCGACCCAAAGGCTGCCTTCACGATCTTCGAACAAGGAGAAAACATCCTTTTGCGAAAGGCCATCCTCATAACTGAAATTGTCGAAGTGCTCATTGGCATAGCGACTAACGCCGTTCTGAGAGCCGATCCACAGCTCACCGTGCTTTCCATTTACCAGGGACAAGATGATGCTTCCGACGAGGCCGTCCGCATTCACGTAAAGGCGTTCGTTGTCTCCTGTGAAACGCAGCAAACCGCGGAATGTCCCGATCCAGATACCGTCGTCGCGGCAGACCATCGAATAGATGTCGGAACCGGCCGGGACGGAGCCAAAGGGCTTTGAGTTAACCGCCGTACCTTTGATCGATGAAATCCAGGCGTCGCCCGCGACCCAAATTGTGTCGTCCTTGGTTTGGCATCCGGCCAGAGGCGGCCCCGGGAATTCAGCGCGTTCCAACTTCCACGTATCGCCCTTCAGGCGTCCAATCCCTGCAGTGGTACACACCCAAATATCGCCACCGCGGTCTTGAAAGACGCACGCTGCTTTACCCGCGGGCAAGCCCTGCTCTGAGCCGAAGACCTTGACGTCATGGGGGGCCACGCGGATCAGCTTCGAGTCGCTCGTGAGAATCCACACGCGGCCAAGCGAGTCTTCCGTGAATGATCGCGCCCAAATGTCGCCGAGTCCTGCTTGTTCCAACTCAGGGATGGGAGTGAATCGAACTCCGTCAAACCGTACTACGCCACTTTCGGTTCCCAACCATATATAACCGTCCCTGGTCTGCGATACGGCTGAAATCGAAGTCTGTGGCAAGCCGGGCTGTGTTTGCCAAATCCGATGAATGTACTGCGTCAGTTTGTGGTCGGGATTGAGAGCAAAAACGAACGGAGAGAGCAGCCAAGCCGCTACAAGCAGCGTCGCGAATCGAGTAAGTCCGGGCTTAGTGACTCTATGGAGCCGGGGAGACGTGGTCCCACGTCGCTCATTCGCTAACGCTTGCGCTCTGCTTCGTCCCGGAACCGGTGTCTTGCTCGGCATAACTGCGTTAATTGGGCTGGTACCACGCGAAATGATACCACTGGCTGGAGGTATCTGTTAATAAGCCGTTCGGCCTACGCGCAGACCCGCCGCGAAACGTCAATGTGCTGGCCTGGAATCATGTCGTTTGGCATCTGCCGATCGGCCAATTGACCGGGCCAGCCCGCCTTGCGTAGACTCGGACGGCAGTGCCTTCGGCGCGTTCTGAACGCTGGCCGACCCAGTTTCATTAACGGAGCAATCATGAAAAAACCGATATTCGCCGCAGGCCTGATTTCCCTTTGCTTGACAAATCTGTCGACGGCGCAAGTTCTTGCGCCAAATGCGAAGGGCGTATCGATGGGCCAGTGGCACACGATCGTCCGTGACGTCCAGGCGACGGAGAAGTTCTGGGTGATGCTCGGCGGCGTTCCGAGCAAAATCGACGGCACCGATGTCGTAAAGTTTCCGGGCGTCCTCGTATTCCTCCAACCGGGGACATTAGCATCCAGCGACGGAAACAAGGGCTCGGCTGTGGATCATCCCGGCCTAAATATGGTGGGGGGTGAAGAGTTTCTGGGGCGGTTGAAGTCCCAGGGAGTGGCGGTCGACCCCATTCAAGGACGCGGACCCGACTCTGGATACATAGCAACACCGGACGGCCTGCGTATCGAAATGCAGGGGAATGATAACGATGTGGCTAAGCGACCGCTCCTGTCGTTCGCAGGCAAAGATCTAACCACCGAAATCACCGCCGATCACGTTCATTATTTCCTGCCGGAAAGCGCGCCTGAGGAAGCGCAGGCGTGGTACGGGAAGCTGTTCGGAGCGAACCCCTTGAAAGAGAACAATCGCGGCAAGACGCCCGCCGGGGATCTTCCAGGAATTCGCTTGAGATTTGGGGTCTCGCGCGACGCGAGTCTCGCTCCCACAAAAGGTAAGGCACTCGATTACATCGGATTCGAAGTGAAAAATCTCGAAGACTTCTGTAAGTCACTCGAAGCGCAAGGGATTAAACTTACCGCTCCGTACAGTAAAACTCGCCACAAGGCGTTCGCGAGCGCCGAACTCATAGATCCCTGGGGAACTTCCATTGAATTGACGGAGGGTTTGACGAAGTTTTAGCGAGTTCGAAGCAGTGGCAATCCCGCGTGACTCACTGAATCCAGGGAAGTTAAATGCATTTGCCGGTATGCCACATGGCAGTTGTGAAGATCTGCCGAAATCTTCAAAATTCATAAGGATGCCAATCTACGACTACCAGTGTCGCGGTTGCGGGCAGGTCTTCGAAGCCCTCGTCTTGTCCTCGTCGACAAAACAGGCGGCCTGTCCTGGATGCAATTCCAGTGATTTGGAGCAGATGATCTCGAATTTTGCGCCTCGCTCGCAAGAGAAGTCCAAATCGAATTTCAACGCCGCCAAGAAGGTTGCCGAGAAAGGCATTCGCGAAGAAAAGATCGGGAGACAACAGGAATGGCAAGATCATCATTAGTTTCCCGGTGGAGTCGTCTCAAGTGCGCGGCTCTGAACATCGGTTTATCAACTGTCTTGGGCGGTGGATTTGCTTGTCTATCCTGTCAGCTACATGATCTATAGCGACGCATTCGAGGCGTTACCTCCACTCGCGAAAAACGCCGTTTATCGCAAGCTCTTTGATGTGCTTAGCGGTCAGGATAAAGATGAGAACTTTGCGCGCGTGCCCCCGGCAAGCCGAGGCATGGCCTTAGGGATACTCAGAGAAACGAAATCCGAACTCCCAAGCTACTGGAACGGTCGCTGATTCAGCCAAAGCCGAGCTTTGCACCACAGGCCGCGCGAGCATTTTGTTGGCCGTTTTCAGGCACAATGATAAGCTGCACCATCGCGACTCTGCTGCCCGCTGATCCGCCGTTTGGCATATTTACAGGCCTTCAACTTCCGCTCTAAAATACCCTACCAGTGGGTTTACCAGCAGCCGGCAGCGCGGGGGCGATTACCGGCAACGCAATTCAAGAACCAGCGAAAAGAGGTTAGATGCATATCCGTACCAGAATAATAATCTGTTTACTCCTAGTGATTTCCATCGCGACAGTTGTTGCAGCACAGTTGGGCGTCGTTACCGACGGTTCGGGCTCCGCTATCGCTGGTGCGATGGTTCAACTCGCGAATGCGGCCACCGGCTTTTCTCGTACCGAAGTAACTGGCAAAGACGGTCGTTATCAGAGTCGAAACTTACCGTTGGGAAACTACACGGTTACTGTCCAACAGGCTGGATTCAGGACGGAGGAGCGCTCCGGCATTACGCTTTCCGTCGCGAGCCAAGTGGCGGTGAACGTTCAGATGTCCGTCGGTTCCGCACTACATTGCGCTGAGCGAAACCCATATTCTGTCCTCGGCTTCGCTGAACGAGTTCCGCGTCGCTTTCAATCGGGTCAATCAGGCCGCGAACGCGGTGACGTTTGGCAATGTGGATCCATCGATCACTGTGGTCCCAGGGCAGGGTCTCGCTCAGATCCAATTTTCAGCCCAAGTGACGTCTGGCGGCCAGCTTCCTGCTCTCGGAACAAACTATGGACGCCCGCAGAGCTATCCCCAGAATACCTTTCAGGAATCGGATACATTCAGCACTGTGAAAGGCTCCCACTCCTTGCGTTTCGGTGTGGACGTGGAGCGCGTGCAGATTAACCTCAATCAGACTTCCGGAAATACGCGGGGATCGGAAACCTCCGGTGGCCTCGCGGCTCTCATCGCGGGAACGCCCAGCAGTATTCAGCTTGTGCTGCCGGGCGCAGGTAATCAGTTCGAGCGCGGAAATCGTCGTACGATCATCGGAGTCTTCGCGCAAGACGATATCCGGCTGCGTCCCAATCTCACGGTGAACGTTGGGATCCGGGAAGACCTGTTCACAACGCCGTCAGAAGTAAACGGCTATACGGGACAACTCATCAACCTTACAGATTCGGTTGAGACCCCGGGCAAGCCATTCATCTCACCCTGGAATACGCTCTCGCCTCGCGTCGGTATCGCATGGGATCCGTTTGGAGACGGCAAGACGTCCATCCGCGCTGGAGGCGGCATCTACTACGATCCCGTCGACGGCCGCTCCTACTATCAGGCGTCGCTCGGGGGCAATCTCTGGTTGAACACCGTAAAGGTGACCAATCCTCCCTTCCCCAACGCCCTTGCAAATGGAACCACTGCCGTACTTCCCGCGGTAACGGCGATTCAATATCACCTGCAGAATCCGACGAACGTCAATTACAACCTCGAAATTCAACGGCAGGTGACGCGTGACTTGACGCTGCATGTAGGTTACGTCGGTTCAGTTTCGTATCACATCCTACGCACCACCAATTGGGACACGCGTTTTCCGACGATCCAGCCTAACGGCATGCCGATCTACCCGGCGAGTGGTCCCTTCATCAATCCGAATTTCTCGAGCATCATGTTTGAATCGAGCGACGCGCGGGCGAACTACAACGGGCTGCAAACAAGCCTCACTCAGCGCATGCGTGGCGGTTTCCAATTCGGCGCGAATTTCACTTACAGCAAAGCGATGTCGAATTCGGACCAGGCGATCCAGAATATGACGGTCGCAACGCCTTCGACGACGATGAATCCTTTGAATCTCAACCAGGACTACGGCCCGTCGGTGTACAGTGAAAAGTTCCACTTCGTGGCCAATGGTTCCTATAATCTTCCGACTCGAAAATCCTGGAATAAAGGATTCGCCAACAAACTGCTCGGCGGCTGGGTTCTGAACGCCATCTATACGTATGGGTCGGGTCATTCTTTCACCGTGATCGACGGGTTCAATAACTCACTGACCGGGGACACGAACAACCCGGACCGTCCAAATTTGAATCCCGGCTCTAGCGGCGGTCTCGTGAACGGAGTTACCACGGGGTGTACTGGCATCCCCGCCGGACAGCAGCTTCATACAGCGGCGCTGTGGTTCGATCCATGCGCTTTTTCGCTCCCAGCGGCGGGTACGTTCGGGAACCTTGGTCGCGACACGCTTATTGCTCCCGGCATGAACAATGTCGATTTCGCATTGGTAAAAGAGACCAGCCTCACAGAAAGAATGCGTCTCGAGTTCCGTGGCGAACTGTTCAACTTGTTCAATCACGCGCAATTCGCGTTGCCGAACAGCACCGTGTTCACGTCTACACGCACATACAGTTCAAGCGCCGGCCAGATTACAGCCACTTCTACCGACAATCGGGAAATCCAGCTTGGGCTGAAGTTGATCTTCTAGTCTCGTCGTCGACCGGTCAACACGAGGTGTCTCGGGATGCTAATAGCGCCGGGGCGCCTCGCAGTTCCTATTCCATGTGAGAGTACGCTGGGCGCGTGTAGAACTGCTCACGCAGATCTGATTTCACGTTCAGATCGCGATTCAGGCGGACGCGAGGGTGAAGGAAAACGTCGACCCCTGGCCAGCCTCTGATTCCACCCATATTCGTCCGCCGTGAACTTCGATAATTCGACGGCACAGAGCCAGCCCGATCCCCGAACCCGCGACCTCGGGTCCGTGGAGGCGCTTGAAGGGGACGAAGATCTGCTCATGATATTTGCGCGCAATCCCGGGTCCGTTGTCGCTGAGCGACACCTTCCAAACCGCAACGTCCAGCGACTCGGAATGTATTCGTATGACGGAGGGCACGGAAGGGATTCTATATTTCAACGAGTTTGAAATCAGATTCTGAAAAACCTGGCCCAGAGACGAAAAATCGCCCAGTACCGTGGGAAGACTCTCGGCGATCTCGATTTGCGCCCCGCTCTCCTGGATCGCTTCCTTGAGATTGGTAATAGCCCACTCGACGACGACGCGCAGATTCACTTCGGTCTGTGTAATCGCTCTTCGGCCCACTTGAGAGTACGCAAGAAGGTCCGAAACCAGAGCGCGCATTCGGGCGGCACTCGCTGTTACGCGCTCAAAATGACTGCGCTCCGTTTCGTTGAGTCTGGCATCTGTCGATTGCTGCAGCAACTCGGTATAGATGGAAATAGTCCTGAGCGGTTCCTGCAGGTCGTGACTTGCCACAAACGCAAAATGCGTCAGATCCTCGTTGGAGCGTGCCAACTCTTTGTTGGCAATCGCCAATTGCCGATTTGCGTGGGCCAGCGAACGTTCCGCCTGGTGTAGGCGGAGGAGGGCACGAACGGTGGCGATCAGAACGTCGGAATCGACAGGCTCCGCGATGTAGGCATCCGCACCGCCGTCCAGCGCGGTTGTGGCATGGCCCGGAGAAGTGGCCGATGCGGTGATTTGCAGCACGATCAAGGAGTCTTCGTTCATCTGCCGCTTCAACTGCTGGCATACTTGTATGCCATTCATATCCGGCAAGTGCACATCCAACAAAACCAGATCCGGTTTGTGCTTAGCCACCATCTCCAGTGTTTCCGCACCGGTGGCGGCCTCGTGGACGATGAAGCCGGCACTCGTCAAGACTCGTGAGCGCGCATAGCGCGACACTTCGTGATCGTCAACGTTAAGAAGGATTGGGTTCGCCATAACAGCCTACCCCTTACCTTTTGTAGTCTCTTGGAATTCCGGCTCGGAAAGGAACAAGGAGTCGTCCTTCAACACCCTCCGAATCGCCTCCAAAGCTTGCCGGCGGTCTCGTCCGGATTTCGCCAAAATGGCCAACGGCACCCCCTTTAATCGATGGTTGTCGGCATCGGTAATCACTTTAGAAGTGTGGATGACCACGGGAATGTTCTCGGTAATGGGGTGAGATCTTAATTCATCCAAAACTTCAAATCCTGTCCGGCCCGGCATCATAAGATCCAGGATGATCAAATCGGGACGCTCAAAGCGGGCCCGTTCCGCAGCCTCTAGCGCATTCGCCTCCAACGTCCGGTGTCCGGAGCCCTGAAACATGTGGCGGCAAACGTACCGCGACGCTTCTTCATCGTCGACGATGAGTACCGTCGACTCCTTTGTCAGTCGCGGCGACGCCATCTCTTCATCCGTACGCAAATTGACGGGCAGAGTAAGCGTGAAGGTCGATCCGTGACCGCGTTCGCTCGAGACCGTCAGTGTGCCTCCCAGAAGCTCGGCCAGCTTGCGGGAAAGAGGAAGTCCCAGTCCCGTGCCCTTTACCTTTCGCTGGAGAGAGCTGTGGATCTGCGAAAATTCCTCAAATATTGTCTTCTGGTCTTGAGGATCCAAGCCGATCCCGGTATCGGACACGCGAATCGAAACATGGCCGATTTCCGCATCGTAGCTCGCCTCAACGCGCACCTCGCCCATTTCAGTGAACTTCAGCCCGTTCGAAACAAGGTTGCGCAAGATTTGACCGAGTTTGGATTCATCCGTCCGCATGATCAATCCCGCGGGAGGATCCACGAGAACCAGCGACACCGCATCATTCGTCGCGAGGGGACGCATGAGCGCGCGCAGCGCACCGAAGGCTTGGCTGATTTCAAATTCGCCACAGCGAACTTCGCTTTTTCCAGCCTCCACTTTGGCCAGATCGAGCAAATCGTCCACCATTTCGGTGAGGCCTTCGGCCGCTCTGAGGATGAACGAGATTTGTTTTTCCTGTTCACCGGTGAGATCGCCATCCGTGCGGCGCAGCAGGAGGTTCGCCAGCGCCATGATCGAGTTCACCGGCGTGCGAAACTCGTGAGTAACGTGCGATAGGAACCGCGACTTCAGCTCCTGGGCGCGGCGCAGGGCCGTGGCCTTGTCTTCCAGTTCCGCATATAGCGCCACGACCCCACGGTTCGTTTCCTCCAACTCCACATTGAGTCGCGCCATTTCTGAATTGCGCTTTTCCAACTCGCCCTGACGGGTCTGGAGGTGTTCCAATGTCCCCGCCAGTTCTCTTTCGGTTTGTCTGAGCTCCTCGGGCAGCTGCAAAGGGGGGAGTTGCGTCAGGCGGAGACTCAAAGCGCCGAAATCGCCGATCTCAATGTTTTGTAGATAGCTGGGGCGCGGCATTCCGAAGCGCACGGACGTTCCCTGCTCCCCGGATGTGATGGCAAATCGCTGTATAAGACGGCGGGTTCCCATCAGCCCGAGTCCCATACCTGTGGTGGAAGTGAAACGGCCCTCCAGCACCGCGTCCAAGTCACGAATTCCGCTGCCCTTGTCGTGAACGTGAAGGGAGAATACCTGCGGGCGCGACATAAGGTCGAGTTCGAAATCCACCTGCCCATCGCGGGCGTACTGATACGCGTTTCTGGCGATCTCGGAAACCGCCGTCGCCAGCGCCACCTGCTCCTGGCGCGCCAAGCCCAGCAGGCTGGCCAGTTGCCTGGCCCTCTGGCGGGCATTGACGATATCGTGTTCCGCCGCGAGCTTCAAAGAAAGAAGGGGCCGGTATTTAGAGGAGGCCGATTTCGATCCGCGGATCATCGTTTTTTCCCCACCAAAACGCAAACATCATCCTTAAGACGAGCGCAATCCCGATATAGACCTCCCGCGATCACGGAAGGATGCCTGTTCAGCAGACCGGGATTGCCCGGCAAATTCCAATGACCGGACAAACCATCGGAGTGCATGACGACAATATCTTCGGGGTTGAATGGATAGATAAACTCTTTTATCTGTCGAAGCTCATGTCCGGCAGTGCCATTGTGAGAAATCATGGACTGCAGCTTGGGCGATTGTGGGCCGCTGCAGCCGATCACGACTCCTGCCACGTTACCCAAGCCGGCGAAGCGTACCTGACGATTCTCGAATTCGATTCTCGCAATCGATACCGCGGCGCCACGCGAACCGCGAAGGGCGAGGTGAATGTGCTTCAGCAACTCCACGGGCGACTCTTCGGACGACTTAAGGAAAGTACGGATCGCTTCGCTGGACGCCTCCGAGGCTTGCATTCCGTGTCCTAACCCGTCAGCTATTATCAGTAAAACAAAATTTTGGCCAAAACGTGTGGCCCACGCGTCGCCAGAAACGCTCTCGCCCTGGACGGCCTTGGCCGCCACGCCCACCGTAAGACTTGGCACAGCCGCGGCAGCGTAACGGTTGCCGAGAATTCTTGCGAATATAATCGTCCCACGTCCCGGCAACGAGTAAATTTCAAATTCCGTGGATAATCGCCGCGCTGCGCCTAGTCCCGTCCCCGCCGTGTGGCTGGTGGAAAAGCCGTCACGCAAGGACTGTTCAAGGTTGGCGATACCGGGGCCCTGATCGATGGACAGGATCTCCAAGCCTTGCAAACCCCTTTCGAAGAGAGGAAGGACGTGAATTTCGCCCTGTTTGGCGTGCTTAGAGAGATTCGTAGCAAGTTCAGTCGCGACAATCGCGCTGTTAGCGATGGACGTCTCGTCCAATCCTTCACGCTCCGCGACGGCAAGGACGGCCCGGCGCACTTCGGCAACGCGGCTAAGATCGTCCATCGGGATCACGATGGGGTGCTCCACTTACTTGCGACTCCATTGGGTAATGACAACGCGCGTGCCGCTGGCCGGTATGGACTGGATCGAGAATTCGTCGGAGAGCCGCTTCGCCCCTCCCAACCCTAACCCGAGCCCGCTGCCGGTGGTGTAGCCATCTCGCAATGCTTGTTCGATTTCGACGATGCCCGGACCGTGGTCTTCAAACGTTAGGCGGATGCCGCGCCGCATGCCCGGCTGCTCCAGGACTTCCAGATTGGCGACGCCGCCGCCGCCATGAATCACGGTGTTGCGCCCCAGTTCGCTCGCCGCGGTGACGAACTTAGTCTGGTCAATCAGACTAAAACCAAGTTTCACGGCGTGCGTACGCACCACCTGGCGGAGAGCCACCACATCCTCCTGCGCCTTTAGGGGTATCTCAAATATCGTGGCCAACTTCGTCTTCCAGGTCGGCCTCGATTGAAGCCCTCAGCATTTCCATGCCGCGATCCACGTTGAGAGCCGTTCTAATACCGGGAAGGGACAAGCCCAGTTCGACAAGCGTAATGGCCACGGAGGGCTGCATCCCTACCAAGACCGTCTGCGCGTCCAGAATTCTGGCCATCCCGGCGATGTTGCTCAGCATCCTCCCGATAAAGGAGTCGACGATATCTAAAGACGAGATATCGATCAGGACGCCTCGGGCCTGGGCGGAAACAATCCGCGCCGTCAGCTCTTCCTGAAGCACCATCGCGAGCTGATCGTGCATATCCACTTGTATGGTCACCAGCAGATACCGGCCCACCTTCAAAATCGGAATGTGGTCCATAACTAGTTAGAAATCTTGCGAACCTCTAAGTTTCTCTTTTTCAGCGCCAGGCGGAAGGCATCGGCCATATTAGCCTTCGTGATGACTTCGCCCAGTTCTACGCCCAGGTGAATAATGGTTTGCGCGATCTGCGGCCGGATGCCGCTAATGATACATTCCGCGCCCATCAAGCGGGCGGCAGCTACGGTCTTCAACAGGTGCTGAGCAACCAAAGTATCGACCGTGGGGACTCCCGTAATATCGATGATGGCCATATCTGCGTTTTTAGCCACCAGAGCTTCGAGGAGATTCTGCATCACAATCTGGGTTCGGACACTATCTAAGGTTCCGATGAGCGGGAGCGCCAGGATGCCGTGCCACAGTTCCACTACAGGTGTGGAAAGCTCGAGCATCTCCTGCTGTTGGCGGCCGATCAGTTCCTCGCGAGTTTTCTGGAAAACTTCCGTCGTATAAAGACCGAGTTTATCCAACAACTCAGTGGCTGTCCACGCTTTCTCAGCCTGAGACGCCGGATCGGGATCGATCGCACGAAGCCTGTTAAAAAACGCTTCCTTGAACGAGAAAACGAAGGTCGCCGTTTCGGAAGGGGTGAATCCAGCGCTTGCCCAGCGTCGCGAAATCGCGCCGAGCATCTCGCGCATACCTGACCACTGGGGCGCGGTAATATCGCCCGTGCCACCCATGGTGATCGCTTGTTTTAAATTGATCACGAAGTCATGAGTATTCGTCCGGATCTCGGCTTCGGAAATACGGTCTTTTAATCCTCGAACCGAAGCGGTCTGCACTCGGGCCCATTCCGCCAGCAGCGGTCCCTCATCGCTTTCGATCAAGTTCGCCAGATTCGTGGCCATTTATTCTCCAAGTTGGTTTGAACCGCGCGGTTAGGGACAGGTGGAAGACTAGCCCCGACACCTCATCGTACCCGAAACAGCAGGTGCCACACACCGCCCATCCACTCTCCCGACCTCATCTGAGGATCCTCAGCGCATCAGTCTCGGCTACGCAAAGTCCCTTAATAATGCTGAGTGTGGCTCTCCATGCAGC
>Ga0075522_10002336_pt1 | contig 14161 bp, 12 predicted proteins | sample NGEPerA_FD_74796 | JGI IMG/M metagenome (GOLD analysis project Ga0075522, IMG submission 74796) | Arctic peat soil microbial communities from the Barrow Environmental Observatory site, Barrow, Alaska, USA - NGEE PermafrostL2-A | ecosystem: Environmental > Terrestrial > Soil > Wetlands > Peat ... | reverse complement strand
CCGCGCCACTGGGCGAGGGATGTTCCTCGGCCTGGGCGCAGGGCGGCATGGCCGCGGCGCTCGGCGAGGGCGACGATCCGGCCCTGCACGCCGCCGACACCATCGCGGCCGGCGCCGGCCTTTGCGATCCGGCCGCCGTCGCCGTGCTCACCCGCGAGGGTCCCGACGCGGTCCGCCGCCTGGCCGGGCTGGGCGCCCCATTCGACCGGCTCGCGAACGGCGCTTTCGCCCAGAGCCTGGAGGCCGCTCACACCCGGGCTCGCGTGGCCAGAGTCGGCGGCGACGGCGCCGGTCTGGCGATCATGACGGCGGTGATCGCCGAGGTCCGCGCCTGCGCGCACGTCGAGATCCGCCAGGGCGTTCGCGCCCGGGCTCTACTCACCGACGCGCGAGGGGCCGTGCGCGGCGCCCTGGTCGAAATGGGCGGACGCCTGGTCGAATTCGTCGCCCCGGCGACGATCCTCGCCACCGGCGGCCTGGGTGGCCTCTATGCCGTGACCACCAATCCCGCCGCGGCGCTCGGCGAGGGGCTGGCGCTGGCGGCTCTGGCCGGCGCCGAGATCCGCGACCCGGAGTTCGTCCAGTTCCACCCAACCGCCATCGACGTGGGCGCCGATCCGGCCCCCCTGGCCACCGAGGCCCTGCGCGGCGAAGGCGCCAGACTGGTGGACCAGACCGGCGCGGCCTTCATGACCCGCCATCACCCGGCCGGCGACCTCGCCCCGCGCGACGTGGTGGCCCGAGCCCTGGCGGCGGAGGGGGCGGCGGGGCGCTCGACCTTCCTCGACGCCCGCCAGGCCGTCGGAGAGAGGTTCGCCGAAGCCTTCCCGGCTGTCTTCGCCGCCTGCATGAACGCCGGCGTCGATCCCCGCCGCGATCCCATTCCGGTGGGTCCCGCCGCGCACTACCACATGGGCGGCATCGCCACCGACCTGGACGGACGCACCTCGCTGGCGGGATTGTTGGCGGCCGGCGAGTGCGCCGCCACTGGGGTCCACGGAGCCAATCGCCTGGCCTCCAATTCCCTGCTCGAGGCGGTCGTGTTCGGCGCCCGAGCCGGCGCCGCCGCCCGCGCCCTGGCCGATCCGGACACGTCGCCGGCGCCGGGGCGCGCCGCGCCCGAACTGCCGGCCTTCGCGCTCGCCGCGCTGCGGGAGCGGATGACCCGTGACGCTGGTGTCGTGCGCGACGCGGCCGGTCTCGGAGAGCTTGTCCGGTGGCTGGCGTCAGAGGAGCGCGCCCACGGATCGGCCCTGCCCCTCGTGGCCGCTCGCCTGGTCGCCGAGGCCGCCCTTGCCCGCCGCGAAAGCCGCGGCGCCCACTTCCGCGCCGACTTTCCGCGGCTCGCGCTTGAGGCCGCCTCGACCCGCCGGACGCTCTCTTGCGCGGGGTCCAGGCGCGCCCAGGCCGCCTGATCCCCCTCATGCCGGTCGCCCCCCTCGCCGACCTCCTCATCGAGCCGATCGTGCGCGCCGCCCTGGCCGAGGATCTCGGCCGGGCCGGCGACATCACTTCGGCCGCCTGCCTTGAGCCGGGCGCCGAGATCTCCGCGGTATTCACGGCCCGGAGCGCCGGCGTGATCGCCGGCCTCGCCTGCGCGCGCCTGACCATGGCCCTCCTCGACCCCGCGACCCGTTTCGATGCCGTTGTCACCAATGGCCGGACGGTCGCGGCCGGCGCGGTGCTCGCCCGGGTCGAGGGCGATGCGCGCGCCGTGCTGGCCGGCGAACGCGTGGCCCTCAATCTTCTCTGCCGCCTCAGCGGCGTGGCTACGCTCACTGCGGCCTATGTCGCCGAAGTGGCGGGGACGCGGGCGAGGATCGTCGATACCCGCAAGACCACCCCCGGGCTGCGGGCGCTGGAGAAATACGCCGTCCGGTGCGGCGGCGGGGCCAATCACCGCTTCGGCCTGGATGACGCCATCCTGATCAAGGACAACCACGTCGCCGCCTGCGGCGGGGTCGGCGAAGCGGTGCGCCGCGCCCGCGCCGCCGTCGCTCACACGGTCAGGATCGAGGTCGAGATCGACCGGCTGGATCAGCTTGACGAAGCGCTGGACGCCCGTCCCGACGTCATCATGCTCGACAACTTCAGCCTCGCCGACATGATGAGCGCGGTGAAGGCCGTCGCCGGCGCCGTGCCTCTGGAGGCCTCCGGCGGCGTCACCCTGGTGACCGTGGGCGCCATCGCCGCGGCCGGCGTCGATCTGATCAGCGTCGGCGCCCTCACCCACTCCGCCCCCATTCTAGACATCGGCCTGGACGTGGCCGCGACACGACCGGCCGAATGACCGCTCTCACGGTCGGCGCCGGCGTGCGCAATCGGTGACACGAACGAGTTCGCAAGAAAGAAGCGAATTCGATCATGTCCCCGGTTGCGTCGGGTCGTGCCCCGATGCTCGTTTGTTCGCGGTCAGGACGCCGTTGACGAGGCCGATGGCGCGAGGGCGGCGGTGATCGCGGTCGCCGGCGCCGCCGGCGTGGCCGCGATCTCACCGGACCCGGGCGCCGATGGCCTCTCTTCGGCCGCCATCGCCCGGCCTTCGCCGCGGATCCGTCCCCCGCCGCCGAAGAACACATGGCCGCCGACCTGGGCGATCGCCCCGTGCGCTCCACGGCCGGCATGAAAGCTGGTCGCCCGGCCGACGGCGGCCATCACATAGCCGCCGAGCGCGCGGGCGGCGACGGTTCGGGCCCGCAGCCAGGCGCCGGGTTCGCGGATCCCGCGCGTGGCCCCGTTGCAGGCGAAGCTGAACTGGCACCCCTGGTAGACCACGCCACAGACGCTTCTGGGATAGCTCGGCTGGCGGGCTCGGTTGAGCACCACCTGGGCGACGGCCGCCTGGCCCTCGGCGCTCTCGCCGCGGGCCTCGTAATAGACCGCGGCCGACAGACAATCGATGGCGGCGGAACCCTCGGACGCACCGGTCGGCCGGAACGGCGCGGCCGGTTTGACCTGGGGCTTGGCGGGCGGCGCGGCCGGCCCTGACGACACGCCATTGTCGACCAGGTGAACGGCGGCCGGGACCGGCGCCGCCGCAGCGAGGAGGTAGCCGGTTCGGGCCGCATCGGCCAGCGGCCCGATGCGGGCGCTCTGCCGGGCCGCTTCGGTCTGGACGCCCGCCAGATAGGCCCCGCCGACGAGGACGCCGAGAACGACGCCGGCCAAAGCCGCGTCGAGCAGCGCGCGCGCTTTCGCGCGCGTCTGTAAGGATGAGAACAAGGGTAACGTGTCCTGTGCGACGAGGGCGATCCCGCCCCCCGACATCCGCGCCTGGCGCCGCCCCCCAAAGATGCGTCGGGAACGAGCTGGCAGGTTCGGGTTCGGCCGGTACACGTTGGCCGAACGCCGCGTTCATACCGCGTTCATGAATGCGAAAGCAACCCCATGCTGCGACGCAACATGATTCTCGGTGTGTTCAGACGGCGGGACGGTGGTGGCCGCGCTTGAAATCCTTGAGAATTTCCCGCGCCGCGTTGTGGCCCGGCGCGCCGGTGACGCCACCGCCGGGATGGGTTCCTGCGCCGCACAGATAGAGGCCGGCCACCGGCCCGCGGTAGGCGCCGTGGCCCAGCACCGGCCGGGCCGAGAACAGCTGGTCGAGCTCGAGCTTGCCGTGGAAAATGCCGCCGCCCACCAGGCCGAAGGTGCGTTCGAGGTCGAGCGGCGTCAGCGCCTGGCGGCCCAGCACCGAGGCCTTGAACCCCGGTGCGTGTCGATCGACGGTTTCGATCATCAGGTCGGCGACCTCGTCGCGGCAATCGTCCCAGGACCGCCCGCCGGAAAGCCGCGGCTGCACGTGCTGGCAGAACAGGCTGGCCACGTGCCGCCCCGGCGGGGCCAGGGTGTCGTCGAGGGTCGAGGGGATCAGCATCTCGACGATCGGCGCCTTCGACCAGCCACGAGTGCGGGCGTCGATGTAGGCCTGGTCCATGTAGGCCAGGCTCGGGGCCATGATGATCCCGGCCGTCAGGTGGTCGCCGGCCTCCGGCAGGCAGGTGAAACGGGGGAGTTCGCTCAGGGCGACATTCATCCGAAACGTGCCCGAGCCGCTGCGGTAGCGCTCGATGCGTTCCCTGAAGTCGGCCGGCAGGACGGCCGGGTCGATGAGTTTCTGGAACAGCAGCTGGGGATGGAGGTTGGAGACCACCGCCCGCGCCCGCACGCTCTCGCCGCCGGCCGTCACCGCGCCCACCGCGCGACCCTTCTCCACCAGCACCTCGCCGACGGCGGCGTCGGTGGTGATCTCCACGCCCGCTTCCCGACAGGCGGCGGCCATGGCCTGGGTGATCGCCCCCATGCCGCCGATGGCGTGGCCCCAGGCCCCCTTCCTGCCGTTCACCTCGCCGAACACGTGGTGCAGCAGGACATAGGCCGTTCCCGGCGTATAGGGGCTGGCGTAGGCGCCGACCACGCCGTCGAAGCCGAACACCGCCTTGATCGGATCGCTCTCGAACCAGCCGTCGAGCCAGTCGCCGGCCGACTGGGCGAAGAGCGCCAGCAGATCCCGCCGTCCGGTCATGTCGAGGTGCGCCATGCGCCGGCCGATCGTTGCGCTCTTGAGCAGTTCGGGAATGGCCGCCGTCCACCCGTCCCGGGTGACGTTCGGCGGCGTCTCCAGCACCAGGCCGCGCAGCACGTCGGCGATCACCTCCAGCCGCTCGCCGTAGGCGTCGAGGCGATCGCCGTCCCGGCTGGAGAACTTCGCCACTTCGGCCTGGGTCCGCCCGCCGCCGGTGACGAGGTACCGGCTCTCGTCGATGGGCAGGAAATTGGCCAGCCGGCGCTCGACCACGGTGAGGCCATGGCGCGCCAGCTGCATGTCGGCGACGACCTTGGGGTTGAGCAGGCTGACGGTATAGGCGGCCACGGAATTGCGGAATCCGGGGTGGAATTCCTCGGTCACCGCCGCCCCGCCGACGACGCCCCGCCGCTCCAGCACCCGCACCTTCAGCCCGGCCCGGGCCAGATAGAAGGCGCAGACCAGTCCGTTATGCCCCCCGCCGATGATCAGGACATCGAGGTCGCAAACGCGCGAAATCATCGGGCGGCGGTGGCGCGGCCTTGCGCCCCCTCCACCGCTTCGCGGTCCCCCTCCCCCGCGAAAAGGCGCGGGGGAGGATAGATCATCTCCTCCCCCGCCTCCATGCGGGGGAGGTGGCGCGGCGCCCTATCGCGCCGTGACGGAGGGGGCGCAAAGCCGCCACCCCGCTCTTCGGGGCGCGTCCCGTCGCCTTCGCTCTGTCGGAACATCCCCCGCCTTAGCAGGAAGCGTTCAGGCGTCCCAGAGCTGGAAGCGCAAGTCCATGTTGGCACCGGTCATCACCTGTCGGGCGAGGCCGTAGAAGTCGCTGGCTTCGTCGGTGAGCGGGCAGCGGGCGACGACCTCGACACGCACCGTCTCGCCGCGCCAGGCCGGCCACACCCCCTTGAGCTGGCCAGTCTCGACGAAGGCGATCTGGGCGTTGAGCTTGTGGCGCAGGGCGTCCAGGTGCCCCTGATCACCCGGCGGACGCCAGGGGAGCGGATCGGAGACCACCAGCACCGGTGTCGCCGAATCGTCGTCGAGATAGATGTAGTCGATGAGGTCGGTCTCGAGAACGGACATGGGTCTTGGCTCCCATCGCAGCGGTTTCGTGGCGATGGATTAGGCTGGCGCTTTGGTTAACGGGGCGTTTGCCCTGTCGACGTCGCCTCCGCGAGGTGACGCTGGAAGAAGCGCTCCCAGGCCTCGCCTTCGAACGTCGGGATGGCCAGGTGGCCGCCGGGGTTGGCGTGCATGGTCTTCTCCTTCGAGCCGAAGGCGTCGAAGAGGGCTAGGCCGCTCTCCCGCGAGGCGATCGCGTCATCCCACTGGAAGATGAACTCGACCGGGATGGTGATCCGCGCCGCCGCCTCCGCCATCGCGCTGGCCCCGGGCCTGAGCCCGGCCAGACCGAACACGGCCGCGCCGATCCTGGGCTCTTGGGCGACGAATGGCACACCCAGAGCCGTTCCCATCGAGACTCCCCAATAGCCGACCTTACCCCGGCCGACGAAATCCAGGCTCTGTACGGCGTCCAGCGCCGCCTTCCATTCCGGAACCGCCTGGCGGACGCGCATGGCCATCGAGGCGGCGAAGTCGTCGCGCATCGGCGCCCCGTCGCGGACGCGGGCGGCGATTTCGCGGGAAAGCGCCATCGCCTCGTCTCGCGACACCCGGTCGCCGTGGCCCGGAGCATCGATCGCCGCCACCGCATAGCCGAGACGCCGCGCATAGCCCCGCGCCCGTGCCGCCAGGGAGCCGATCTTCTTGTGTTGCGATCCGCCGTGGCCCATCAGCACCAGGGGCCGGGGTCCCTCGGCCGCCTCAGGCGCCCAGACGACGCCGGGCACGCGCTCGCCGGCCACGGTGAGATCGAACAGGCGCTCGGTGACACCGTCCAGGGTTCGTTCGCGGGTAAAGTCCATCGGCGCCTCCTGCTCGCGGGCTTCTTAGCGGCGTGACTGGCGCGGTGACAGCCTTCTGGAGACCTTCACGGGATCGAACCGCGGAGAGGTAGCTCTCGCTCCATCCTGGAAGCGCGCGGAGGATCGCCGCCACCGCGTTCGCGTTCGCGCCTAAGCGCCGCCCACGGCGACGAGGACGATCAGTTCGACCGGAAACCGTCGCCTCTGGCAGCGGGCATGCCGCGGGAAGCGGAACAGCCAGGCCTCGTCCAGCACGACCACCGCGTGGTCGTCGCCCTCGTCGTTCAGAACCGCCCGGTCGAAGGCGAAATGCGGAAACGCCGCCCGGATCCGGGCGACGAGGCGCCGGAGTTCAGCCACCCGTCGGCGGCGACTTGATCACGTCGGTGAGACCCAGCCGCTGGAGCATCACGCTCGCGAAGGCCTCGAAGTCCATGGACCGGTAGAGCGGCGCCAGCATCCGCGCGTCGTTCCCGCCCAGCCAGCGTAGTCTGGGATCGTCGGCCGTCGCCGCCTCGAAGACGATGTCGGCGATTTCCTGGGGATCCTGCGGCGGCCCGGCGCGGAAGCCTTCCATGGCCTTGGCGAACCGCGCCGCGATTGGGCGATAGGGGGAAGCTTCGTCGTAGGCCGGCTCGACGATGACGTTGCGGCCAAAGTTGGTCTCGAAGCCGCCCGGTTCGACCAGCACCACCCGCACGCCGAACGGCCGCAGTTCGAACCACAAGGCTTCGGAGAGGGCTTCGACGGCGTGCTTGCTGGCCGAATAGGCCCCGGTGAACGGGGCGGCGATGAGGCCGGCCACCGAGGAGATGTTGACGATCGTCCCTCGCCCGCGCTCGCGCATCGAGGGCGCGACGGCGCGGACCATGCGCGTCACGCCGGCGACGTTGGTGTCGAACTGCTTGAGCAGCATGGCGTCGGAGAGATGTTCGACGGGTCCGGAGACCTCGAAACCGGCGTTGTTCACCAGCACGTCGATGGGCGCGCCTTGCGTCGCCATCCTCACCGCCGCCTCGATGGTCCGGGTTTCGGTCACATCGAGCGTGACCAGATGGATGGCCAGGCCCTCCGCTTTCAGCGCCTCGAGCGCGGCGCCCTTGGCGGAAGTTCGCAGAGAGGCGTGGACGGTGTGGCCGGCCCGGGCGAATTTCTCGGCGATCAGCAGGCCGAAGCCGCTGTTGGCGCCGGTGATCAGGACATTGAGAGGCATGGTCGCGTTCCTCGGAAGGGGGTCAAAAGGTTTCGGCGAACAGATCCAGCATGGCCGTCCACGACCGCCGGTCGGTCGCCGCGTCGTAGGCGAAACCGGGGCGGCCGAGGGCGCCGACGTCGGGATTGGTGAAGCTGTGGCCGGCCCCGCCGTAGAGGTTCATCCGCCAATCGACGCCCGCCGCCGTCATCTCCGTTTCGAAATCCTGCCGCTGAGTGGGCGGAATGATCGGATCGTCGGCACCGATGCACACCAGCACCTTGGCCTTGATCGCCGAGGCGTCCGCCGGCCGCGCCGTCGCCAGACCGGAGTGGAAGCCGACGATGGCCTCGAGATCCGCGCCGGATCGTCCGAGTTCCAGCGCCGTGGTGCCGCCGAAGCAGTAGCCGATCGCCGCCAGACGGGACCCATCGGTCTCGGGTTGATCGCCGAGCACCTTAAGCGCCGTCGTGGCGATTTCCCGGATGCCGGTCGGATCGACCATCCACGGTCCCAGGCGCGCCATCACCTGGCTCATGTCGGCGAGCGGCTTGCCGTCGCCGTAATAATCCATGGCGAAGACCGCGTAGCCAGCCTCCGCCAGCCGCCGGGCGAGCGAGCGGGTATGGTCCACCAGCCCCCCGCCCTCCGGGGCCATCAGCACCCCCGGGCGCCGGACGCCGCCCTCTTGCGCCGCGAAGTAGCCGATGAAGCGCTTCGCGGCGACGCTGTACTCGATGTCCCGGATGTTCACCGTCCGCCTCCTCGCAACCGATCGGCCCTTGGCGACCTTGTCTCACGTCCGCCCGGGTTTTTCGATGCGCCAGTTAGGCGATATTCAGGAACAACCCATCCGACATAGGATGCTGCGATGATCCTCCCCACCCGACCGTCATGGCCGGGCGTCAGTCCTGGCCACCCACGGACGCCATCCCAAACGTGGCCGCGCCCGGGCGCGGCCACGTCGGACGCCCGTGTGCCTGGATCGCCGGGACGGACGCCCGGCGAGGACGGGAGAGTGAGGGCGAAGCGACCGCCGATCGGCTTGCCGCGCTCGCGGGCGGGGGACCCTTGATGGACGACATGGCGCGCATCGATCGCGACGACCTGGCCATCGGCGCGCCCGGCGAGGCGCTCGGCGTCACCCTGATCATCGAAGAGCCGGAAGCCGCGCTTCTGGCCGAGGCCCCGGCCGACACCGCCGCCCAGGCGGCCGAGGCGTTCTCGTCCCTGGTTCCGGCGATCATCGGCGGCGCCCTGATGATGCAGACCCTCAACGCCACGGTGATCGCCAACGCCCTGCCGACCATGGCCCGTTCGTTCCACGAGGATCCGGTCAACCTCAATACCGCCATCACCGCCTATCTGCTGGCCTCGGCGGTGTTCCTGCCGATCAGCGGCTGGGCCGCCGACCGCTTCGGGGCCAAGCGGATATTCCTCTTCGCCATCGTCGCCTACGCCGCCGCCTGCGCCGGCTGCGGCCTGGCCCACAGCCTGCCGCAGCTGCTGGTGGCCCGCATGTGCGCGGGGGCGGCGGGCGCGATGATGGGTCCCGTGGGCCGCCTGGTGCTGTTGCGCTCGACCCCCAAGCACAACCTCGTGCGGGCGATGTCGGTGCTGACCATGCCGGCGCTGCTGGGGCCGGTGATCGGACCGCCGATCGGCGGCTTCATCGTCACCTACGGCTCGTGGCGCTGGATTTTCTTCCTCAATCTGCCCATCGCTCTGCTCGGCGTCATCCTGGTGTGGAAATTCATCAGGGACGTGCGCGAGGAGAACACCGCGCCGCTAGACTGGACGGGCCTGGTTCTCACCGGTGTCGGCATGGCCGGCGTGGTCTATGGCTTCGACAACCTGGGGCGCGGCCCGCTGCCGTCCTGGGCGGTGGCGGCGATGATGATCGGCGGGGCCGGCTGCCTGGCCCTCTACGCCTGGCACGCCTCGCGCGCCGCCCACGCGATCCTCGATCTGAGACTGTTGAAGATCCAGACCTTCACCGCCTCGGTGGTCGGGGGCGCCTTCATGCGCATGGGCATGGGCGCGACGCCGTTCATGCTCGCCCTGCTGCTCCAGGTGGCGTTCGGGCTGTCGGCCCTGCAGGCCGGCCTGATGACCTTCGCCAGCGCCGCCGCCGCCCTGGTGATGAAGACCTGCGCGCCGCCGATCCTCGCCCGCTTCGGTTTCAGGACCACTCTCCAGGTCAACGCCGTGATCGTCTCGGCCAGTTTCATGGCCTATGCCCTGTTCAAGCCCGGCACGCCGCACTGGCTGATCTACGCCGTGCTGCTGTTCGGCGGCTTCTTCCGCTCGCTACAGTTCACCAGTCTCAACGGCCTGGCCTTCGCCGACATCGATCACGCCGCCATGAGCCGGGCATCGACCATGTCGACCATGGGCCAGCAGCTCGCCCAGAGCATGGGCATCGGCATGGCCGCGATGTTCCTCCACCTTTCCATGATCCACGCCCACGCCAGCCATCTGACCGCCGCCACCATCGCTCCGGCCTTCATCGCGGTCGGGGCCGTGGCGCTGATCTCGGGCCTGTTCTTTCTCCCCCTGCCGGCCGACGCGGGCTCGGGGCTGCACGGACTTCAGCGAGGGCGCCGGCGTCGATAGCATCGCCGGATTTCACGGTTCTGCCCGATCGCCCGGCCGGGGAACGTCAGCGCCGGTCGAGGACCAGCACCTGAAAGGTCCCGGGCTTCGGCGACGGTCGTCCGCCGGCGGTCGCGGGCGGGCCGTATTGGGCGGTCGGCAGCCATATCCGACCGGTCCTGGGATCCACCGCCCCGGTCCGCGCCCCGACCTGGGTCGGCACGGTGTCGATGATCGTGTTGTCCGCCGCTCCCGAAAGCGCGATCACCGCCAGGGTTCCGGTGAGGCCGGACGGTATCAGGGCCAACTGGCGCTTGGGATCATAGAATACGGCGTCTGGACGGGCGCCGATCTTCAGGCTGGCGATCTCGCGGCCGGAGGCGGCGTCGAGGATCTTGGCGACGCCGTTGGCGCAGGCCGAGACCAGACGGTTTCCAGCGACGAAGGCAAGGCCGGTCGGCCGTTCGCACCCCGGCATCGGGTAGCGCGCCACCACCTTGCGCGCGGCGATATCGACGACGGCGACCTCGTTCTTGCTCTCGACGTTGTCGAAGAACCGGCCCTTGCCGTCCACCGCTCCGAACTCGAGGGAATCGCCGACGGTGATCGAACCGGGGCTGATGCGGGTCCTGGGATCGATCAGGGTGATCATCCCGCTGTCGCCGTCGATGACCAGGACGAGGCGGCTCGCTGGATCATAGACCGCCCCGTCGGCGCCCTTGGCGGTGGGGATCGAGGTCACAAGCCGGCCGTCCTTGGCGCCCAGAATGCGCGCGCTGTTGTCGCCGCTGTTGGTGGTGACCAGAACATCGGCGCCTGGAACCACGACGACCGCGTGAAGGTGATCGCCCGGGGCGAAATCCGGATTGAGCTTGCCGGTGTCGGCGTCGATGGCCAGCACCTGGGTTCCGTGGGCGATGTACACCCGCCGGCGCACCGGATCGAAGCTGGCGTAGTCCCAGCCGCCGTCCGGCCCGTCGATGCGGCTGACCACGGCGAGCCCCGAGGCGCCCGGCGCGGCCGTCGCGTCAGCGCCGACGAAAGCGGCCAGCAGGCCCGCTGCGCATGCAAATCCCAGGAAAGCCGATCTCGTCATTCGTTCATCTCCATCGCCTCGGAACGAGGCGCTTCAGTCGGGCGCCATCTACCGCACGGCGAACAAGGGCGCCATGGAAACCACGCCTCCATCGGCGTCGGCGGCTTGGCCCGGGTGGTTCTCCAGGCCGAAGGCGTCCTCGATCGTCCGCCCTGCCAGCGAAATGCGGGACTCTGGAACTGGTCCACGGCCAGACCTGCACCGCGACCATCACCGGCTCTTCCCCCTCCGTGAACACCTTCCTGGATCTCGACGACATCGCCTTCACCACCTGGACCACCAAGGCGACTTTCAGCGGAACCACCAGCGGGGGGCCTCACCTTCGCCGGCGGAACCCGCACGGCCGAGAACAAGCTTTCCGGCGCCTACACGGCCTCGACCTTCGTCACCGCCAACGACGGCCACGGCGGCGCCGTGATCCACGATCCGGCGGCATGTCCGGCGTCACCGAGTCGAGCGCCGAGACGGCTCGCCCGTCGCCACTCACCTTGGCAGGCCAGGAACGGCGTCCACTGACGCCGCCCGCCTGACGCCGCTTGCCTTTCGACGTTACCGGGGTCAACGTCGCGCCCGCGCCACTGCTTCTGGACCATCGCCGGCGCCCGAGGGGGGGCCAATGACGACCATCACCGGAACCGTCTCGGGCTACACGATCATGTCCCCGGCCACGACGCTGAGCATCACCACCACCGGCTATGTCAATGGCCCGGGAGTCAGGGGGGAAAGTACCGGCAGCTATACGGTGGTCAGCGACGGCCGGATCGCCGGAACCGGCAACGGCGTGTCCCTCGACGGCGCCGACTGCTCGGTGACCAACGGCTCGGTGGCGCACACTACCGCCTCGATCTACGGCTACACCCACGGCGTAGCGCTCTACGGCGCCAACGGCGCCGTGGCCAACTTCGGGGTGATCACCGAGGGCCTGGACGGGCATTTCACCAACGCCGTGATCTCGCTTGTCTCCGGCGGCTCCGTCACCAACGGATCGAGCGGCGACACCCATGCCCTGATCGAGGGCTCGCGGGCCGTGGATATCGGCATCGATAGCGGCGCCGGCACGGTGACCAATTTCGGCTCGATCATCGCCACCGGCTACGGGATCAGTCCTTTGGAGCCCTCCTCCGCGAAGGCGGCCGGGTCACCAATGGCGCCGCCATCGACACCACGGCCCTGATCAGCGGCGGCCAGGGGGTGTTTCTCGACGAGACGGGCACGGTCATCAATTTCGCGACCATCGTCGGCACATCCGACTACGGCGTCGCTCTCGACGTCGGCGGCGCGTTCACCAACGGTTCGCCCACGGACCGCGCCGCGGTGGTCGAGGGATACCAGTCTGGGGTCGGCTTCGGGGGGTCCGGTACGGTCGCCAACTTCGGCGTCATCCGCGAGGCCGCCGCGGTCGGCGGCGACTATGGCGTCTATCTCACCGGCGGCGGCGCGCTCACCAACGGGGCGGTCAACGACCCGACGGCCTTGATCTCGGGCTATGGCGGCGTCCAGCTCGAAGGCGCGGGCGCCAGCGCGAATTTCGGCGTGATCGAAGGTCTCGGCGGGGCCACCAGGGGCTACGGGGCTTATGTCAGCGGCGGCGCCAGCCTCACCAACGGCGCCGCCAACGCCACCGGCGCGATGATCGAGGGCTACGGCGGCGTGAAGATCGACGGCGCCAGCACCGTCACCAATTTCGCCACCATCTCCGGAGCCGGCGGCGTCGCCGTCGAGCTGGCTTCCGATCTCGCCACCCTGATCGTCGAGGCCGGCTCGACCTTCACCGGCCAAGTCCTGGGCGGCGGCGGGATGCTGGAGCTGGGGCCGGGGACGGGCGCCGTCAGCGGCCTGGGCGGCAATGTGACGGTCTCCGGCGACATGGCGGCGACCACGTTCCAGAACTTCGGCACGGTGGAGGTGGGTCCTGGCGCGGTGTTCACCCTGTCGGGGAACGCCTCGCTTGCCGCCGGCCAGGTGTTGATCGACGCCGGTTCGCTGAGCGTGGCCGGAACGCTCGCCAGCGCCGGCGCGGTGACGGTGAGCGGCACGCTGGCCGGAGCGGGGACCCTGGCGCTCACCGGCGGGGCGGCGACGCTGAACGCCGGGACGGCGCTGACCATCGCCAGCGTCACCGTCTCCGGTTCGGCGACCAAGGTCGGCGTGAACGCGCCCCTCGCCTACGCCGGCAAATGGACCCAGAGCGCCGGGACCCTGACGGTGGCCGGCGGCGACACCATGACCTTCACCGGGACGGCCGACAGTTTCGCCGGCACCCTGGCCGGGGCCGGGACGGTGGCCTTGGCCTCGGGGACCGACACCCTGGCCGGAACCGCCCTGGCGGCGGCTGGCGTGACCATGACCTCGGCCACCGTGACCCTCGCCGGGACCATCGCCATCAGCCACCAGGTCACCGCCGGCGACCCCAGCCTGATCGTCGCGGCCGGCGGGGCCACGCTTTCGGGGGGCACGTTCAATCTCACGGGCAGCGCCGCCAACGCCATCATCGGGGCCACGGCGACCGCGACCCTGACCGTCAAGGACACCCTCCTGGGGGCCGGCCAGCTGGGCGATGGCAGGATGATCCTGGTCAACGACGGCGTCATCGCCGGCGACGACCCGGTCGCCCTGACCGTGAACACCGGCGCCCACACCATCGTCAACGCCGGGACCATCGAAGCCACCCGCGCCGGCGGCCTGGCGACCATCGTCAGCGCGGTCGACAATACCGGCGTGCTGGCCGCGGTGTCGGGCGGGGTGCTGACGGTCGATGGCGCGGTGACCGGCTCGGGGATCGGCGAGGTGGGGACCGGGACCCTGAAGTTCGCCGCCGCCTCGACCTT
>Ga0075522_10002334_pt1 | contig 14163 bp, 14 predicted proteins | sample NGEPerA_FD_74796 | JGI IMG/M metagenome (GOLD analysis project Ga0075522, IMG submission 74796) | Arctic peat soil microbial communities from the Barrow Environmental Observatory site, Barrow, Alaska, USA - NGEE PermafrostL2-A | ecosystem: Environmental > Terrestrial > Soil > Wetlands > Peat ... | reverse complement strand
TTTGGCGACCAAATCTTGCACGCGCTATTCGTAGAAGAATTTCGCGGAAAATGAAAGCGCGTTTGTCGCGGCGATTTCACTTTGACGGCGGCGTTAATTTTCTTAAATTGCCGACATGTCCGAAATTGCGAAATTCGTCAACCATGGTTCCGCGAGCATCACCGCCGCGATCGCCGAAAAAGTCCTGCGCCATTTGCCGCAGTGGAAACTGGAATTCACGCAAATCCAGGCGCCGCGATTTCCGCATCTGGTGGATCAATTGGAATTTCTGGCCGACGCGGTCGAGGATGCGGTCGAAGGCGCCTATAAAGAATTGCCTTACGCGGCGGTCGGGCAGGCGGTGTTTGCGCTGCTTTACGTTCACAAAAAAATCGGCCTCATTCCCGAAAGTATTTTGGAGTTGGGCGGCGCGGATGATTCGAGCGTGGTGCGGGCAGTGTTGATCCAAAATGAGAAAGCCTTTGCGATTTATGCAGGAAAACAAGGTGTGGACTGGCAAAGAATCACCAGTCAGCCTTGATTTTATTGATGTTTTTTACTAGTTGACATTTGACCGTCCGCATCTATAATGTCCTCGAATAGAAGAAGTCCTATAAAAATTGTTATGAAAAATATCCAAACGACATTTTTGGCCGCTGCTTGCGGATTGGCTTTAGCCTTCACCGTTTCAGCACAGGATAAACAAGGCGTCGCCACCGTGGTGCGCGTCAAAGGCGGAGCGAGTTATTCGCTGCAAAGTGGCGCAAACGCCAAATGGATTCCTTTGGTTCCCGGAAAAGTTCTGGTCGCCGGCGCGACCATCCGAACGGAACCGAATGGCATGGTGGATGTCGTGCTAGGCAAGACCATCCAGATGCCTCAAGCCGTCTCGACACCAGATAGAATTTCGCTGGCGCCCGATTCTCGCGTGCGCGGCATGGTGGATTACCGCCCTTCGGTAGAGCAAAACGTGATCCGCCTGTCCGGCGGCACGACGCTTAAAATTGATACTTTGACCGTTTCCGATACGGGCGTGGATACCGTCAGCGACACCGAATTGGATTTGCAAAAAGGCCGCATTTTCGCGAGCGTCAAAAAACTCTCCGCCCAATCCAAATATCTGGTTAAAATTCCGAACGGCATTGCCGGAGTTCGCGGCACATTGTTCGGCTTGGGTGCGGACGGCTGGTGCGGCGTGATTCTAAATTCCGTCTGGCTTTCCACGGTCGGACCCAATGGTCAGGTCACCACCGTGCAAGTCAACGCCGGGCATGAATTCAACTTTAATAACGGCATCACTCTTTTGCCGCCTCAATTAGCTTTATTGTTGTCACAAATTTCCAGTTCACTGGACACATTGTATCTTCAAATTGTTCATTATGCTTACGACCGGGACACACACACTTACATTTCACCAACCAGTGGCCGTTTTTTAGGTGGAAACAATAACAATGATAACAACGCGGATTAATAATTTCTTTTAATTCATTGTTTCAGTCATTTTAGAAACCCAGAGCAGCCTTGAGTTGCTCTGGGTTTTTGTTTAATTCGACGGAGTGAAATTCAAATCTTTCAAGCGCACGCCCCTCGTTCTGGCGGTTTTTGTTCTGGCGCTTGTTTGCGGCCTTCGCCTGTTGCCTCTGGATTTCTTTGAGCGGTTGGAACGCATGACTTACGACTTGCGTGTTCGGACGGCCGAAAAATTTCCCGCGCCCGCCGCCACTAATCTCGCCTTCGTTTACATGGATGAATCCAGCATTGCCGCCGTCAAAAGTGGCGCGCTCGGTTACAAATTCGGACTCTACTGGCCGCGTCAAGTTTATGGCCGGCTCATTGAAGAACTTTCCGCGCAAGGCGCCAAAGCCGTCGCCTTCGACGTTCTGTTCGGCGAATTGCGCCCCGACCATCCGCCCGTGCAAATGGCCGACGGCAGTTTGATTGAATCCGACGAATTTTTTGCGTTGCAGGAACGGCGGGCGAAAAATGTTCTGCTGGCCGTCACGCCCGACGTGATGCCGCCTGATTTATTCACGACCAATGCGCGGGCGCTCGGCGACATTTCCACGGAAAAAGATTCCGACGGAATTTTGCGGCGCGTCAAAGCTTTCCGCATTTATCGCCGCTGGCATCCGCTGTTCAAAAAGATCGAGGCCGATCCCGACCTCGGCGTGGATCTCCGCAACGTCAGGTTCGCGCCCGGTAAAATTATTTTGCCGCAAACCGGCACGACCAACGCCATTGAAGTTCCCGTTGACGCGAAAAATAATTTTTCACTCGCCGATATTTTAGGCGACAAACTTCCGCCCGGCGTTGCGCCAAAGGCCAGGGCTTTCACCGATGAAATTATCTGGCACATGGGCATCGTGCTGGCGGCGCAGCAACTCGGACTGGATTTGAAAAAGGCTGAAATTGATCTGCCGCGCGGAAAAATTATTTTGCGCGGCGCCCACGGCGTTCAACGCGTGATTCCCGTTGATCGCAACGGCTACTTTTACATTGATTGGCGGCTCAAGCCGAATGATCCACGCCTGACGCGCGCGCCGATTGAAAGTTTGCTTTGGCAGAATCATCAGCGTTTGCTTGGACAAACGAACGGCTTGCAAAATGATTTTCGCGGCAAACTGGTTGTCGTCGGTTCCGCCGCGCAAGGCAATGATTTGACGGATCGCGGCGCGACGCCGCTGGAACGCGACACATTGCTCGTGAGCAAACATTGGAACGTCGCGAACTCCGTCATCACCGGCCGCTTCATCCGTCGCGCGCCGCTGCCCGTTGAACTCGCGCTGATCATTTTTCTCGGCGCGCTGACGGCCATTTTCACCTGGCGGCTCGGCGCATTTGCGGCGACCGGCGCGACTTTATTATTGGCGGCAATTTATATTGCCATCGGATTTTTTGCCTATGTGCAATTTCGCTACTGGCTGCCGCTCGTGTTTCCGATTGGCGGTGCGATTCTCATGGAACACGTCAGCCTCGTGACTTATCGCGTCGTTTTTGAAAAACGCGAGCAGCGCCGTGTCAAATCCGTTTTTTCCAAAGTCGTTTCGCCGGATGTGGTGAATGAATTGTTGAACGTGGAAAAACTTTCGCTCGGCGGCGCGCGGCGCGAAGTGACCGTTTTCTTTGCCGACGTGCGCGGGTTCACGACGTTGACCGACGAGATGCAGGAAAGTTCCACGGAATTTGTCCGCGAACGGCAGCTTAATGATCAAGAAGCAGAAATCGTTTTCGATTTGTCCGCGCGCGAGACGCTGGAGTTGGTCAACCGTTATCTGACCATTGTTGCCGATGCCGTTAAAAAACATGGCGGCACGCTTGATAAATATATCGGCGATTGCGTCATGGCTTTTTGGAACGCGCCGGTTCTTAATGAAAAACATGCTATGGCTTGCGTGTGCGCGGCCATTGATTCGCAACGCGCCATCCATGAATTAAACGAAGAACGCCTGGCGCAAAATCCGGCGCGCGAAAAAGAAAATCTTGAGCGCGTGGCCAGTGGATTGCCGCCGCGCCCGCCCTTGCGCGCATTGCAATTGGGCACCGGCATCAATACCGGACTTGTGACCGTCGGCTTGATGGGTTCGGACGCGCATATTTTGAACTACACCGTTTTTGGCCGCGAAGTGAACCTCGCCAGCCGCCTCGAAGGCGTTTCGGGCAGCGGCCGCATCATCATCAGCGACACCACTTACAATCAGTTGCTGCGCGACGACCCGGCGCTGGCCTCGACGTGCGTCGAATTATTTCCGGTCACCGTCAAAGGCATCAAAGCCGCCGTGCGCATTTATGAAGTGCCGTGGAAAATGAATAAATAGTTTTGAATTTTGATTTTTTAATTTTAAGTTTGAAGAATGCGCACGGCGATTTATCCCGGCAGTTTTGACCCGCTGACCAACGGCCATTTGGACGTGTTGCAGCGCGCGACAAAATTGTTTGGCCGCGTCATCGTGGCCATCGCCAAAAGCGAAAGCAAATCGCCGCTGTTCACGCCCAATGAACGGCTCGCGCTGGTCAAACAGGCCATCGTCCATTTGCCCAACGCCGAGGCCGACAGTTTTGACGGACTGCTCGTCGAATATGTCGTGAGCCAGAAAGCGCAGGCGATTGTGCGCGGGCTGCGCGCGGTCTCGGATTTTGAATTTGAATTTCAACTGGCGTTGATGAACCGCAATTTGAACGAAAATATCGAAACGATTTTCATGATGCCCAAGGACATTTACACGTTTATCAGCTCGCGCATCGTCAAGGAAATCGCGCGGCTGGGCGGCGACGTGAGTCCGTTTGTGCCGTTGCACGTTCAGGCGGCGTTGAAGAAAAAATTTCAGAAACGAAAAATTTAGCCACAGAGACGCAGAGAACACAGAGCCAAATCTTTCTCTGCGACCTCTGTGACTCTGTGGCAAATTAAATCATGTCGCTGAAAGTTAATCTTCGTCATTTGGAAAATCGCGGGATTCGTTTGCGCGGCGAATTGCCGGCGGAAGAATTGGACCTGGACACGCGCGACGAAATGATCCGCGTCGCCTCACCGGTTCGATACGACGTTGAAATTGAAAAATTGAACGGCGCGCTTTTGATTCAAGGCAAATTGTGCATCACGCTGGAATGCGAATGCGTCCGTTGCCTGAAAAAGTTCACCCGCGAATTGGAATTGAAGCCGTGGACGCTGCATTTGCCGCTGGAAGGCGAGGAAAAGGTCGAAGTTGACAATGATTGCGTGGACTTGACGCCGTTCGCGCGCGAAGATATTCTCCTTGAGTTTCCGCAACATCCGTTGTGCAAACCGGATTGTCGCGGGTTGGAGAAAATCTCCGTGAACAAGGCCAAAACCGTGGGCGAAAACAAAGTGGTTTCGCCGAAATGGGCGGAATTGAACAAACTGAAACTGTAATTGAATTTATTTTATGGGCGTTCCAAAGCGTAAACCTTCGACGAGCCGGCAAAAAATGCGCCGGGCTTACAACAGCGTGCTCAAGCTGCCGCAGATCGGCGTTTGTCCGCAATGCGCCGCGCCGTATGTGCCGCACCGCGTTTGTCCGGCGTGCGGTTTTTATAAAGGCCGACAAGTGTTGACCGTCACGGCGGGCGCGTAAATAATTTCATATCGCGGAAAATCTTCCGCGTTTTTTCGTTTCATCTATGCGAATCGCAGTGGATGTCATGGGCGGCGACCACGGTTGCGGAGTTGTCATTGCCGGCGCAAAAGCGGCGCTGGAAGCCAACAAAAAAATCACCGCCCTTTATCTCGTCGGCGATCAGGTTGCGATTCACGCGGCCTTGCCTCCTCGCGGTTTTCGCGACCATCGCGTGCGCGTCATTCACGCGAGCGAAGTAGTCACGATGGACGACAAGCCAGTCGTCGCGCTCCGCAAAAAAAAGGATTCTTCCATTGCTCGCGCCGCCGAATTGGTTCACGACGGCGAAGCGGACGCGCTCGTTTCGCTCGGCAATACTGGCGGCATTTTTGCGGCGGCGACTTTCAAAGTCGGGCGGATTGACGGCGTGGATCGCGGCTGCATCGCCACGGTGATTCCGCGCCAGGGAAATGAATTTGTCTTGCTGGATGCGGGCGCGAACATCGAATGCAAGCCGTTCCATCTCGCGCAATTTGCCGTGATGGGCAGTATTTATTCGCGCGAAGTGCTTGGCCGCAAAAAACCGCGCGTGGGAATTTTGAGCATTGGCCGGGAAGATTCCAAGGGCAATGAATTGACGCTCGAAGCCTTCCAACTTTGCAAAAAACTGGACATCCATTTCATCGGCAACGTCGAGGGACACGATTTATTCAAGGATCATGTGGACGTGGTGATTTGCGACGGTTTTGTCGGCAACATTGTTTTGAAAACTTCCGAAAGCCTGGCCATCGCAATGTTTTCGATGCTCAAGCGCGAGTTGATGAGCAATGCCAAACGGCAAATCGGGGCGTTTCTGGCGAAAGACGCTTTTCATGCGATTCGCCGGCGCATGGACCCGGAAGTTCATGGCGGCGCGCCATTGCTCGGTTTCAAAGGCATGGTTTTCAAGGCGCACGGCTCAGCGCGCGAACGCGCAGTGACCAGCGCGTTGCGCATCACCGCCGAGGCCGTGCAACATCACGTCAACCAGATCATCGCCCGCGAAATTGCGCGCGCGAATGAAAAATTAAACGGCGGCGGCGATTCCAATTCTCCCATTTCCAAATGACCGCTACCTTCAAAAATCCGCGCGCCAATCATAATTTTCAAGGACGCAGTTGTTCCATCACCGGCGTCGGCTCGTATGTGCCGGAAAAAATCCTGACGAATGCCGATCTCGAAAAAATGGTCGAGACTTCCGATGAATGGATCACTTCGCGCACGGGAATCAAGGAACGTCGCATCGCAGCGAAGGATGAATTCACTTCCGACATGGCCGCCAAAGCCGCCGAACGCGCGATGAAAATGGCGGGCGTGACCGGCGAACAGATTGACCTGGTCATCGTCGCAACGATTACGCCGGACATGCCGTTCCCCGCGACCGCGTGTCTGGTGCAGCAAAAAATCGGCGCGAAACGCGCGGCGGCATTTGACCTGGAAGCCGCGTGTTCCGGTTTCATTTACGGCCTTGAAGTCGCGCAGCAATTCGTCATGTCGCAAACCTACGACACCGTGCTGGTCATCGGCGCGGAAAAACTTTCTTCGATTGTGGATTGGACCGACCGCAATACCTGCGTGCTTTTTGGCGACGGCGCGGGCGCGGCGATCTTGCAGAACCGCAAAAATTCGCACGGGCTTTTGACGGCGGTAATGGGCGCAAACGGTGAAAATGCGGAATTACTTTTTATGCCCGGCGGCGGCAGCCGTTGTCCGGCCACGCAAAATTCCGTGGACGCGCGCATGCATTATTTGCGGATGGAAGGCAAAGAAACTTTCAAGTGCGCCGTGCAGGCGATGCAATCGGCGGCGGAAGAAGTTTTGAAACGCTGCGAACTCGACATCTCAAACATCAAATGCGTCATCCCGCATCAGGCCAACCGCCGGATCATTGACGCGGTCGGCGAACGGCTCGGCGCGACGCCAGAACAACTTTTCGTGAACCTCGAAAAATACGGCAACACATCCGCCGCGTCCGTGGCCATCGCGCTGGACGAAGCCGTCGCGTCAGGAAAAATTCTGCGCGGCGATTTAATTTTATTGATCGTTTTTGGCGCCGGTTTGACGTGGGGCGCGGCGGTGATTGAGTGGTGAAAGTCATTTGACGATTGCATCCGGCGTGCTAGATTAAGTCGTTCTTCTTTTTTATTTATGAGCGCAAGAAAATTAGCAGGCATGCATTCATTGCAGGAACACGTCACGATGGAAGGCCGTCAGGCGCGTCTGGAACTCTCGGCGGAATCCATTTCCGTCCAAAAAAGCGGCATCGAATTTCGCAGCCCCACGCCGTTCAACGAATGGACGGAAATGACCGTCGTCATCGCTTCCCCGCGCGACGGCACGAAGCTCCAGTGCAGCGGCGTGGTCATCGCCTGCTCCGGCAATAAACACACCGGCTACCGTGTTTCACTGGTTTTCACACACGTTTCCGAACAGGCGCAGGCGCAATTGAATTCAATGGCGCGTTCCGATTTGGGGACAAGTTAATCGCGTCAAAGCCGCAGGCACTTTTTTGATTAACCTTTGCAAATTTTGCAAAGGTTATTTTTTTGACCGGCCACGCCGGGTTTCCTAAACTTTCCGTTCATGAAAATTCTTTTGACCACCACTTCTTTTCAAGACACGCCGGGCGAACATCACGAGTTATTGAAACAAACCGGCTGGGAAATTATCACCGCGCGCGGCCCGCTCAACGAAGCCGATACGCTCGCGCTGGTCGGCGACGTGGACGGCTACATTTGCGGCGACGACGCCATCACGCGCAAAGTTTTGGAAAAGGCGCGCCCAAAACTAAAAGTCATCAGCAAATACGGCATCGGCGTGGACAAGATTGACGTGAAGTCCTGCACCGAATTTGGCATTCCACTTTTGTTCACGCCCGGCGTCAATCACACGACCGTGGCCGAACATACTTTTCTGCTGCTGCTCGCGCTGGAACAAAATTTTCTTTACGGCGTGGACGCCACACGCAAAGGCGAATGGAAACGCAAAACCGGCCACGAAATTTTGGGTAAAACCATCGGCATCATCGGCCTCGGACGGATTGGCAAAGAAGTGGCGATTCGCGCGCAGGCGTTTGGCATGAAAATCCTCGCGTTCGACCATCATTTCGAGGACGCGTTCGGCAAACAATACGGCGTGCAACGCGCCGTATCCCTCGACGAATTATTTGCCGCGAGCGATTACGTTTCGCTGCATACCAATCTCACGCCCGAAACGCGCGACATGATCAACGCCCAAACCATCGCCAAAATGAAAAAAGGCGTCATTGTTTTGAACTGTGCGCGCGGCGAAATCGTTCACACGCCAGACATGGTGGCCGCGCTAAAATCCGGTCAAGTCGGCGGCTACGGCACGGACGTTTTAGATCAAGAACCGCCGCCGCCGGATCATCCGCTGCTGAAACTGCCGAATTGCATCGTCACGCCGCACATCGCGTCGCGCACTTACGAAAGCGTGGTGCGTCAGGCCACGACCGCCGTGAAAAATCTCATCCTCGCGATGAACGGCGAAAAACCCATCGCGCAGGTGAATCCTGAAGTTGGGTATTGCACAAAGACAAATTCATATAAAATTCAGCCAAAAGCCTAGAAAATGGCAGACCTCATCGTCGTCGAGCATAATCACAATCGGCGATTTAATCCGGATCAAACGACGGGAAAGAAACCTCACCCGCTATCATCTGGCGACCAAAATGGGCATAGCAACCGCTTTAGTTCGCTCTTGGGAGAACAACATCAGTCAGCCTAGTCAGCATCAATTAGATCATTTGGCGAAAACGCTGAAAGTGGGAAATGATCCTATTTGGTTTCATCCCAATTTCGCTTGCAATCAAAATGCCGCGAGCGATAGGTCTCTCGGGTAAATAAATATTGTCGGCAGGTAGAACGAGAGTTTTACGTCGAAAGCAAAATTAAAAAAACCTCGCTTATTCTACAGTGCAATCATTACCGGCGTCGGCTGTTTTGCAATTCTTCCGCTTCTTGAATCAAGGAAGCCAATGAAAGATTAAGCGCCATTGCAATGGATTTGGCCACATTGACGCTTGGATTTCGTTCGCACCGTTCAATGAGGCTCACATGAGTCGAATGAATGCCGGCCTTTTCCGCGAGAATTTCCTGCGAAAGACCTTTGGCTTGACGATGCCTTTTAAGCACCGCCCCAAGAGCCGCCGCCATGTCCATATTCCGCACTTTGGCATACTGCCAAAGCATTAAATCATCTGACACAGACAAAAGTCTTGACGACTATTGTCTGTTTTGATAAAACTATCCGCACATCAGCAGGCTCTTTCGGCTGCGTAACAATTAATTCCTTAAAAACTATGGCCGATTCCGTTCTAACGAAGCAAACCAGCCTCTCGGGCGAAGAAGTCGTCACGCGGGCAATCCAATTCTTTTCAACTGAAAACTGGCGCACCACCAGCCAATCCCCGCGCAATGCGACCTTTGAAGGCCGTCCGCCGATTCCGTGGTTTATGATGCTCCTCATGATCGTGGGTTATATCTGCTGCCTCGTTCCGGGCATCATCATCAAAATCATGGTCATCAAAAAAATGCGCCGCTTTCAAAACATTGTCGTTGCAGTCGCGCCCATGAAAAAAGGAACGGAAATCACCGTGACGCATCCCGATCATGCTAAAAAACTCGCCAATCGCTTTCTCGCCGCCCTGCCCGAATTGACTGCGCCATGAGCGAGGAAAAAGATCATTGGCTGCATTCGCTCAAAGAGAATGCCGGAAGCAGCAAGGCAAACTGGTGGACAACCTTTATCCTTTCCCTGCTATTCGGCTGGCTTGGCGTGGACAGATTCTATCTCAATTCACTTTCACTCGGCCTCTTGAAATTGATCACCGGAGGCGGCCTTGGCCTCTGGTGGTTTGCCGATTTGATTCTTCTGTGCGCCAACCGAATGCGCGACGACAACGGCGGCATTGTGCGCCGGCCTTTTTGAGCAAAAACAACCAAACCAACAACTAACATGAAAAAACACCTATTGAACCTACTGTTAATGAGCATTGTATGCGGCGCATTCATCGGCTGCGCGAGCTTCACCGGCGTCACCAATTGGAAAGAAGACACCTTCATCAGCCCACTCGACCGGACGGCGACCGTTAAAATTGCCAGTGAAGCGTTTGCGCGCATCGGCACGGTGTCATATTCCGATGCGAACACTGGAACAGTGAGCGGCGAATGCGAACAGCAAGTGGACGGAGCGGTGACGGTATATGACGATAATGGCAAAACGATGGTGATCGTGAAATCCAAGCTGAACGTCAAAGAAAATTCGATGGTCATTGAGACAGGCGACCGGAAAAAGTGCATCAACCATCTCGTCGAAGAAATGAAATCTCTGGGTTGCGAGCTAACACCGGCGACAACGCCATAAGCCATGAAGAATTATCGACCTGCCGATTCTGCAAAATAATTCTGACCGCATTTAATTTGTAAAAAACTGTTTGCAAAGGCGGGAAAAAAGAATAGAACAGCGTCCATCATTCTGGTTCGGACAGGCAATCCATTGGCAACATCACTGGTTATGAAAACGGCAAAAACGGCGGGCGATTTTTCTCGGAAACTTGCATTTACGTTGACCCGCGCCGGGATGGGCGCGGGTCTTTTGTTTGCCCTGCTGACAGATGCGGCACAGGCCGACGGCATTGGAGATTTTGCGCCCGACCCCCTTAATTCATGGTCATTTTACGATACCAACGCCTGGCCGAATGATTACGGTTATCCACCCGTTTCCTTCACCAATCTTGAGGCAACCATTTTCGGCGACGGGACCGCCTTGGTTTTGGACAGCACCAATGCCGCATGGCTGCAATACAACGTCATCGAGGATGACGGCACGACCAATCTGACGGTGGACGAGGGCAGCGTAACCCTGTGGTTTTCTCCTGATTGGTCCAGCGGCAGCGGGCCGGGCGCATGGGGAGAACTGCTTAACGTCGGCCAATGGACATCCGATGCTTCCTACGGCTGGTGGAGTTTGAATGTCGATCCTGCGGGCACGAACCTCTATTTCAGCGCACAGAACAATGGGGGTTTAGGAACTAACTATCTTTCCGCGCCGATTACTTGGACGATCAACCAATGGCATTTCATCGCCCTGACATATTCCGCCACCAACACGGCATTATATCTCGACGGCCAACTGGCGACCAACGGTGTCGGCATGACTATCTGGCCTTCGTCAAGCGTGCTTGTCAACGGCTTTTACATCGGCAGCGATACCAACGGCGAGAGTCAGGCGCATGGTGCATTCGATGACATCTATACCTACAATTCTGTTTTGGATTCAAATACGATCAGCGCCACCTTCACTTCCTTTAACCCTTATTTCTACCTGCTCGATTCGTGGTCTTTCAACAATACCAATGAATGGCCAAGTGATTTGGGATATATATCAGTCTCCTATACCAACCTTACCTCGTCTCCGCTCGGCGACAAAGCGGCGGTGGTGGTGGACAGCACCAATGACGCCTGGCTGCAATACAACGTCTATGAAACGGACGGCAGAACCAACCTGACCGTTGATCAAGGCACGGTGATGTTCTGGTTCGCACCAGATTGGGCAAGCATTAGTGCAGGCGGCTTTGGCCCCGGCGAATGGGGACAATTGCTTGATGTCGGCCAGTGGACATCGGACGCCTCATACGGCTGGTGGAGTCTGAATGTTGATCCGGCAGGAGCAAATTTGTATTTCAGCGCGCAGGGCAATGACGGTTCGCAGACCAATTATCTTACCGTCCCCATCGCGTGGACAACCAATCGCTGGCATTTTATCACCCTGACCTATTCGGCAACCAACACTGCCCTTTACCTCGACGGCCAACTGGCGACCAACGGTGTCGGCATGACCATCTGGCCGACAGCGGAGGTGCTCTCCAACGGCTTTTACATCGGCAGCGACACCAACGGCGAAAATCAAGCCCACGGAATGTTTGATGATCTTTCCACATACAGGATTCCTTTGGACGTTGACGCGATCACCAATGACTTCGCGGATGAAGTGTTTCCATTTTGGGATAATCCCTTGAATGTGGGTAATGATAGTATCCCATCCGCTGATTCAACTCCCGGCCCGGCATCCCCCATTTATGATGCGATCACCGGAGTGGGGGCTTTGCAACTTCTCGGCTCGGCGTCCGGTTGCACGAGCAGCACAAACATTTGGCTGACCAATGTGGTTGCCGTGATGGTTGGCAGCGGCAGCAACGCCACGATGGACTTGATGTTCACCATCGAAGGCGGTTCCAACACTGTTCCTTATGACGTCTTTGCCAATTCAGTTTTGTCGTTCGGAACGAATGCACCGTGGGCATGGGAAGGACAAGGCTATCAATGCAATACTTACATGCTCACCAATTTGCCGAACACGGCCTGCTTCCTGATTTTGGGGACGCCGCAGGATTCGGATGGTGACGGATTGACGGATGCCTACGAATTGCTGGTCAGTCATACCGATCCGAATAATCCCGACACGGACGGCGACGGCATATCGGATTCGGATGAAATCTTGAATGGCACTAATCCGCTGATGAGTAATCCGGCCTTTCCCGCTTCCTTAAGCATCCAAACCTGTCCGCCCTAAAAAAACCAACTCAGAACCTTCCATCATGAAATCTGACATTTCCCGGACGCTCGCCGCCAGTGTGCTAGTTGGCTTGTTTTCCCTCACGCTGGCGCAAGGCGGTTCCCTGACCGATTACGGCTCGACGCCCGCGATAACCCAACCGCAGGGAAACCAGTCGGCAGCCAATCAAAGACTGGACTTTCATACCGATCTTTTTACCGGACGTTTTGGTTATCAAATTCCCGTGGAAACGCCACCAGCGCGCGGAGGAACCGAGCCGGAAGTGGCGCTGGAATACAATTCGGCCAACAAGAACAGTTGGTGCGGCGCGGGCTGGGACTTGGAGTTTGGCTATATTCAACGCGAAACACGCTATGGCATTCCCATTCCCGTGGGCGGTTCAGCCTATTCGGATGCCTACGGCTTTACCTTCTCCTTTGGCGGCCATAGCGGACGTTTGGTCAGCAACGGCGGCGGCGTTTATTTCCCCCAAATCAACACGGATTACCTGAAATTCGTTTATACCAACGGCTGGTGGATCGTGACGGATAAAAGCGGGCAAACATATTATTTTGGCGAGACGACCGCCGCGCGCATCGCCAACACGCTGGGCACATTCAAATGGGGATTGAGCAGCATCCACGATCCCAACGGAAATTTAACTTCAGTTACCTATTCGGCGGATGACGGCCAGATGTATTTGAAGGAGATAGATTACAATGGAAACACCAACAGCCCCGGCATCGCCACCAACTGCGCGATTGCCTTTGACCTGGAGTCAACCACCCGCGCGGACATCAGTTCGAGCGAAATTTCCGGCAGTGAAATCATCACCGAAAAACGCCTGCAAAATATCCGGGTCTTAAATCAGGGACAACTGGTCCGGCGTTATGCGCTGGCTTACACCATTTCACCATCCACCGGGCGATCCCTGCTGCACACCGTGACCGAATACGGATCGGACAACACCACCGCGCTTCCGGTTCATACCTTTACCTATACGGTGCAGGCGGACGAATATGAATCCACCGTGGCGTGGCCGATTGATTCCCAAGGGACGACGATAAGCACCGATTACGGTATTGACCCCGCCAATAGCGAAGCGGCCTTGATTGACATCAATGGCGATGGCCTGCCCGACCGGGTATATCAGCCGGATTTCAATTCTCCCTTTGATTATTACTATGTGCAATTAAACAATGGCACCAACGGTTTTAATTCTCCCGTGGCCTGGTATCCGCTTACGGAGGAAGACGGCAGCAGCACCATGCAGTTTAATGATGTGGATTCTTCATCCGTCAACAGCCTTTGGAGCCAATCCGTTTCGAGCCTGATTGACATGAACGGCGACGGCCTTCCCGACCGCGTTGTCCGCCAGCACGACCTTAACGGCAGTGGTGTCTATGACCATTTGCAGGTCCAGCTTAACAACGGCAGCGGGTTCAACACGAGAACGTCCTGGACGGGGCTTAACAGCGCCGATGCGAGCTATACC
>Ga0075522_10002333_pt1 | contig 14163 bp, 11 predicted proteins | sample NGEPerA_FD_74796 | JGI IMG/M metagenome (GOLD analysis project Ga0075522, IMG submission 74796) | Arctic peat soil microbial communities from the Barrow Environmental Observatory site, Barrow, Alaska, USA - NGEE PermafrostL2-A | ecosystem: Environmental > Terrestrial > Soil > Wetlands > Peat ... | reverse complement strand
CGGCAAACACAGAAGTACCCTCGGCGAGCTTCGATTGCCACTATTCGATGACAGTACTAGAGCATATACCCGCGGATAGCCTGGCGAAAATATTGGCGGAGGCGAAGCGCGTTCTCAAGCCAAATGGGGTGGCGTTGCATTTTATTGATCCGAGCGATCATTTTCAGCATCAGGATCGTTCTATCACGTCCATTAATTTCCTGAAATATTCCGACGAAGAATGGCAGCACGTTGCTGGAAATGAGTTCACGTACTGCAACAGGTTGCGAGCGAGTGATTTCCTGGGACTCGCCTCTGATGCGGGACTCATCAAGGTTCGCAGCGAGGCTAACGTTGACGAGGAGTCTAGGAGCGCGGTGCTAAGTGGATTTGAACTCGCGCCAAGATTTAGTGCCTACGAACTCGATGACCTGTGTACGAGAACCCTGCGCGTGATGTGGAAGTGAGCACGTGCGGATCATCTATCTTCACCAGTATTTTAATACTCCCGAGATGCCCGGTAGCACGCGGTCCTATGAAATTGGACGCCGGTTGGCCGCGGCCGGCCATACCGTAGAGATTGTCACTTCATGGCGGCAGCCGACCGATAAAAGCGGTTGGTTACAAACCGAGGTTGCTGGGATGCGCGTCCATTGGTTGTCCGTCCCTTATTCCAACCAGATGAACTACACATCCCGCGTCGCTGCTTTTCTCAGGTTTGCCTTGAGTGCCGCTCGGCGCGCGAGAAATCTTGAGGGGGACGTGGTCTTTGCTAGCAGCACCCCGCTCACTATTGCGCTCCCCGGAGCATATGCGGCTTGGTTTCAGCATATACCGATGGTTTTTGAGGTGCGAGACCTCTGGCCGGAATTGCCCATCGCAATCGGCGCGATTAAAAATCCAATGGCACGTTTGGCGGCTCGCTTGCTCGAGAGGTTTGCGTATGCGCGGTCCGCTCGCGTCGTGGCGCTGTCACCGGGCATGGCAGCCGGAGTGGCTCGCACCGGCTATCCAAGGGAGCGCATCGTAGTGGTTCCAAACGGGTCTGATATCGGCTTTTTTGAGCGGGATATCGAGCGCGGCCGTGCGCTCCGTACGCGTCTCGGGATTAGTGAGCAGAAGGTAGTTGTAGGTTATGCAGGCACGCTGGGTCGGATTAACGGGGTAGGTTACTTGGTTCAGGTTGCCGCGGCGTTGAGGACGAATCAGCGGTTTGTGTTTTTGCTCATCGGCGAGGGGCTCGAGAGAGAGCGAATTGAAGCGGAGGCGCGTGAATGCGGCGTGTTGAACCTAAATCTGATCATGCACGAAGAGATCGCCAAGGCCGAAATGGGCGGCGTATTTTCAGCGTTTGATGTCGCGACTTCACTGTTTCTGCCGCTGCCTGAAATGGAATCCAATTCGGCCAACAAATTTTTCGACGCGCTAGCTGCCGGTTGTTGTGTCGCGATCAACTATGGAGGATGGCAGGCGGAGCTGTTACGAGAATATGGCGCTGGGGTCCGGTTGTCGAATAACCCTCAAACCGCGGCTCGGGAACTTCGGAGCTTGGCCGACGATCCAGGAGCACTCAAGGCTGCCGGACTTGGGGCACGGCGTCTAGCGGTCGAGAAGTTCTCGCGGGACTCACTCGCTGCGCGAATTGAAGCTGTGCTAACCGAAGCGACTACGGAGAAGTAGCCGCATGTTCGCGCTAAAGAAGCTGCTAGGTGCGCTTCTCATGCCCCTGCCAATTGCCATGCTGCTCTTGATGGCAGGCACATTAGCGTGGCTCCTTAGGCGAAGACGCGGCGCGTGTTTGGTGTGGATTGCCGCCGTGGCGCTGGTGTTCGCGGCCTCGCTGCGCCCTATCGGAAACGGTTTGCTGCGTCCGCTGGAGTACCGTTATCCAGCGGTGTTGAATGCTGCGAGCATTGTGCCGGCCCCCGACTACGTGGCTGTGCTCGGGGGAGCCTTTGCGCCGAATGATGGGTTGCCGGTTACCGCTGCGCTTGAGGCGGACGCGGTTGTTCGTCTGGTCGAAGCGATTAGGCTGATGCGGCAACTTCCCCGCGCGCGTCTGCTCGTTTCAGGTGGTTCCGTCAACGGGAATCCGCCCTCAGCGCGCGGCTATGCGAGCGCAGCGCTCGCACTCGGGGTGCCGGCCGATTTAATCGTCGTGCTTGATTCAGCGCGTGACACCGGCGCGGAGATTCGGGAGATACGCAGTCTTATCGGTGCTTCACCGGTATTGCTCGTTACTTCTGCGGCGCACATGCCACGGGCGATGGCTTATTGCACGCTTGCGCAGCTTCATGCAGTCGCTGCACCCGCTGGCAACCGCACGCGTCCGCCCGGATCGTGGACAGTGAGCGCCCTAGTCCCCTCTGGCTCGTCATTGCATAACAGTGAACTTGCGTTGCACGAGTACCTCGGGATGCTCGCGCTGCGCATCGGAATAACATGAACGGTGTTGTAGATCCGGCTACTCGAACATTATCAAGTGGTACTGCACAGGCTTAGCGTTTTATGATGGTCGATAGAGTTTCCAAGTGATGTCGGAGTAGGGTTTTGTTGCACGGGGCTACGACGGCCGAATTCCGCGATATCCGTCGCGCCATAGCGACATTCCTGGTCGAAGCGAAATGTCGAGCGCTGACTCAGGACGCGACGGGATGAAGCGCGCTGTAGATATCGTGGGCGCTATTCTCGGAATGCTCTTGTTTGCTCCGATAATACTGGCGGTCGCGGTGGCAGTCCGCATCAGAATGGGTGCTCCGGTGCTGTTCCGTCAGGAGCGTCCGGGCCTTAATGGGGAGCCGTTTACCCTATTGAAGTTTCGCACAATGCGTGGCGAAGCTGATTCTGACGGTGCCGTGTTACCCGATGGTGCGCGACTGACTCGACTGGGGAAATTTCTGCGACGTACGAGCCTGGACGAACTCACGGAATTAGTGAATGTGCTGAGGGGAGACATGAGTCTCGTCGGTCCGCGACCACTGTTGATGGAGTACCTACAGCTGTACTCGGCCGAACAGGCGCGGCGCCATGAGGTTCGCCCTGGTATCACGGGCTGGGCTCAGATAAACGGACGCAATGCCATATCTTGGGAGCAGAAGCTCGGCTACGACGTCTGGTACGTAGATCACCACTCCATCTGGCTTGACATAAAGATAATGTGGATGAGCGTAGTCAAGGTATTGCGTGCTGAAGGAATATCGCAGATGGGCCATGCGACCGCGGAAAAGTTTCGCGGGAGCACGCGATGAGGTTGCTCATTGCGGGCGCGGGCGGCCACGGGTGCGTGGTGGCGGACGCCGCTGAGGTGAGCGCGGACCCGTGGGATCAGATAGCGTTTATTGATGATCGTTATCCAGATCTGACCGCGTCAGGACCGTGGCCGGTTGTGGGTAAATTCAGCGCTCTCGCGGGCTTTGCCAGTCATTATGACGCCTGCTTCGTCGCCGTTGGCGGGGCGGCATTGCGTCTGAGTCTTCTGGAGCGCTCTCGCGTCCTTGGCTTCAAGATTCCTCTAATCGTGCACTCGAGAGCAGCGGTCAGTCGCCACGCGCGGCTTGAACCGGGCTCGATCGTTGCTGCAGGCGCAGTAGTAAATGTTGGCAGTGACGTTGGTTTCGGCTGCATTATCAATACTGGAGCGACTGTAGACCATGATTGCCGGCTTGGTGCTGGCGTGCACATCTCTCCCGGCGCCCATCTTGCGGGAAATGTTGCGGTCGGCACGCGTAGTTGGATTGGTATTGGCGCGATAGCACGCCAAGGAGTGCGGATCGGCGCTGATGTCATAGTTGGCGCCGGAGCGTTGTGCTTGGAGGACGTGCGCGACGGCGTTGTCGTAGTGGGCGCGCCCGCCAGAGAGAGAACTGCATGAAAAGTGCAGATTCTGTAATCGCAACGAATCAGCCCGCGCAACAGCGTGAACCGATGCCTACGTGGCCTCAATACGGATCTGCGGAACGTGCTGCGGTCGACGCCGCTCTCGCCAGTGGTCGCGTTAATTACTGGACCGGAGACGAGGGTCGGCTATTTGAAACCGAGTATGCCAACTACCTCGGCGTAAGTCGTGCACTCGCTCTCGCTAACGGAACAGTCGCGTTGGAGTTAGCGTTACGCATGTGGAATGTCGGAGCAGGGGATGAGGTAATTGTTACCCCGCGCTCTTTTATAGCATCGGCAAGCTGCGCGATCCTGCTCGGTGCGCGCCCCGTATTTGCCGATGTTGCCCGTGACAGCGGCAATGTCACCGCCGAAACGATCGCGCGCGTTATCACCAAGAGAACACGAGCGATTATCCCCGTGCACCTCGCTGGTTGGCCCTGCGACATGGATTCGATAATGTCGCTCGTAGAGCGCGGCAATATAAAAGTCCTAGAAGACTGCGCGCAGGCGAATGGCGCGCGGTATAGGGGAAAGCCTGTCGGGGCATTAGCGCATGCTGCAGCCTTCTCGTTCTGCCAGGACAAAATTATTTCTACGGGCGGAGAAGGAGGCCTACTCGCCACATCCGACGAAATATTGTGGGAGTCGGCATGGTCATTCAAGGACCACGGGAAATCGTGGCAAGCGGTACACAAAGGCCAGCATGGTCCAGGGTTCCGCTGGGTGCATGAACGTTTCGGCACAAACTGGCGCCTAACCGAACTCCAAGCAGCAATAGGACGCATCCAGCTCGGAAAACTTGATCGATGGATTGAGAAGCGACGTCTTAACGCCGCGATTTTAGCGGAACGCCTTGGTGCATTGACCGCTCTGAGAATTCCTTCCGTGCCGGCCGACATTCACCACGCGTACTACAAGTTTTACGCTTATGTCCGCGCCGAAGCATTAAAAATAGGCTGGACGCGTGATCGACTGCTCACAGCAATTGTTGAAGCGGGGGTGCCGTGTTATTCAGGGTCTTGCTCTGAAATGTATCGAGAACGCGCCTTTCAGAACGCCGGTTTGGCTCCTGCTGAACCGTTGCCAGTCGCCGCGGAACTCGGGGAAACGAGTTTGATGTTCCTCGTACACCCGACGCTTGAAGCGTCGCATATGCATCGAGTCTGCGATGTGGTCGTGGACGTATTCAAGTGCGCTACCGCATAACAGGCGATTATAAAGAACCGTGGTGCTGACTACAGATTGCCAGTGCCTACCTTATCGGATACCAGCGGCCGGTTGCCGAGTCCCAAACGTAGGTTCTCGAAGTCAAGCCTGAAATCATATCGGCCCCACCGTCAGCCACGTTGCTGACGCCCGCCGCCGCGAACGTGATCGTGTTAGCAGCGGCGCCTTCGTGAATGAGCGTCAAGGTTTGGCCTTGTTGGTAGCCCACGCCTAAAATCACTCCAGTCGCTGACGCAGGCGCAGTCACGCGCACGACTCGCAAACTTTGAGTTGTGATCGTTGAATTAGTGCGTGCGGTTTGCGCTGCTGAACTTTGGAAATCGGTAATCCAATTGCCCGCTACGGTGGTCACGCCGGTTGCACGCTCAATCGTGTTCCCATTTGCGGCTGCCGCACCTGCAGCGACGCTATGATAGGCAGTCGTACCGTTTCCGGCCGTGCCACCAACATGATTGTCTTTGCAGACGACATTCGCCGCCTTGGAACTGGATACAAATACGGCATCGCCTTGGGTGGATTCGGGCAATCCCGCGTAGTCCTTTTCGTAGCCGATTCGACAGTTTTCGATTATCGCAGAGTCCGTGTTACCGCCAATCTCAATGCCGGCGAATTGTCCAGGTGAAGATGTGCTATTGCCAGCGATGTAGCAGCTTCTAATGGTAACTTTCTTAGCGCGCGGCGGATTCCAAATCGCGACACCGATGTCCAGCTGCATGCCGTGCTCCTGGCAACCGAGGATATCTACACCCTCGACGGCGAGCTTCGTGCACTCGTCCGTAGAAACGATCCCACGCTGGCATCCGGTAATGCTGCCATCGCGGATATCCGCGCGCCCGGCGCTCGTGTAGATGCCCCATCCAGAGCAGTTTGCGATCGAGAATCCCTCAATCCGAAAATCCGCAAGGTCCGTTTGCGCGCTCTCCGCGCCGGGGTGCGGCAGACCCGAAATAAGGGACGACAGATAACTGCTTGACGCTTTTTGCGCGCCAGTTAACACCACTGCTGAACTTGTGAGCGACTGAGCGACAATGTTGCGCAGCGTGATTGCGTTCTTAGGCTTAGCCTGATCAGCGCTCGTCCACGGCCTGTAAAACATTGACTCGCCAGGATAACCGAGGAATGCATTTTTCCCCGAGGTGACGTGTAGCCCATCTACCGTGCAGCCGAAAGCACCCACCAAACCAAGGGCAACGCCGTTCGGGGCACTCATGTTCTTAACGACGATATTCGTAAAGCGCATGTTGTGCGCGTGGGAGGTCTGTCGCAGGCTCGGCTGAGCTTCATTCGTCGCCCATCCAAATTCATAGTAGATACCGCTAGGCAACGTACCGCCTCCATCTATTACAATATTTTCCGCTACGAGGTTCTGCACCCCGCCGAGTATGCCGATTGCGGTTGAGCCGGCAATGTTTTTGCCCGTGTTCTTAACGACGATGTGTAGGTTGCGGAGCTGAATATTTGCCATCGGTGTGGGCAGATGACTGTCCCAGACGGTAAAATACGAGCTAGCATCGCCGCGGGCCCCGATTTGGATGGCATGCCCGGATCCAGTTGCCGCGCTCGTATCGCAAGACACCGTAATGATGCCGTTTTCACATACGAAATCGCGCAGCGCGAAAAATAACCCTGAGTTTATGTCCTTTGCGGTAACCACCGCCGTGTAATCGAGTGTGCATCCCATGAGATCGATGCGAGTGCCGTCTCTGATGGGGACAACCCCATCGAAGTGATAGATGTCTCGGCCCGTAGTGTTCGCAAAAATTACGGTTCCGCTCGCACCTGCTTTCAGCGGATCGAGCAGTGCTCTTAGCGAAGCGGTATTTGTGCTCGCAGCTGCGGGATTATTCGGAGTTACGCCGTGCTGCATGACATCGAGCGCGCCAGTCGCATTGGACTGGGTCGCAGCGATCCGAGCACTACTAGAATTGCCTCCTTGCGTTTCGTTCGACTGAGCTGCAAATGAGTGCGCCAGCGCGCTAGGCCGCAGTACGACTGTTCCTACGGCCGAGGCCAAAAGAAGCTTAGATATATCTCGACGACGCACGTGTCACCGGTCGTAAACTGTCAACAGGATAGAACGCTAAGAGATGACGGATTGTACGGCTCAATCTGGCGACGGCGCTAGGGCGTGTGTCGAGCTTCTATAGGTTGCGCATGATCGCGTAGTGGCAAGTGCCGACAAATCCTAGGTTGGTCACTTCTATTTAACTGCTTGAACGCTTTTCGCCGAATAAAAATCGCGGTAAAGCGTATCTCCGAAGCCGTGGTTGTTCCCTGACGCTATCTCGACTTCATTAAGGAGACCGACGGACCCGCTGGTATGGATTATTTTCCATATGCGGGTATTGGTGTCAAAGCCGAAGTATAAATTGCCCAGCCCTGAAATGGCCTTAATTCCCGCCGAACGATAATTATCGTCAGGGATAGCTCCGCTAAACCACCGCGGCCGGTCGTCACCAAGCGCCGGTGCGAACTTGGCGAGATCGCATTGAGGCCAACCCGGTTTAAACATGAACGGCATCTTGTTGGCCCCGAAATTTGCCATTGGTGGGATTGGAGAAAACCCGCGGGAACTTGGATGCGCCAGCGAAATCCAAGCAGATAATCCAAGGAGGAGGGCGGTAAACACGGTTGTGGCCGCAACGAGGCGGTTAGCGTCACTGCTCGAAAGGACAGCGGACCTTGTCGCGTCCAACGGTCGCAGCGCCCGAACAAGAATGTAGGAGATAATGGGCAATACTGCCGCATGGATACGCAGTCCGCCATCTTTGTAAAAGAAGGGGATTGAGATCAGATATCCGAGCATGAACCAAGAAAAAAATGTTCGCATGATGCTGGGGGCTGCGAGCGTGCCGCGCTTCGATAGTAATAGACACGCGAGAATGCCGGCGAAGCACAGGGAAATAGCCATAATTGCGCTAGCCGGAATAAGTCGCAGCGGATCTCCCGCGGCGCCCAAAAATGCGAGTCGCGAGATTTGAGAAAAGCTCTGCAAGGGGCCTAGCGCCTGGCTCTCTACTAGTCCACGAACAAGGTCACCCGGATGTGCTCTCAAATGCTGCTTTGATGCCTGTAGAATTACGTGCGAACGCTGCGCTTCCGAGAGGTCGTCGAGAGTTTTCGGAAAGTCCTTCCCATATTGTTCCCACCCCTTGCCGCCGCTTACAAGACCATAAATAACATAAGAAAAATTGGCATTAAATGCGCCTCCGCCCTCACTCATGGTTCTGTTGAGTGTTATTGAAAGCGCGCTCGGGATGAGAATAGCGGCCACGAGAGCGACGAGGATGAGCGAGCGTTTTATCCGGCCGATGGGATAGATCGCAAAGCCAGCAAGTATCACGCAGGGGAGTACAAATTGTGCCGACGGGCGAATTGCGAGCGCGAAGGCGAGCAATAGTGTCCCCAGGCAGTAAGCCAACGCGCTTCTACGGTACAGTCCCAAGAGAAAGCCTACCAGCGCCAGCGTCCCGAATATGATTCCGTTGGTTTCGCTGAGTGTGGTTGGAAGGTATGGTTCTGCAAATACCAAAAGAAACGCGAAAAAAAGCAATCCCGATCGGAAGCCGTGTAGCGTCGCGACCACGGCACTTGCCAGAAACGCAGCGGCAGAGAATCCAAGTGCCTGTAGCAGCAAGAGCACTTTAAAGTGATCGCCAGATAGGTAGAGCCATAGAGCCGTTAACACTGTGTTGAGCGGTCTCCTCTGGGCCGAAGCGTCAAGAAATGTCTCACGAAGGAAAGTTTCGGCGGAAATGTAGTAGGAGCCGGCGTCGCTTATAGGCACAACGCCGCAAATGGCCATAATATTGGCCTTCGCCCCGATCCAAGCAACGAGCAGGGCTAGGAAGGCGAGCACTGGGACTATGAGTAATAGAAGTGACGTCCGGGCCGCTTCTAGGTCATGGCGCGCTACTGCTGGCCGCCACAAATACCAAATTGATCCTAGCAACACCCACTGCGGAAACAGCGCTACGATCGTTATAGCGTGTTGATCATATAATATTTGACAAACCAATCCAAAAAAGACGACAAGCAAAAAACCATTTCGCAAAATTCCACAATCTCGCGGACGAAGTACCTGAGAGATGGAATGCTTAATGAGCTGGTAGATCGCCATTATCGGATGATCTCTCAATCGCCGAGCTCAAATAGCACATTGATCGAGCCATTTTTAGGAACCGCCGAGTTGAGCGACGCAACGTCCGTTGGCAGTGCACGTCGCCCAGCGGGTTCTTTTGGCGAATATCCAAGATCGATAAAATTGCGCAGGATCTGCTCCATAACCGCCGGTTGCCCCTCTAGCAGGTATGGCGCCCACTCCATCAAAACGCGAGGTCTGAATCGACGAAGCGTGTTTGCGGACCCGGCAAGAACGTCCGCTTCGTTGCCATCGACGTCAAGTTTAACGAAGTCAATGCGATCAATTTGTTGTGCGGTGACGAACTCGTCGAGAGTTATTGCAATGGCTTGGGATGTGCTCATCAATTTACCGCGATGCTGCTCGTGCAATCCATCTTCGCTACGTAATGGCCAACTGGAATAAATCTCGGGCGTAATCGAGTTGCGATCTGCAGATACCAACATGGCGTGCACCAATTCGATGCTCGCGGACATAGCGGGATTGGCATCAACATTGCGCTTGAGTTTTTCGAACGCGTACTGTGTGGGCTCGAATGCGTAAACCTTGCCGCGGGCTCCCACGAGCTTGGCGAACGGAAGTGTATGCGCGCCTATGTTTGCGCCAATGTCCAAGACGATATCTCCAGGCTTTAGGATCGAGGCGTACAGTCGCAATGTTGCGAGCTCAAAGCCGCCGAAAAGAAATATCGAGAAATCGATTCCCTCTTGCAGATCTAGTTCCCAGGTTATGCCATTCCTTCGGATCAGCGCTTGATCCGATTTGCCAAGTAGTCGACGGGCACGGGAAACAACCGTATACGCAATGGTGGCGATCTTGATCTTTTGTGAGGTATTGAAATTGATCACGGCCTTTGCACCTTGTGACTGCCTTGGAATTGTGCCATTCGGTCAAGTCGTCTCAGTTTGATCAATGCGAACATCGCCCATCGCTTCTGATTGAGCTTGCTCTCAAGCCAGCGAACCGGTCGATAAGCCCATCCTGGAACGAATGCACGCATCGACACGCCTCCGGAAAGGAGGTATGAAAATGGCATAAGCAAATTGACGGATTCGATGTGCCACTCCGGAAACTCAGCTTGAAACCGCTTCTTGTCCCGTTCGAATAGTATCCAGGGTAGTGCGCCGTTCGCACCGGATAAAGGCCCCGTGTTGGGTATAGTCCAGCCTGCACCTAGATCGAATGGTTCAGAATGCAGCCTCTGATATATCCACCTCGACCAAGGTGTATTCCAAGGCTCGACCATTAAGACCTGTCCGCCGAACTTAATACACCGCGAGGCCTCCTTAAAGAAGCGCGACACGTCGGGAATATGATGCAGCACGTCAGTCATTACGATTCCGTCTAACTCGCCGCGAGCAAATGGCAGATGCTGCGCGTCCACTATTCGGTCTACACCAGGTGTCGGGAAGAGTTCGCTGGTGATGAGGCTAGTTACAAATTGATTGAAAAAACCGGCAGCGGAGCCAAGCTCAAGAAAACGAGCGTCAGCTGGCATGCAAGCTGCCAAACGCTGATACCATTCACGATAGATGTGATTTAGAAAGGCCTTTTCTTGAATGATTCTGCGGCGTAGGGCTGTCGTACGCGGATCGTCAACGTCCAGACCCTGGGTTGACGGGTGAGCGAGGATCCGATTGAGCAGACCTGACATAGGCGTTAGACAAACTTAATGCGGCGCGCGGCAAACATCACCATGCGCAGCAGTATTACGCCATGACGCCATCTTGAGATGTTGGTTTCACCGTAGCGCCGTGCGCGGTAGCGGACGGGCAGCTCCATGACCTTCAAATTAAGTTTGGCGGCGCCAAATAAAAGATCGAAATCCCCAAACGGGTCAAACTCGCCAAAGTATTTGCGGTTGGCGGCAATGCGTTCGTAATCGGTTTTCCATAAAACTTTTGTGCCGCACAGGGTGTCTCGCATGGGTTGTCCTAGCAACCAAGTGAATGCCCGTGCAAAGAATTTGTTGCCAACCAAATTGGCGAAACGCATTGCCTCATCCTGCATTGGATATACGAGGCGCACACCGTTGCAAAATTCTCCCTTGCCCGAGACCAACACGTCATAAAAACTTGGGAGAGTCTCTGGCGGCACCGTGATATCGGCGTCCAGAATCATAAGAATGTCGCCAGCAGCGGCGGCAAAACCTGCGCGAACCGCGTCGCCCTTGCCCTTTCCCGACTGCTTAAGGAGTTTGCAGTTGCGCTGTGGGTTCGCGATTATCGCATGCTGGATCGCCTCGAACGTGTCGTCCGAAGAATTACCCTCAACGAAGAGTATTTCGGTTCCCGCACCCATTTCCGGTATGCGCGCCATCAATTCATCGATATGGCCTGATTCGTTGCGCGCGGCCACGATGACTGAGACGAGCGGCAACGCAGTTGTCGGCTGCGACGCCGGCCTCGCTACCAGATAATTGGTCATGGCGAACCATCGAAAGGGCGCAATTTTAGCGAGGATCCGATTGGCGGTGCCGGCTCCGGGGAATGGCAGTGGGGCTACAACCTCCGACCAAGTACGCAATGGTTCAAAACCTGAAAGCTCCAGTAGATTCTCCAAATCGCCCGTCGTCAGCCAGTTCTGCGGCAAAGTTGGTGTCGCGATACGTAGTCGCTGCGCCCACGAAAGTGGGCCTTCCCAGAGATGACTGAAAAGATTAAAAATGACCCGAGTGAGAGGTGTGCAGCACGCGCGGATCTTTTCTAGCGCGACGTGCACATCCCAGAAGTCGTTGACAACGTCCGAAAGTACGATGAAGTCAAATGACTCGCCGTTTAGATCCAAGTCATGTACGTCGGCCACGTGAAAACTTAAGTTGGGATGCTTGGAGCGTGCGGATTCAATCATCTCAGGGGAGAAATCAATGCCGCAACCGTAAGCAGGCTTCAGTGATGCAAGTAAATCACCAGTCGCGCAGCCTATTTCAAGTACGCGCGCGCCTTCGGGAATAAGCAAGCGATAGACTTGTTGTAACCGGCGGCGGTAGTACCCCCCCCAGCTTCTCGGCGGCTTTTTCGCGATCGCGCTCCACGCCGCTCTTCGGGCAAGTTGATATTGTTCAGCCTCAATCAGAAAGGTGTCAGCTCGTGCGTTCAAGTTGCCGCCTCGAAAGGAATGCTCGGTCGAGAAACAGGGAAGGTGTTGGAGCCGTCAAAGGTTCAGACAGGCGCCCGATGAGGCTTGTCGAGACTGTTCTGGAGGAGCCAAGTCACACCACCAATCAGGCCCACGGCAGCCAAACTCAGTCCAATTAGGACTGAGACAATTAGAGCAGCTTCCTTTGGAATGCCAGCGAGGGCTAAGCCGTAAATCATCACACTCTCGCGCACTCCCCACCCGGCGATCGATACCGGCATCGTCGACATCAATGTGATCACGGGTACTAATGCAGCGCAAAGCAGAAGATTGTGTTGAGGGGCGACGGCGGCAAGCAAGACCAAGGTGGCAAGTATGGTGAATGCGTGCACAAGAAGTGACAATCCAAGTACCGGTACGATGGCTCGTTTGTCCGAGGTGATAGCACGCGTTGCCTCGGAAAGTGAACCAAGATGAAGTATCACTGGCCATCGTTGCAGCCATCGGGGTAAACGATCGAGCCAGAATGCCGCGAACAATGCCACTGTGGCGCCCGAGGTGACGACGCCGACTACGACCAGCGCCTCGATTCTGACTCTAAAAAATACAAGTATTGGAAAGAATATTATCGCCAAGAACGCGAGCAAAAGCATGCCATAGATGCGGTCGGAAAGGACTGTAATCACCGAAGCGCTTTTGCTGCAGCCGAGCCGGTACACGTACCACGCGCGTGCTACGTCGCCTCCGATAGAGGAAGGCAGTAACTGATTAAAAAACGCGCCGATTAGACTGATGCGCACCGTTGTCAATAGGCGAATCCCGAGATGATGATGGCGCAAAATTACCCACCATCGCCACGCGGCTACACAAGTCTGTACCGCGAATATAAGGATGACCGCTAAGATCAATGCAACCGATAGTTGTCGTGATTTTTCCCACACGGCGGCCAGGTTGAGTTTCCAGAAAACAACAACGATGAGGCCGACCGAGACTGCAGTCTTGGCCGCAAGCCACATCACATTGGTTTTGACACGGCTCGCGGATGTTGCGACCGCGTTCGTGCCCGGCGGAGCTTCATTAGTCATGACGACGTTTTCCGGGACGAATGGCTTCGATCCTGTGACGCTTCACCGATCGTGCAGCAGCGCCACTTCGACCACGCGGCGCCAGCGGCCGCGCACAGTTGCAGTCGTCCAAGCGCAAGTCGAGCATGAAACATTTTGAGCGGCCGGCCAGAGGCGCCGTGGAATTCTGCCGCGCAGGCTTGCCCAATTATTGTGTCGTGGCCGACATTCGCTGATTTTCTTGGGAGTATCGTTGGTAACATTCGAGAATTGCACCCACGCGAAATACGGCCAGCGCCCGCGGACGCAGAGTCGATAAAAACGCACGCGTGCGCCTCGGCACCCAATGCGGGCCTATCTCCACGTAGCTCGTTCGCCTTCGCGCGCGAACAATTCATGAACTATGCAGCCGTCGGGGTCATGGTAGCCGATTCAATTCTCATCAGCGGACCCAGGGCGACCACGCCGCTACAGATGGAGATTGTACCGCCCCGCGGTTCACGCTTTTTATTCGAGTGGTGCTGAGGATTCCTGACAATCCGGCACGCTTCTGGTAAGACCGCGGGCACGTGCGCGCTGGCATTCGACGGCGGAGCCGGGCTAAAGCGAACGGGTTTTTCGATGGATTCAAAGGAGGACTCTTGCCCCTTTCTGGGGGATCCAACCGCGGCACATGACGCACCCGGAAAGCGTCGCCGTCAGACGGCAGTCATTTTCGGGCGCCGGCCATTTGACGTGACCAACGGTTCGACTGGGGTGGCCGGCCGACCGAAGACCACAAGAGCCGGCTTCTGT
>Ga0075522_10002332_pt1 | contig 14165 bp, 8 predicted proteins | sample NGEPerA_FD_74796 | JGI IMG/M metagenome (GOLD analysis project Ga0075522, IMG submission 74796) | Arctic peat soil microbial communities from the Barrow Environmental Observatory site, Barrow, Alaska, USA - NGEE PermafrostL2-A | ecosystem: Environmental > Terrestrial > Soil > Wetlands > Peat ... | reverse complement strand
ATCCTCACCCATTGCAATGCGGGGTGGCTGGCCGCCGTGGACTGGGGCACCGCGCTGGCACCGGTGTACCGGGCGCACCAGCGCGGCATGTCCGTTCATGTCTGGGTGGATGAAACCCGTCCGCGCAATCAGGGCGCTTCGCTGACGGCGTGGGAACTGGGGCAGCAGGGTATTCCCCACACCGTCATCGCCGACAATACTGGCGGCCATCTGATGCAACAGGGAAAAGTGGATATCTGTCTGGTCGGCGCCGATCGGGTCGCCGCCAATGGCGACGTCTGCAACAAAATTGGCACCTACCTCAAGGCGTTGGCGGCGTTCGACAACAATGTGCCCTTCTACGCAGCGTTGCCGCACTCCACGATCGACTGGGAGATGCCGAGCGGCGCTTTGATCCGCATCGAGGAGCGGGATGCGGATGAGGTTCACACCATCGTTGGTCTGGACGCCCACGGCGCCCTGTCGCGGGTGCGCGTGACGCCGGTTGGCTCGGCGGCCGCCAACTATGCCTTCGACGTCACCCCCGCCAGGCTGGTCACCGGCCTCATCACCGAGCGCGGCGTCGGTGTGGCATCGCGCGCCGGACTTGCCGCGCTCTACCCCACCAAGGCGCCGACTCACGAGCCATGAAGAGCCTCTGGAACACGGAAGACGCGGCGGCATTGATCGCCCATTTCGCCGCCAGGGGCATTGCCGAGGACGTGGCACTGCGAATCTACTCCAGCCGCCTGCTCGGCTCCGACCCGAGGTTGGTCCAGCACGGTGGCGGAAACACTTCCCTGAAGACGCAGGAGCGACTCGTCACGGGGGAGTTGGTCGACGTCATCCGCGTGAAGGGCAGCGGCTGGGACTTGGGCGCTATCGAGCCCGAAGGCATGCCGGCGATGCGGCTTCAGCCGTTACTGGATCTGAAGCGCATTGCCCATCTGAGCGATGAGGCCATGGTGGCTGCGCAGCGTTCGGCACTGCTGGATGCTGCCTCTCCCACCCCTTCGGTGGAAACGCTGCTCCACGCCTGGACGCCGCACACCGTGATTGACCACACCCACGCCAATGCCGTGCTGGCGCTGGTGGATCAGGCGGATGGCGAAGCGCGGGCGAAGGAGTTGTTTGGCGTAGAACTCGCCATCTGTGAATACGTCATGCCGGGCTTTAATCTCGCGCAGCAGGTGCGCCAGGTCGTTGAGGTGACGCCAGCAATCCACGGGGTCATCCTGCTGCGCCATGGGATCTTTACCTGGGGTGCGGACGCCCGCGCATCGTACGAGCGCATGATCCAGATGGTGACCCGCGCCGAAGACGCCCTGGAGCGTGCCGGGCGACAGCGTCCCAGGGTTTCGAGCGCACCGCAGCCCTCAGAACGATTCGCGGCGCGGATCCTGCCGCTGCTGCGCGGCGCCCTGGCTGAGAATCTGGGTGAAGGCACCTGGAAGCGGATCATCCTGGAACGTCGCGTCTCACCGCAGATCCTGCAATATCTGCAGCACCCCGATCTGGCACGATTCAGCCAGGCAGGTCCCGCGACCCCCGATCACGTGCTGCGCATCAAGCCTTGGCCGCTACTTCTGTCTGACCTCGGTGAGGGATCCACAGAACAACTGCGTGGCCGCATTGGCGCTGCGGTCCGCGCCTTCAAGGACCGGTACGAGGCGTATTTTAAGCGCCATAACACCCGTGTGGGCGGCGATCGGATAGCGCTGGATTCCAATCCCAGGGTCATTCTTGTGCCGGGACTGGGGCTGATCGGGGTCGGCGCGCGGCACAGCGATGCCGTGGTCGCCGCCGATGTGGCGGAAACGAACGCGTCCGTGATTTTCGCCTCTGAGGCGCTCGGACCGTTCCTCAGCATCAGCGAGGCGGAAGTTTTCGATATCGAGTACTGGTCCTTAGAGCAGGCAAAACTCGGCAAGTCGAACCTGAAACGATTGAGCGGACAAATTGTGGCCGTTACCGGTGGCGGCGGCACGCTCGGTTCGGCAATTGCCCGGGCTTTCGCCGGTGAAGGGGCTGAGGTCGTTGTCCTGGATACCGACCTGGATGCCGCATTGGCCGCGGCGCGGTCGGTGCGGGGCCTGGGATTGCGATGCGACGTAACCAATGCGCGCGATGTTGCTGACACCATGGCCGCCATCATTGCTCGGCTCGGGGGCCTCGATATTCTGGTCTCCAACGCCGGAGCCGCCTGGACCGGTCCGATCGGCTCGGTCAGCGATGCAGACTTGCGTGCCAGCTTCGAACTGAATTTCTTTGGCCATCAGAACATGGCGCAAGCTGCGGTCGCGATCATGCAGAATCAGGGGACCGGCGGCGTCCTGCTGTTCAATGCCTCCAAACAGGCGCTGAATCCCGGCATGAACTTCGGGCCGTACGGAATTCCCAAGGCCGCACTCGTGGCGCTCGCCAAACAGTATGCCATCGACTATGGCCCGGTCGGTATTCGCGCCAACGTCGTCAATGCCGATCGCATCCGCTCAGGCCTCCTGACGGACCCCATGATCGCCGCTCGCTCAAGCGCGCGCGGCGTGTCTGAGGCGGAATATATGAGTGGCAACATGCTGGGACTGGAAGTACGCGCCGGCGACGTGGCAGAAGCCTTTGTCAGCCTCGCTCTCGCCAGCCGGACAACCGCGGCGATTTTGACGGTAGATGGCGGCAATATCGCCGCGGCCGTACGCTAGCGGACCCTCACAGCATGCGCCGCGTTCGCCTCGGCCAGGCGCTGTTCATGCGCCAGCTGGAAGACTGCATGCTGAGACTGCGTGCTACATCTTCTTGCAGTACACATACAGGATGTACGCCGCGATTTGCGCCTCGGAATCTGACTTCAGGTAGTTTTTCGGTGGAAACGCGCCGGTCGCGTTGCTGATCCGGTCCGCGAATGCTTTCTGGTCTTTCCACTTCTTCATGAAGGCGTCGCCCGTCAGCGGGGGTGTCATTCCACCGTTGTTGTCGAGCGCATGCAGATAATTGGCGTCCAAAATCCCGACATCCGGCGTTTCGTTGCGGAAGTTGCCGGCGGCCCGGCCCTTCAGATTGAAAAGGTGGCACAGCCCGCAACTCGAATCGTATGCCCATCGACCTTGCGTGGCTTGAGTCTTGGTGAAGGAGTTTTCCTTGCACAGATCGCCGGCGCAGGCGGGACCAACGATCACCAACAATATCAGCGCGCGGACCAGGTGCCTCATTCGGCTCTCCCAATTTGATTCGACGAGGTTCAAATCATTCTTGCTGCCACGGTTATCGAATTTAACCGTTGACAAGACAAGGGTCATGATACGAGTAGCCGGCCCGGCGATACGGGCCGCTGAGTGGATCGCTTGTGTGGCACTTGCGCGGCGTGAGAGCTGGATGCCGCACCGGCCGCGGCGGGGTGGGCGCGGGGCGTCAGACTGCGATGCGCCGTGACCAAAGCGGACTCTGATTTGACACAAAACCTCGTTTCATGGCTCCGGCGGCGCCTGATCCGATCGTGCTGAAATCACGCTTCTGGGAACGCTCACGTAGCGCCGCGCCAAGGCCGGCAGCACCAGCAGGTTGAGGATGGTCGAGGACACCAGGCCGCCCAGCACGGTGACTGCCATGGGGCCTTCGATTTCCTGGCCCGGCAGGTTCATGCCGACAGCCAGCGGCGCAAGCCCGAGTGCCGTCACCGCCGCGGTCATCAGGATGGGCACCAGGCGTTCGTTGGCGCCGCGTATCACGGTCTCGGTATTCCAGGGTGCGCCTTCCACCCCAACCAGGTGCTCGTAATGCGCCAGCTGCAGGATGGCATTGCGCGCACTGACGCCGAATACGGTCACGAGGCCCACCACCGTGCCCAGCGATACGCCAATGCCGGTCAGGGCAATCGCTGCGACGCTGCCGACCAGGGCAAATGGCAGATTGGCCAGCACCAGATAACTGTTGGCGCGCCAGCTGAACGATACAAACAGAATCATGACGATGAGCGCCAATGCGAGACCGGAATACAGGATGAGTTCATTGCGCGTCTGAGTCTCCGCCTCGGCGGCCCCGGAGAATTCTGTATAGACCCCTTTAGGCAGGACCACCTTGGTCGCGATGACCTGCGCGGCCTGCTTCACAACCGCTTGCAGTGAGGCACCATTGACATTGAAGGTCACGCTGATGCGTCGCTGGCCGCCGTCGTGCTCGATGCTGTAGCGATCCTGGGTCAGGAGGATCCGAGCGACCTGCGACAGCGGTACCGGGCCCAGCGGGCCGCTTACCATGAGCTGCGCCACTTGTGCCGGTTGATGGCGCAGCGCATCCGGCAGCAGCACGATGGCATCCACGGTCCGGGTGCCGCTGAAGGTCTGTCCGACCGGAGCTCCCGTATAGGCGGTCTCAATTGTCTCGAGCACATCCTGAGCCTTCAGCCCGCTGGCAGCCAGCGCATCGGGCCGCAGCTGGATGGCGATTGCCGGCGTGCCACTCTGGCGCTTGAACTGCAGGTCGATGATGCCCGGTACTTTCGCCAGGGCCGCGACGATCCTGTCACCGGTTGAATCCAGGGCATCCAAGTCATCCCCAAATACCTTGATGGCGACCTGCGCCGTCTCCCCGCTCAGGCTCTCGCTGATCCGGTCCCCGAGAAAGGTCACCACTTCGCTTTGCAGTCCCGGATAATGCGCTGCGATCTGGCGCAAGGCATCCTGCGCCGCACTCTGATCCACATCGGCGTCGGCTTTGAGTTCAACGTGGAACTCGCTGCGATGCGGACCCCAGGTGTCCTCACCCAGTTCGGCTCGGCCCACCTGTTGCGACACCATGTCGACATACGGCAACGCCAGGATTTCCGCGCTCATCCTTTTGCCGACGTCCAGCATCTCCTCCAGCGAAGTGCCCGGTATCGAACTCGACATCTGGATGACGAAGTGGCCCTCACGAAAATCGGGCATGAAGGTGCCGCCCAGAAAAGGCAGCGCGGCGGCCGCAGCGATCACGCAAACGACGAGTACCGCGATCACCGCTTTGAAATGCTGCGCTACCGTGTGCACGGCACGGGTTTGCCACACTTTCAATTGCAGCAGCCAGCGCGATTCAGTCCGCGTATCCTGGCGCGGCAGCAGCAGAGCACACAACGCCGGGGTCGCGGTCATTGCGACCAGCAGGGATGCGAGCACGGCGAAGATGAAGGCCAGCGCCAGGGGGCCGACAAAATGCCCCTGCACGCTGGAGGTGAATATCTCCGGCAAGAACACCGCGATGACGACCGCGGTCGCATAGATCACCGGTCCGCGCACCTCCAGGGAGGCCTCCCGGATCACCACCAGTCGGGCCAGCGGCTGCGCGAGCCGCAGGTTTTCCCGCAAACGACGCATGATGTTTTCGATGCCGATGATGGCATCGTCCACGAGCACGCCCAGTGCCACTGCGAAGCCGCCCAGCGTCATGGTATTGAGCGTCATGCCGATCTTGTCGAGGACAGCAATCGCCGCGAGCAATGAGAGCGGGATCGCGGTGAATGCGATCAGCGCCGCGCGGATATCGCGCAGGAACAGGTACAGCACCACGAAAATGAGCACGCCGGCGATGAGCAGCGACTTTTTGAGGTCGCCGAGTGCCCGCTCAATGAAATTCGCGGGGCGCTGGATGCCCGAATACACCGTGATCCCCTGCGCCTTAAGGGCCGGTTGCAGGCTGGTGAGTGCCTGCTCAACGGCGAGCGTGGTCGTCAGCGTGTTCGCTCCGTACTGGCTGGCGAGCGCTAGCAGCACGCCCGGCTTTCCCATGATGACCGCATCCCCTGAGCGCAGGGCCGGTGCGGTCTTCACGGCAGCGACGTCACTGAGTTGAATCGGAACGCCGTTGCGCACGGTGATGACGGCCTTACCCAAGGTGTCCGTATCAGGCGCCGGTATGGGCGACTGCATCAGCACCCGCTGGTTGGCAATGTCGATGAATCCGGCGCCTCGCAGCGGCAGCGCTGCGCGCGCCGCATCCGCGATGTCGGTGAGCGTGATGCCAAAGCTGGTCAGACGCTGCATGTCGGGTTGAATCTGGATCTGGCGCACGTTGCCGCCGAAAACAATGACATGCGCCACTCCCGGCACGGCCAACAGTCGTGGCTTGATCACCCAGTCGGCGGCATCGCGCAGGGCGTAAGCATCGATTTTGTCGGACACCAGGCCGATCTTGAGCAGATCCATGGTGCTGGAGACGAGCGGGGAGAGTTTCGGCACTCCCGCGCCGGTCGGCAAACTGCTGCCCAGTTCCGAGAGGCGTTCGGATATCCCCTGGCGGGCGATGTGCAGATCGATGTTGTCCTGAAATGTGATGGTCACGACGGACAGTCCCGGAATGGACTCCGAGCGCATGGTCGCCAGTCCCGAGGCGCCATTGACGGCGTTCTCGACCGGCCTGGTGACGAGTTCCTCCACCTGTTGCGGGGAGAATCCCGGCGCTTCGGTCTGGATATCGACCTGTGAGGGAACAAAGTCGGGGAAGACATCCAGCGGCGCACGCAGCGCACCCCAGCACCCCAGGACGAGCGCCAGCACGCTTAAGGCCGTGACGGCGCCGAAGCGACTCACGCATAGCCCGATAAGCGCTCGCATTGGCTTTTAGTCCGCCTCGGTGCTGGGATTCAATTCACGCGCCAGCAGCAATCCCGCCGCCGTCGTGACCAGCTTGTCCCCCGGTGCAATGCCCTGGGTCACGACGAACGCGTCCCCTACCCCTCGATCGGTGGCCACTTCCCGGCGCACGTACATCCCGGGTTTCGTTTCCACATAGCACCAGTACTTGCCCTCGCTGATGACCAGTGCTGCCGCAGGTACCAATACGCCACGCTGCGCCGGTCCCGCCTCGGGCGCCCACACGAGCAACCGTTCTCCCTCCCCGGCATCGCTGTCACGGAGCAGGGCAAAGAAACTGCGTCCCGGCAGGCTCGCATCGGCCGGTGCGTTCCAGACCGGATGCAGTTTCCAGCCCGGAGTTTGCACCCCGCCCGGTGGCGTCGTTCCGAGGTGTGCCGCGCGCAAGCTTGCCGGGGCGCCTCCCTGCAGCGTGCCCAAGGGAAACGTCGCCCGCAGCAACTTCACCTTGCCGCTGGCCAGATCCTGCAGCGCCAAACCAGTGCTGGCGAGTGGCCCTTCGCCAATCACGGAGGACAAGCGCCGCTCGGCCAGCGCCAGCGCCGCAGAGTCGGTTGCCACCTGCCGGGCGGCGGTCTCCACCGCATCGGATGACATGGCGCCTGGCGTACCCGCGAGGCGCTGCGCGCGCGCTGCCGCAGCACGGCTCTGCTGCTGTGCCGCCTGTGCAGTCGTCAGTTCCGCAACGGCAGGCGCAATGGCATCGTGTGGGACGATGACCCCGTAGCCGATGGTTTCCGCGGTGTAGTCAGCCGCTTTCGCCGGCTGTGTGGCGACGCCGAGTTTTGCCACCTGTTCGGCCGTCAGGGTGACGCCCTCTGCCGAGGTTGCGGCTTCCTTCTCAGGCTCCCCTTTTGCCGCCGGCTGCGCCGCATCGGTGCCCTTCGCCTCATCAGGGGATGAGGCGTGATGACAACCGGCCAGAACCAGCCATCCCAGGCTCACGGCCGCCACGCGCGCAGCAGCCGCCAGCGCGGTCGGTCGGCCGATTTTTGTGGTCAATGATGTCACTCGTGAAGCTCCCAGCCGCCGCCCAATGCCTTGCACAGACCGACCAGGGCCTGCAGGCGCGCGAGTTTATATTGACTGTCCTGATCCCGGGCGGCGTACAGGGTGCGTTGGGCCTCGAGCACCGCGAGAAAATCCCCGGCACCCTGGCGGTAACGCAGCTGCGCACCATCGAACGCCTGCTGACTTTGCTTCAGGCTTTCCTCGTGGAACTGTCGTGCCGCATCGAGATTGTGAATCGCGGCGAGTGCATTCTCGACGTCCACGAGCGAGGCGAGGATGGCTTTGCGGTAGGTCGCAAGCAGCTCCTCCTGCTTGCCGCGTGTTTCATCGCGCACGGCGCGCAACCGGCCGCCATCGAAGATGCTTTGCGTGAGTGCAGCTCCCAGATTCAAGGTGGGGCCCGCGCCGGACAGTGTGATCACGGCTGCGTTCAGCGCTGGGTTTTGCAGGCCGCCTGCAGCGGTTAAGGTCAAAGACGGCAGCATCGCGGCGCGAGCCGCGACCAGGTCCGCGTCCGCCGCTCGCAGATCCGCCTCGGCTGAGTACACATCGGGGCGCCGGGTGAGCAATTGCGTCGGCAGCCCGGGAGCCACCTGAGGTTCTGCCACCGAATCCAGGGTTGCCTCCGGCACGTCAAACCCTTCCGGCGGCCGCCCCACCAGCACGGCGAGGGCCGTCAACGCTTCCTGCTCGCGTTGCTTCAGTTCCGGAAGCACCAGTTGCGCGGAGGCCAGCACCGTACGTTGGGTGGCCAGAGTCACCGGATCGGAGGAGCCGGCATTGAACCGTGTCTGGACCACATCGAGCAGCCCGCGAGCGCCGTCCAGGTCTGCCTGGGCGACTTTGAGCCGCGCCCGGATGGACAGCAGCTCGAAATACCCGTTGGCGACGCCCGCCATGGTCGTCAACGCAAGCGTATCCCGGTCGGCACGGGCCGCCGTGCCGAGGAAGCGTGCCGCATTCGCTGTCGCGCGGTTTTTTCCCCAGAAGTCCACTTCGTAGCTCGCGGACAGCAGTGCCGACCAGTCAAGCTCATGGGCACTGCCATGGCTGGAATGGCCGGCAAGGAAATTGCCGTTACCGGTCCCATCAATGCTGGGAAGTATGGCGGCCCCGGCCTGCCGCGCGCGCGCATCGGCTTGCTCGATGCGGGCGCGCGCCGCGGCCAGATCGAGGTTCTGGCTCGTCGCGTCCGTCAGCAGCGCATCAAGAGCCGGGCTTTTGAAGCCGCGATACCAGTCTTTACCCGGCCACGCCGCCTCCTGACCGGCAGTGGCGTTCTGGAATGCCTCCGGCACCTCGGGAACCACCGGCTTCGATGCCTGCAGTGCACAACTGCTGCACGCCAGCAGCGCCACTGCGCATGCTACCAAGTGGTTGCCACCCTGGAACATTCTGCCCTCAGTCTGCCGTTTGGAGCGAGGCTAGCAAGCCCTTTTGGCCGGAAGTGTATATCTTTGTAAACTTCCCCAGCGTCCCGCGCGGGCATATTGCGCCCTGCCGCGCAGGCCATCATGCCGCTTAAGGAGAACGCCGTGTTCACTCACCGTGCCGCCCGAATCATCGGCTCAGGATTGCTCGCCTGTCTTGCGACAGTGGTGCTGGCTGCCGGCGCATCGCCGGACTCCGCCATGCAGGTGGTGCAGCGCTGGAAGATTGGTGGCGCCGGCGGCTGGGACTACCTCACCGTGGACTCCAAGCACCGGCTGTTCGTAAGTCGCGGCACTGAGGTCGACGTCCTCGACACCCAGTCCGGAAAATTGCTGGGTACCATTCCCGACACGCAAGGCGTGCATGGCATCGCCCTGGCGCCCGATCTGCATCGTGGCTTCACGAGCAATGGCCGGGCGGACTCGGTCACGGTTTTCGATCTGGATACCCTCAAGACAATCCGGGAGGTCAAGGTCCCGGGGCACAACCCCGATGCCATCCTGTACGAGTCCAAAGGCAAGCATGTCTTCACCTTTGATGGCCGCAGCAAGGATGTCACCGTGCTGGATGCGTCGACCCTGGCGATCGTCGCCACCATTCCGGTGCCGGACAAGCCCGAATTTGCACAGGACGACCAGGCGGGCCACATCTTCGCGAATATCGAGAGTGATCCCGGACAGATCGTCAAGATCGACAGCCGCAAGCTTACCGTCGAGGCCACCTGGCCGCTGCCCGGATGCAATTCACCCAGTGGTCTTGCAATCGATCGCGTCCATCACCGTCTGTTCTCCGTCTGCGACGGCAACGTCATGGCCGTCACCAACGCTGAGACCGGCGCCCAAGTGGCGCAGGTACCCATCGGCAAAGGGCCTGACGCCGCCGCCTACGATGAGAAACGCCATCTCGTATTCAGCTCCAACGGGGAGGGCACCCTCACGGTAATCCGCCAGGAGTCCGCCGATCGCTACCGCGTGGTGGACACGGTGAAGACCCAGGCAGGCGCCCGTACCATGGCGCTTGACCCGAACGGACGCGTCTATCTTGTCACCGCCGAGTTCGGTGCGGCCCCGGCCGCCTCCGCGGATCAGCCCCGTCCCCGGCCCGTGCCGGTGCCCGACTCCTTCACGGTGCTCGTGGTGGGAACCCACTGACATCCAGCGGCGTCTGCCGATACGGCACGCTGGAATGCAACCTCCATGCGACTCTTGCTGACCGAGGATGACGCCGAGCTGGCGCAGTCCCTGATTGATCGATTCCGCGATCAGAGCTATGAAGTGGTGCATGTTGCAGACGGCATCCTGGGTCTTAAGGAAGCGACCGAACAGGACTTCGATGCCATCATCGTCGACCGCATGCTCCCGGGTATGGACGGCCTGGAGCTCGTGAAGGCAATTCGCAGGCTCAAATCCACGCCCATCATCTACCTGACCACCATGAGTGGTATCGATGATCGAGTCCGCGGACTGGAGGCAGGCGGTGATGATTATCTGATCAAGCCGTTTGCATTCGAGGAGCTGCTGGCGCGGATTCGGGTAATGACGCGCCGCCATGCTCCACCCTCCTCCAGGCTGTTTGCAGGCTCCATCGCAATGGACCTGGTACAACGTACGGTCACACGGCATGGTCACCCCATCGAGCTGCTTCCCCAGGAGTTCCGGCTGCTGGAATATCTGATCCGCAACGCAGACCGGGCCGTCACCCGCAAGATGCTGCTGGAGAATGTCTGGGACATTCACTTCGATCCCCACACCAGCGTGGTCGAAAGTCATATCAGCCGGCTGCGCGCGCGCCTCAACGCCCGCGGCGATCCCGACGCGATCCAGACTGTGCGCGGCACCGGGTACCGACTGCTTGCGTCCAATTAGAATCTTCAAGGCCGAGTCGTTTCGGCTTGCCGCGCTGTTTGCGCTCGTATTCCTCGCGCTGACGGCGGCGCTCATCGGCACGGTGCTGTGGATCGTCGCCGGCACCGAACGGCAGATGCTGATTGCGGCCAACGACACCGACATATCTACGGTAACAAATGGCCTGCGCGCGGAGGGACTGGATGAGGCGATCGAGGTGGTTCAGCAAACCCTGGGCAGACCCGCCGCCACTGCGGGCTTCGCGCATCGCATCACAGCCGAAAGTTATATGGTGATCGAGGAGGCATCCGGGAAAGTACTGGCAGGGAACCTGCCGTTCGTCCAGTGTCGCCCCGACATCTTTACGGTAGCCCTGCCTGCGGTCGGCGGCCGCCACCATCCGAGAACAGTGCTCGGCCGCTGCGCCGGGCTCACCTCCACTACGGTGGTATTTGTCGGGCGCGATACCTTTGCGATGTACGCGACCCGCGAGCGAATCCTCCATGCATTTGCCTGGGTGTCCCTGGGGACCTGCGTGTTTTCCATCCTCGGCGGCCTGTTTCTGGGCCGCCGGTTCATGGCGCGGGTGGATGCCGTCACGCAGACCTGCGAACGGGTGATTGCCGGGAAATTCAACGAGCGCATTCCAACACGTGGCCGCGATGACGAGTGGGACCGCTTGGCTCGCGCCATCAACGAAATGCTCGATCGTATCTCCATGCTGCTGGAGAACCTGCAGCAGGTTTCCAGCGACATAGCACACGATCTACGCACGCCATTGACGCGGCTGCGAAACCGCCTGGAGGCTGCCAGAGAACGGCCGCCGGGCATCGAGCTGTATCCGGCAGTCATCACACGGGCGCTCGACGATACCGATCAGCTGCTGTCGATGTTCTCGGCCCTGTTGCGTATTTCGCAAATTGAATCCGGTACCCGGGTTCAGACCTTCACCCCGGTGAGCCTCTCGGATGTGCTGCACAGACTTTTTGAAATATACCTGCCGGTGGCAGAGGACTGCGCGCACTGGCTATCTGCGAATCTGACTTCCGGCGTCACGGTTCGCGGCGATCAGGAACTCCTGACACAGCTCTTCAGCAACCTGATCGAGAATGCCATTCGTCATACGCCGAACGGGACGCGGATCCAGATTGCCCTGGAACTGCTGGGGGGTGAGGCGCTGGCATCCGTCATCGATGACGGAGCGGGCGTTGCGCCGGAAGATCGCGACAAGGTTACGCGACGATTCTATCGCGGCACCGCGAGCCGCACAGCAGAAGGCCACGGCTTAGGATTGGCATTGGCGGCTGCCATCGCGCAGCTGCACAACGCAAGACTGGAATTGCGCGATGCGGGGCCGGGACTGCGTGTGAACATAGTGTTTCCGCAGTGACGGTTCAGCAGCACGTAACCACGTCCGAAACGACAAAGGCGGTCCGCTTGCGCGCGGCCGCCTTTGCGTTCAGATCACCTCAGTCGGGCGCCCTCAGAGCTTCAATTTCGCGCCGAGGTAGAAGCGCCGACCGATGGTGTCGTAGTTGGCGTTGGTGGAACCGATCGCCGTCGTCGAGGCGTTGGCACCCACCCATACCGGCCAGGCGTTGATCAGATTGTCGATACCCCCGCGCAGCGTGATGGCATCCGTCAGCGCATAGCTGGTGAAGAAATCCACCTCGTTGTAGGCATTGGCGGCACCTGTCGTGCCCGGCGTGCTCGGATCCGCATCCGCCGCAGGCAGATGCTTCCATCGGAAACCGAGCGATGCCGGTCCGACCGAATACGCAAAGGTGCTGAGGAGGTTATCCCGATACGAGTTGTTGGTGATCGTCCCCGTATAGTTGATATAGGCCGCGCCCTGGAAAGGTGACACGGCATAGCGATCCAGATAGTTCGCGACGATATTGACGCTGATGCCACCGGGCACCGCCTGGAACAGACCGGTGTCGCTGAAGTGCAGGCCCCAATCCAGTTCCAGGTCGATGCCGCGTGACTGGATGCCACCCTGATTCACGTAGGGCGCGATGTAGTTTCTGGGCGCGCCGTAGAAGTCAAAGGCCGCCGGTGCATACTCACGGTTGATGTAGGCGCAATATGGATTGCCCGCCACCAGCTGCGCGCCCGTCAAGCTGCCCGCAGGCGAGCCGATCAGACGGTTGTACTGGGCGTCCAGACACTCCTGATACACCTGTCCGAAGGTGGGCACACCAATCGCGCCATTGACCTGGATCTGGTACCAGTCCAACGACATGCGCAGGCGCTGGGTGTAGGCATTCTGGAAGGGCGAGTTGAGGACGAAGCCCACCGTGACGGTCCGCGCGACCTCGGACTTCAGCGCCGGATTTCCGGAATTCAGACCCAGCACGAAGGGAAACGGTGCGGGCGATGGGCCGAAGACGTTGTACTGGTAGTTGTTGGCACTGCCGCCCGGCGTCATGAGTGCGGCCGCGACCGCTGCGGGCGCTCCGCCCCGTTGAATGAGGTACTCGCAGGCCGCCTGCACATTGTACCGGTTGGGATTGCCGGCGGCATTACCGTAGGATGGCGTCGTTCCGGGGTACACAGCGCAAGGATCCGCCCCGAAGCCGAGGGCGCTGCCGCCCAACGGTGTAAACAATTCGGCAATGTTCGGCGCGCGATTGGCGACTTCCAGACCGCCGCGGACATTCACCCAGTCATTCACTACCCAGTTGCCCAACAGTTTCCAGGTCTTGACGTCATGGCCTGTGCTGGAAATTGCTACCCCCGGCGAGGACTCACTGTAGTTCGAAAAGCGGATGCCCGGATCGATCTCAATCGACTTGGCAAAGGGCAGGTCCTTGACGAGCGGGATCGAGAATTCGGTATAGACCTCCTCGACCCCCGTGCCACCGATGACGGCCGTGGGCAAGGCGATGTTCTGATCAATTTCCGGGTAAGCCTGCAGCGCGGTGTAACCCGAGTCCGGTGTGAAGGAGTATCTTTCCCCGCGATAGTCAGCGCCCAGCGCAAAGCGCAGCCGGCCGGCATTAAACGGCATGTCGAGCAGGCTGCCCTGCAGATCGCCTTCATAGATGTTCTGCTCGATCGTCGTGACGTTGTTCAAGGCCGGATCGGCGTAGGCATTGCAATTCGCCGACACCGTGGTGGCGGTGTTGACCGCGCCGGTGGCGGTAAAGAACGGCAGTCCCGAGGTGCAGCCACCGCCGACCGAGATCGGGTATTGGGTGTTGGTCCAGCCCTGGCCGTACAAATTCGAGCTCACAATGGTCTGCAGCCGGCTCAAGTTCGAGAAGCCGTTGAGCTGGGC
>Ga0075522_10002327_pt1 | contig 14180 bp, 13 predicted proteins | sample NGEPerA_FD_74796 | JGI IMG/M metagenome (GOLD analysis project Ga0075522, IMG submission 74796) | Arctic peat soil microbial communities from the Barrow Environmental Observatory site, Barrow, Alaska, USA - NGEE PermafrostL2-A | ecosystem: Environmental > Terrestrial > Soil > Wetlands > Peat ... | reverse complement strand
CGCCCGGATTTTCAGGAGCTCGTCGGCAAATACAACTGGCATACCCGCTTTCGACATCTTATTGCCACTAGATAACCCCAGCACCAAATTGGGGCGAGAGGACCTAGTTCGACGTGAATAGTTATCAAGCTTGGAGCGATCTTTGGCGACAGTCGAGACAATTAGCTATCGAGTTGACGCCCGCCGGTCGCATGCGATATCCCCGCTAAGTGGATTTGTTAATACAGGTGCGCTTACGCTAATTGCAATCCTTGTCCAGGGCTATCATCCCTACGCTGAAGACGGCGGGCTTTATCTTGCCGGTGTAAAGAGACTTCTCTATCCTTCGCTCTACCCAACGTGGACAGAATTCGTGACTGCGCAAACCGGCTACTCACTATTTGCGCCTGCAGTTGCTGCGTTGGTACGTTTCTTACATCTGAACCTCATGACTGGCATATTGCTAATCTACGTCGCAAGCATTTGGGGTACCTTGTTGGCTGCTTGGATGCTAGCCGCGCGCTGCTTCGAGGGTATTGAGGCGTCTATTGGGTCGGTACTGTTGCTCGCAGTCTGGCTTGCGATGCCGGTTGCTGGAACGTCCCTGATGATGATGGATCCTTACGTGACCGCGCGGAGTATTTCTACACCACTCGGATTACTTGCATTTTCTGGTGCCGTTGACGTGCATCGATCTCTAGAATGCGGATTTGCCATAGCGCCCTGGAAAATCGGCGTGTATTTGGGAAGTGCGTTGATAGCCGAGTTGGCGCATCCGTTGATGGCCACGTACGCCCTCTCCCGTGCTGCGTTGTTTCTCACCGTGTCACTGCCGGATCGCAAGCGGCGTCTTGCTACTATTTACGGACTTATGCTATTTGCGCTCGCGGCCGCCGCTTGCATCTTTTTTCTGGCTCCGTCGCAAACGCCAGAATACATTCGAGCAGCCCAAACGCGCGCCTACTGGTTTATTGATTCCTGGCAATCGTATGAGCTATTCGGTCTCGTGGCCCCGTTGGTCGTAATAGCTGCTATCGCAGCACGAACTAGAAATTTAGAAAACGACACCGTTCGCTCGATGGCATATACCGTCGCCCTTGCCGGAGCTGCCGGTGTGATGATCGCGCTAATTTTCGCCCGAACCGCGTCGGCTTCCTATGCCGTGGCCAGATTGCAACCATTGCGCATATTCCAATTCATCTACTTGCTTATGATTCTGTTGCTCGGAGGATTCCTGTGCGTTGCAATTCTCAAGCGCAGGTTGTGGGCATGGGCAACGCTACTTGTTTTAAGCGGTGGTGGGATGTTCTTGCTGCAGCTGCAAACGTATCCGCATTCCGCACACCTGGAATTACCGTGGGACAGCCCTCGCAATGGCTGGCATCAAGGATTTCTTTGGATTCGACAGAATGCGCCGAGTGATGCACTATTCGCACTTGACGCCAAATACATTTCCGCAAATGGCGAAGACTCGCAAAACTTCAGGGCAATTGCAGAGCGAAGCGCACTGCCGGACTATTCCAAGGATGGCGGTCTGGCCTCGATTACTCCGAAGCTCGCCCGCCAATGGAGCTATGGAGAGAACATTCAAACCGATCTCGACATTGAATCAGATTCAACTCGTGCAGCAAAACTCGCCCGGACTTCCGCAAGTTGGCTCGTGTTATCGAGCGATGCTCACACTGAGCTGAACTGTCCGTACGCGAATCAGTCGATGAAGGTATGTCGAATCGCGGAATCGCCGAACCCGGCCCGGGTTTCAGGACGCTAACATCTGCCCCAGCCGATGCTCAGAGACATCTCCATTAGTTTAGTAGGATCAGCATTACGGGGATTGGTGGACGCGGAAGGAATCGAACCTTCAACCTGTCGGTTAAGAGCCGAATGCTCTGCCAGTTGAGCTACGCGTCCAGCCTGGAAAAAATCGCGCTGCTAAGGAATTTGCGCACGACTTGAGCAGGAGAAAAATCAACCCGCACCTCTGAAAATATAGCACATTCGAGGCCCGAAACCAAAGCTGCGGCGGCCCAATTTGAGCTGCATATTCAGTGCATTAACTCGGATGCCGATTCTTCGCCTCAGGCGTTTCCGGATTCATTCTCCGCGCGCACTACTACGACTCCGCGTGTTCGGCGATCCCACCAGGCTACCAGCAGCGGAGCAAGAAACGCGCTAACGATCACGCTCGCAGCCACCAGGACGGTTGCCGGGCCTGCCGCAGATTTATATTTTGGATCGGCCGCAGCCACGAGTGCCGGTACCACCGCGGCATTACCAGCCGTTGTCGAAGCAGCAATACCCGCCACTCCCGTGCCGCCGGTAAGCCGATCGGCCACAAATAAAAATGCTCCGGACACCACGATGACGGCAACTCCAAGTCCGATGCCGAGCAGCCCGGCTTGCCAGATGAGCTTTAGATTCAAAGTTGCACCCAGGCCAAATGCAAAAAAAGGAATGATCGCCGGGGCGGCTTTACCAAGCAGAACCCGAAACTCATCGTCGAGATTTCCCAGTGCCATTCCGATAAACAGCGGCAGAATCGCGCCGACCAGCGTTTGCCAGGGAAAGCTCGACAGTCCCGCGACGCCGAGCGTCACCATCGTAAAAAACGGCCCCGACTCCAGGGCCATCATGCAATAGGCGCCGGCATCTTCCGGCCGTCCATACTGTTCCATCAGCGCGACGTACAGCCCGCCATTTGTGTCGTTGAATGCGGCAACCACCGCCAGCGTGGAAATGCCAGCCAGCCAGCCGCTCTGGATAGGAAGAACTCCGATCGTGTGGCCCAGTGCGTATCCAATGATGATGCCCACACCCACTTTGGCCAGTGTCATCACGCCGCCGCGTTGCAGCATTCGCGGCAGCGCACGCACTGAAATCGTGCTCCCCAGGCAGATGAAGAAAACCGCGATCAGCGGAATTGCACCAGTAAACAATGCGCCGGTAAATGACCCGAACACCTGCGCTGTATCCGGTGCAAATGTGGTGATGATCGATCCGCATGCGAGCGGAACCACCATCATCCCACCAGGGACTTTTTCAATCGTTCGCTTGATCTTGATGGCCGGCTCCCAATCGCTGAAATACGTTCCATTGCGAAATTGAATGTCGGTCGAAGTGTATCAGTGCACACGCCTCTTGAGCAGTCCTAGAGACTGGTTGGCATTTTAGTCATGTTGGCTGACGGCAAATGCGCCGGCGAATTCTTCCTCCTGCTCAGACAGCAGCCGGACAACGTGGTTCACAATGATCAGGTCCTCAGCCGGAGGAATCACGCGCACCGTCACCGGCGAGTTTTCCGCTGAAATTACCGCAGCGCCGCGAACATTGTTCCTTTCGGAATCAAGCACAATTCCAAGCGCGCTCAGGCCTGCGCAAATCTCAGCGCGCACGGCGATATCGTTTTCGCCAATGCCGCCTGTAAACACCAGCATGTCAAGCCCACCCAGCTCAGCAAAAAAGCTGCCCGTCCAACTCGCCACTGCGCGGGCAAACTTGTCCACCGCGAGTCGCGCCTTTTTGTTGCCTGCACTAATCGCGCTGCGCAGGTCGCGCATGTCGTTTGAGAGCTCGCTCATGCCCAGCAGGCCAGCCTTCTTGCTCACTGCCGCTTCCAAAATGTCGGCAGCTTCCTCCACGCTCTTTGCCCTGGTTGCAATTTTGCGCAACATAAATAGCAGCACCCCGGGATCGATATCGCCCGTTCGCGTACCGCTGATGATTCCACCAGTTGGCGTCAGGCCCATGGAAGTGTCGACGCATTTGCCCTCGCGAACTGCGGAAATTGACGCACCGTTGCCCAGGTGAGCCACGATCAGCCTTGCCGGAACATTCGGCTGAAGCTGATGAATGATCGACTCGTAGGAAATACCGTGGAACCCAATGCGTCGCACACCCATGGCTGAGTACTCTGCCGGCAGCGGCATATGGGTGGAGACTTCCGGCATGGTGCGATGGAAATACGAATCGGAACACGCAAAGCTCGGCGCATCGGGGAACAACTCAAGAGCCTGCCGCATAATATAAGCGCCTATGGGCGTGTGGAGCGGCGCGAAATCCTTGTAGCGCTCCATCTCGTCAATCGTCTCCGGCGTCACGCGCTGGTTAATCTGCAGTGTCGGAGCGCCGCAAACCATGCGGTGTCCGATCGCGCTGGGGCGAGGGAAGTCGCCAGAGTGCAGTAGATCGGCAACGAGTTTGAATGCGACCGAACGGTTCGGAAGCGCCGGCGATTGATCGACGAGTTTATTGCCGCTCGAGTCCTTGATCCAGAATTTGCCTTGCTCGGTGCCGATCCCGTCCACTGCGCCTTCGTAGAGCCTCAAAGGCTCTGCGCCACCTGCCTCATAAATTGCAAACTTGATTGAAGAAGAACCGCTGTTCAAGACCAATATGGGCAATGAAGACATGAAATATGATCCCCTTAGTTATTTGCTGTGGCTGAATTCATCAGCCGGTTAATTTTTTGCCGCCATGCATTTCCGCTGCGGCACAAGTGCACTCGGCCGACGCGGGTGCACTTAAGTTGAGCTAGGTTCCGCTATCTCTGCATAGGTTTGGAGCAAATCTCGTGCTGCGCGAAACGACGTAATCCGCCCTTCGAGCACTTCCTTTTCGAGCGTGTCTTTGCGCTGCTTAATTGCCGGATGAGCCTCGAACCGCTGTCGCAAACTCTCGCGGATAATCTCATGCATCCACCTCTGCGTCTGATTCTGCCGGGCTAGTGCGAACCAGCCATTAGACTTGGTCATCGCCGTATACTCAATTACGCAATTCCAAAGTTCAGCAATGCCTTTACCTGTCAGCGCCGAGCAGGTAAGTGCGCGCGGCGTCCATCCAGACTGCGGCGCCGGTGGATAATGCAGCGCATTCTGAGCCTCAGAGCGCGCCTTTTCCGCTGCCCGTGTATTCGCACCGTCAGCCTTGTTGATCGCTACCAAGTCGGCCAGTTCCATCACACCGCGCTTCATGCCCTGCAATTCATCGCCGGCGCCGGCAAGTGAAATCAGCATAAAAAAATCCACCATGTCGTGAACCGTAGTCTCTGATTGCCCTACGCCCACCGTCTCAACCAGGATGTTTTCGTACCCCGCTGCTTCACACAGCAGCATGGTTTCGCGCGTGCGCTGAGCCACGCCGCCCAGCGTTCCACGGGATGGTGATGGACGCACGAATGCCATGTCACTAGCGGAGAGGGAATTCATCCTCGTCTTATCGCCTAGAATGCTGCCGCCCGAGACTTTGCTGCTGGGGTCGATGGCCAGAACCGCCACTTTTTTCACGCGGTCACTGATCAAATAGCTGCCGAGCACTTCGATAACGCTGCTCTTACCCGCGCCGGGAACCCCAGTAATCCCCACGCGAATTGAGTTGCCGCTGTGCGGCAAACACTCTTCAACAATCTGCTCGGCTATGGCGCGATCAGTTTCGCGCGAGCTCTCAACGAGAGTGATGGCCCGCGCCAGGATCGTGCGGTCACCGTGCAAAATGCCATCGACGTATTGCTGAAGCGAAAGAGTGCCGCGCCGGCCACTCGCACGATGCACAGTCTCCTGTGGTGGCTCGGGCGGCAAGCAACCGGGCAGAACATGCAACGCACTTTCTTTCACGTTCATCAATGAACAACCTCAAGCCGGGCAGCCGGCTAGAATCTCGACAATCCGCTGCGCAGCCACTGGGATCACGGTACCGGGCCCGTAAATGCCGGCCACGCCCGCGTTGTACAAAAATTCGTAGTCCTGCGGCGGAATCACGCCGCCTACAACAACCAGAATGTCACCGCGATTCATCCCCTTGAGCTCAACGATCAGTTGCGGAACCAGCGTCTTATGGCCCGCAGCCAACGACGATACGCCAACTACGTGCACATCGTTCTCAGCCGCGTGGCGCGCAACCTCGCGCGGAGTTTGGAAAAGCGGACCGATGTCCACATCAAACCCGATATCGGCAAAGGCAGTCGCAATCACCTTTGCTCCGCGATCGTGCCCATCCTGGCCCATCTTGGCCACCAGGATTCGTGGACGCCGTCCCTCCGCTTCCTCGAACTCCTTCACCATTTCCACGGCTTTATTGAACTCCAACGCCTGGCCGCTGGCCGCAGAATAAACACCGGCAATCGTGCGCGTCGTCGCCTGGTAGCGTCCCCAAACTTTTTCGAGCGCGCTTGATATTTCGCCGAGAGTCGCCCGTTTACGTGCCGCATCAACCGCGCACTCCAGCAGATTGCCCTCGCACGTCGACGCGCATCGTTCAAGCAGTTCGAGCGAATGCTGCACCGCCAGGGCATCGCGATCGTGTTTGAGCTGCGATAGCCGAGCCAACTGCGACTTCCGCACCGCGTCGTTGTCGATATCGAGGACCGGAATCATCGGCTCTTCGGACGACTGGTATGCATTGAGCCCCACAATAATGTCATCGCCGGAATCAATGCGGGCCTGCCGGCGCGCCGCGGCTTCTTCAATGCGCATCTTGGGAACACCGGTTTCAATGGCCTTCGCCATGCCGCCCAGCTCTTCCACTTCCTTGATCAATTCCCATGCAGCGTGCATCAGCTCGTGCGTCAGCCGCTCAACATAATAAGAACCACCCCAAGGATCGACCACCCGCGTAATATCGGTTTCTTCCTGCAGATAAATTTGTGTATTTCGCGCAATGCGCGCCGAAAAATCTGTAGGCAGCGCCAGCGCTTCGTCCAGTGCATTTGTGTGCAGTGACTGTGTGTGGCCCAGCGCAGCGGCCATAGCTTCAACGCAGGTTCGCACCACATTATTAAATGGATCCTGCGCCGTTAAACTCCATCCCGACGTTTGCGAGTGCGTGCGCAGCACGAGCGATTTCGCATTCTTCGGATTGAATGTCTTAACCAGCTTTGCCCACAACATGCGGGCTGCGCGCATCTTGGCAATCTCCATAAAATGGTTCATGCCGATGCCCCAGAAAAACGATATCCGCGGCGCAAAACTATCCACATCCAGACCCGCTTTAACGCCCGTGCGCAAATACTCCAGCCCGTCTGCGAGCGTATAGGCCAGCTCAATGTCAGCTGTAGCGCCCGCCTCTTGCATGTGGTAGCCGCTCACGCTGATGCAGTTGAACCGCGGCATATATGCCGCACAGTAGCGGAAAATATCGCCTACAATCCGCATTGATCCTTCGGGCGGATAAATGTAGGTATTGCGAACCATGAACTCTTTCAGAATGTCATTCTGAATTGTTCCGCTTAATTTCTCCGGTGCAACTCCCTGTTCCTCCGCCGCGACAATGTAGAACGCCATGATCGGCAAGACTGCGCCGTTCATGGTCATCGAAACCGACATCTGATCAAGCGGTATCTGGTCAAAGAGAATCTTCATGTCGAGGATCGAATCTATCGCCACGCCTGCTTTGCCCACATCGCCGGTCACGCGCTCATGGTCCGAGTCGTATCCGCGATGCGTGGCCAGATCGAATGCCACCGACAGTCCCTTCTGCCCAGCCGCAAGATTGCGGCGATAAAAAGCATTCGACTCCTCGGCAGTTGAAAAGCCCGCATACTGGCGGATCGTCCACGGCCTCATCACGTACATGGTGCTGTAAGGCCCGCGCAGATATGGCGGAATGCCGGCGGCGTATTCCAGATGCTCAAGTCCGCTCAGATCTTCCTGCGTGTAGAAGCGCTTGATCGAAATGTGCTCCGGTGAAAGCCACTCTTCCGTAACCTGCGCATGGGTGTGCTCAGAAGCTGGTTCATAGTCGAGCTTTGAAAAATCAGGACGCATTGTTAAACCTTCATCCCCAGTCGCTGCTGCCAGTTGGTCAGCACTTCAATCGGATTGCTGCGGATATGAACGAAATCAGCAACACCTGCAGCGCGCAACTGCTCTGCCGATTCCGGATTCCCTGCGACGAGAACCGGTGTCTCGCGTCCGATGGCGTTAAACGCCGACACCAGCGCGCCTACCATATCCAAATACTCGGCATCGGAACTGCACAGCACAACCAGATCGGCGCCGTCAGCAGCAATACCGTCAACGCCGTCGAACCGCTGAGTAGCAATTTCAAATCCTGCACATGCAAAAAAGTTCGAAACAAAGGTGGATCGGGCCGCGCGCATCTTTACATCGCCAAATGCGGCAAGCAGCACTCGTGGTGTTTTACCCCTTTCCGCCGCATGGTGCTCGGTGCGCAAACGCAGCTTCTCGTATGCCGCCGCACCGCGCTTGCCGACTGTAGAACGCGATTCGTCAATCCGTCCCAATGCCTTCTCGTCAGCATTGGCGTATTGATTGGTTCCGGTAAACACGCGGCGTCTTGTTGCCACAGCCATCTCGCGCGCTTTCGCCTGCACTTCAAGTGCCGCGTCCAACTCGCCTGCCGCCCGTGCCTTTCGATAGCCGCCCACTCGGTCAATCTGCTGCATCGTCTTCCATGCCTCACGGGCAATGGAGTCGGTGATCGCCTCAAGAAAATAAGATCCGGCGCCAGGGTCTGCCACCTGTGCCAACAGCGCTTCATGCTTGAGCATGAGCTGCGTGTTTCGCGCCAACCTGCGGCTGCCATCGTCCGGTACCTTGTAGCATTCATCGAATGCGGCCACGCAAACTGAATCAACTCCGCCAAGAACAGCAGACATGGCCTCTGTCGTTGTCCGCAGTACATTTACATGTGGATCGTAGACGGTCTTGTTCCAGAGAGAAGTACGTGCGTGCATGCTTGTTCTCGCAGCCTCACGGCTGCTGCCAAAGCTCTCCACGGCCTTCGCCCACAGAATGCGAAAGGCGCGGAATTTCGCGATCTGGAAAAAGTAGCTCGCTCCAACTGTGAAGGAAAACCCAATCGATGCAGCTGCGCGGTCAATGTCAATTCCACGCGCGTCCATGTCCGCCAGGTATTCGATCCCAGCTGCAAGTGTGAAGGCGACCTCTTGAATTGCATTCGCGCCATCCTCCTCCAGGTGCTCACCGTGGACTGTGAAGGGAACCAGCGCTGGAGGCGCACATCGAACAATACTCGCAGCAAAGTCAGGACTGGTGAGCGGATTCAATCCAGTCGAAATACGTGGTGAGTCCACCCTGCTTTTCAAACGTTCACAGAGCAGGCCGATGAGCACATCGTCGCCGTTTTCAAAATGCAGCGGCGTTGTCTGCAAATTCGCAAGCAACATGCCGAGATCGGATGCATTCCGAACCACAGCGTTCAGAAAGGAAATTTCCTCCGCACCCGCAGCCAGCGCATTCTGTGCTTCGCTATTCGCCTCTTCCGGGCTGTCTGCGTCAATCTCTTCACGAATGCGCCAATCGCCGTTGGCACGCGTGCCCCTCAAATAGGGAAAACTGCCCGGTGCCTGGTCTACGTTCAGACTCGCGATATCTTCTGCCCTGTAGTATGGTTTTACCGCGATCCCTTCAGGGGTATGCCAAATTAGCTTCTTCGCGTAATCGGCGCCTTTCAGGTCGTGAAGAATAACCTCTTCCCAAGCCTTTGTACTTACTTCCGGAAATTCGTCGAGCAGATGTTCAACTTCCATTTGTCTTCACTTGCTTTCCGGGTCTTCAACAATTTCGATCAGGAATCCGAATGGATTGTCAGCCCTCGATTTGGGATGAACAAAAAAGACAGTCGTTCCACGCGATCCCTTGCGGGGCGCCTGGTCGATAATCTGAAAGCCACTTGCTTTCATCGCATCGAATGCTCGGCTGGCGCTCTCTACGCGAAAGGCCACATGAGCAAATCCGCCCCGCCCGCCATTCCGTTCAATTAGCTTCTGTACCGGAGAGTCCGCATTCAACGGCTCAAGCAACTGGATCAGATTCGGCCCGCTTCCAATTTCGAGCAAGGCCTCGCGCACTTGATCATTGCCCAGCACTTCTTCGCGATGAATCTCACGGAACCCGATCATCTCGTACGCCTTCACCTGGCCATCGAGTTCACCTTGCTTCACCGCAATCGCAACGTGATCGACGAACTTGATTCCCGGTACTTCCTTTAGCTCTTCCTGAAAGCTGCCCACCTGGCTAACCTTTCCAAATCAACCTGAAGCAATCAAGCTCCACTACTCCAGTTCGACCATCACCTGGTGAAGCTTTACCGGATCGCCTGCCTTTACATTCACGCTCTTCACTTTTCCTGCGTGGTGCGCGGTAATGCTGGTCTCCATCTTCATCGCTTCAAGCACCAGAATCAGTTCGCCCGCCTTTAGCTGTTGTCCCGGAACCACATCTACGCGAATCACCAACCCCGTAACCGGACTTTGATAGAGCTTCTCATCGGCGGAATGCATTTCCGCCACCCGCGATGGCGCATAGGCTCCCGCGGGCAGCTTCGACGGCGCATTTGCGGAATCGGGCAAATAGCCGGGCAGAGCTTCGTTCGATTCGTCTTCCAGGACTTCGACTTCAGCCGCGTAAGTTCTGCCTTCGATCGTTATCTGAAGTTTCAAAATTCCGGTTCCTTTCATTACTGAGCAGTTCTGATTCAGCTCTGGTCAGTGCTTCACCGGTAGGTTGTGCGACGACTGCACCAGAACGCGTCCCTGCCGCGACCACCGGCTCACCTGCTCGACCTCTGAATGCAACTGTTCAATCCCGCGAATGCGAATCCGCCGGCCCACAAACGCAGCTGCAGCAGCCGCGATCACAGCCAGAATCTCAGCAGGGATGCACCCATCTTCCATTGCTGTTGCGTCGATCGGCGATGCGATGTTCAACGGTTGCATGCGCAGTTCCTCATAGCGGAATCAGTCCGTGCTTCTTTTGCGGACGCAGTTCCCGCTTGGCGTGAAGCGCCTCAAGCGCGGCCGCCAGATATTTCCTTGTGTCAGCAGGCTCAATAACGTCGTCCACCAGCCGCCGTCCCGCCGCGACGTATGGATTCGAGAATGTATCGCGATACTCGCTCACCAACTCATCACGGCGCGATACCTTGTCTTCCGCCGTATCGATTTCGCGCCTGAACACGATCTCTGCCGCGCCTTCCGCGCCCATCACTGCGATCTCCGCCGTAGGCCACGCCACCACACGATCCGCACCCAGCCCTCGGGAGCACATCGCAATGTATGCCCCGCCATATGCCTTGCGCAGCACCACAGTGAGTTTCGGAACTGTCGAAGCAGAATATGCAAACAGCAGCTTGGCGCCATGGCGAATAATGCCGCCACGCTCCTGCTCCACGCCTGGCAAAAATCCCGGTACATCGACAAAAGTCAGCAGCGGAATATTGAATGCGTTGCAAAAGCGCACGAACCGCGCCGCTTTATCTGAAGCATTGATGTCGAGCGCTCCGGCAAGAACGCACGGCTGGTTCGCAACGATTCCCACCGTCCTGCCTTGCAAGCGGCCAAAGCCAACCACGATGTTCTCAGCAAAGCCCGGCTGAATTTCAAAGAAGTCCTGGTTATCCAGAACGCGCACAATCATCGCGCGAATGTCATAAGCAATCTTTGGATCTGCGGGAATAACATCGTTCATTCCCGAGTCGGATTTGATGCGAGACGTAAACGGTAGCCGTGGCGGATCTTCAAGATTGTTCGATGGCAGAAAGCTCAACAGCCTTCTGCAAAGCTGAACAGCCTCCTCATCGTCCTTCGCAATCAGATGGACGACGCCAGAGTTGTTCATCTGCGACTGCGGTCCGCCCAGTTCTTCGGCGCTCACCACTTCGCCCGTCACCTGTTTGATCACTTGTGGTCCGGTGATGAACATCCGGCCTTGCTGCGTCTGAATAATGAAGTCAGTCAGCGCGGGACTATAAGCAGCGCCTCCAGCGCACGGCCCGCAAATCAGCGAGATCTGCGGAACAGTTCCCGACAGCATCACATTGTTGTAGAAAACGTTCGCGTAGCCCGCAAGGCTGTCGATACCCTCCTGTACACGTGCGCCGCCGGAGTCGTTGATAAACACAAACGGGCTCCCCGTCTTCAGCGACATGCTCATCATCTCGGCAACCTTGTTGCTGTGGGTCTCGCCCGCCGCGCCGCCGGCAACCGTAAAGTCCTGGCTTGCCAGGTGTACCAGCCGTCCATCGATGGTCGCGCAGCCAGTCACCACGCCATCGGCGGGTAGTTCCTTATCCGCCATGCCGAAATACGTAGCCCGGTGTCGGGCAAACATGCCGATCTCTTCAAAGCTGTCGCGGTCGACGAGTTTGGTTACGCGCTCACGCGCCGTCAGCTTGCCCGACTGGTGCTGTTTGGCAATGCGATCCTTGCCGCCGCCCAGCTCCAGTTCCGCTCGCTTGGCGCGCAGTTCGGCAACCTTCTCAGCCATGGTCGTTTTTTTTGAGTTCATAGCTTGTGTTGCCATCCACTCATTTCCTAACTCGTTGAATTCTGAGGGGTTCTTGCTCTCGTCTGCGGGATAGGGCATGTCGATATACCCCCTCAAAGATGGAATTCTACTGCCCGGAATACTTCGCAGGATGTGATCAGATGCACGCTACCAAGGGAGTTATGTCACCACAAAAAAAGGAGTTTCTCGCGAATCAGTGCCCCGCAGTTGCATCCAACTGATCGTGGTTTGTAAATGCGTTGAGTGGTTCGAGCCGGTTAGCCGGCCTCGGACGCAAAAGACGCGGAGGAATAGTGCCTATGCTCTGGACAATCTTTGTCGTACTTCTGATTTTGTGGCTTCTGGGATTCAGTCTGCACATCGCCGGGGGATTGATTCACATCCTGCTCGTAATTGCCCTGGCTGTACTGGTATTCAATCTGATCAGCGGACGCCGCAGCGCCCTTTAAAGCGGGCAGAAATCTCTGGGCAAGCAAGCAGCGCAGCTTCCCAAAGTTAAGGGGATAGCCGCGGCTCCATTGCTTGGAACAAACGACTGGTGGGACACCAGGGTAAGAGTCTAATCTGCCCAATGCACGCCTCAACTATCTCTTGCCCACCACTATTCCATCTCGCTGGCTGCGGTTGCTGCTCAAGTCACTCGGGCCAGGGATAATCACCGGTGCCGCCGATGACGATCCGTCAGGCATCGCCACTTATTCGGTTGCCGGCGCTCAGCTCGGCACAACATTACTTTGGACCGCATTACTTACCTGGCCGTTAATGGCGGCGGTCCAGATCATGTGCGCTCGCATCGGTCAGGTAACTGAACAAGGCCTTGCCGGGAATCTCAAGCTAAAATTTCCGAAGTGGCTGCTGCTTGCGTTCGTGATTGCTCTTCTCATCGCGAATACGATTAACATTGCAGCCGATCTGGCGGGCATGGCCGATGCTGCTTCAATGCTGTCGGGTGTTAACTCCCGCTGGTTTGTACTTGCCTTCGCGCTTCTCATCTCGTGGGCTACGGTCCGGCTCCACTATCAGCAAATTGCAAAAGTGCTCAAGTGGCTCGTTCTTGTGCTCTTCGCCTATCCCATTACCGCATTCGTTGTGGGAGCTGATTGGGGGCAGGTGCTGCGGGATACGTTCATTCCGACGTTCCCGCACACCAGGAATGAGTGGGCAACGCTGGTCGCGATCCTGGGAACCACAATTAGCCCCTATCTCTTTTTCTGGCAGACAAGCGAAGAAGTTGAAGAAGAGAAAGCGGAAGGTCGAAATTCGATCGCCCAGCGAAGGGGCGCTACAACCGAGGAGCTAAACCTTAGAAACATCGATGTCGGCGTTGGCGCGTTCTTTTCCAACATGGTCATGTTTTTCATCATTCTCACAACTGCCATCACCCCTCCACCGGCACGGTATCACTAACATCGAAACATCCCGCCAGGCCGCTGAAGCCCTCCGGCCTTTTGCCGGCAACTTTGCCGCAACCTTGTTCACCGCGGGAATTGTTGGCGTCGGATTCCTTGCCATTCCTACACTCGCCGGTTCAGCCGCGTACGCTTTTGCTGAGACGCTGGGATGGCGTCAGGGACTTGAAAAGAAACTTGGACAGGCGCGCTGGTTCTACGCCCTCATTCTGGCATCGACCGCAGCGGGTGTCGGTCTCGACTTTGTCGGCATCAACCCGGTAAAGGCACTCTACTGGACAGCCGTTATCAACGGCTTGCTGGCGCCCTTTCTCCTCGTAGCAATCCTGATCGTGGCAGCGGATAGGAAACTCATGCAGGGACAGCCAAGCTCTCGTTTCGGATGGACCGTTGTAGCCGTTACGACGATAGCCATGTTCGCGGCGGGCGTTGCCATGTTTGTTATGTAGACAAACGTCGGGGATGGCAGATAGTCGCCTTGCCCACCTTGGCGAAACAAGACCTTTGGCAATCTCCGGTTCATCAGCCG
>Ga0075522_10002326_pt1 | contig 14186 bp, 13 predicted proteins | sample NGEPerA_FD_74796 | JGI IMG/M metagenome (GOLD analysis project Ga0075522, IMG submission 74796) | Arctic peat soil microbial communities from the Barrow Environmental Observatory site, Barrow, Alaska, USA - NGEE PermafrostL2-A | ecosystem: Environmental > Terrestrial > Soil > Wetlands > Peat ... | reverse complement strand
CTACACGCAGAAGTGCGTGATCTGCCATGCCTACGACGGCGGCGGCAAGAGCGAGGTTGGCAGCGGACAATATCCCAGACCGCCGGACCTGCGTAGCCGGACCGTGCAGAGCATGAGTGATGGCGAGCTGTTCTATCATTTGAAGAACGGCATTCGACACACGGGCATGCCGGCCTGGACGTTGCCCGATCGCAAGCTGTGGCAAGTGACGGCGTATCTGAGAAATCTGCCTCACATCGCCGCGCTGTCGTCGGCCTCGACATCGGCATCCGTGGCGGACGCGATTCAAAGCGCGGGGACGGCTCACTATGTGGGTTCGGCCGCGTGCCGCAGTTGTCACGCGGAGATCTACGATCGCTGGCAAAAAACTCTGATGGCGAACGTCGTTCAGGATCCCCATGCCCATCCCGATGCCATCATTCCGGACTTCTCAAAGCCCGATCCGTTGCTCACGTTCACCAAAGATGACATTGCGCTTGTCTACGGCAGTAAATGGAAGCAGCGCTACTTCAAAAAGGTGGGCGATGACTATTTTGTCCTGCCGGCCCAGTGGGACGTCTCACACAAGATCTGGCGGGCGTACTTCGTCAAGAACGGCAGTGACTGGTGGGCACCGCTGTACCCCCCTGATAACATGAAAAGGCCCACCGGGCCCTTGTGTGACGGCTGCCACTCGGTCAACTACAACATCGACACCAAAACCGTGACGGAGTGGAATGTCGGATGCGAGCGCTGCCATGGTCCCGGGAGCGACCACGCGGCGCAACCGACCACCGTCGATATCATCAACCCGGCCAAACTCGACTATGTCCAGGCGACCGACACCTGTATTCAATGCCATTCGCAAGGTCAACCGCTGACCAACCCGATCAAGGGCAAGTATTACGATTGGCCGGTGGGCTTCTCCATGGGCAAGAAGCTGGCTGATTTCTGGAAGCTTGAGGATCACAAGCTCGGCGATCTGACCTTCACCCATTTCCCCGACGGCACGGCGCACAAAAATCGCATGCAGGGCAATGATTTCGTTCAGAGCCTGATGTACACCCGCGGCGTCACTTGCTTTGACTGCCATGATCCGCACGGCACCGACAACAATGCATTGCTGATCAAACCTGTACACGAGCTGTGCTTGAGTTGCCACGGCCCCAACACGCAGAACGGTCCGCATGCGCCGACCATCGAAGCCCATACCCACCATGCGGCCGGCAGCGCCGGGAGTGAATGTGTGGCCTGCCATATGCCGAAAATTGAGCAGACTGTTGCCGACATCAACGTGCGCGCCCACACATTTAAGTTCATTACGCCGGATGAGAGTGATGCATTGAAAATTCCGAATGCGTGCAATATCTGTCACGCAGACAAAACGACGGCATGGGCGACGGCGGCACTGAAAAGTTGGGGCGACCGCTCTCCTTGGCGAGTCGCGCAGACGGCCGCGGCGGTATCGCCCGACGCGGCCAAAAACTAGCGCCAGTTCGCCGAGATTGCAGAGGATTCTTCCATCAACGGCGATTCTCTCCGGTGACCACTACCGCCCGATCGACAATCGCCCCCATTTCGGAGTGTCTGCACGAATCGAACTTCATTGTAAGTGGCGGGACTTGCCGCCTTCGCTTTGGCCGGATCCGCCCCGGCGGCCGACATTGATTGGAGGCACGTGGAACAGGCCATTGGCGTGAGTACCGAGCAACCGGGCCGGCTACACAAGTTCTCCTTCCCCCGGTGGATAGCCCGATGATGTCTCACAGCGCCGAATCGCCGGTTGGGAGCAGGTGCAGGGCCAAATAGTTGTCTGACACGCGCTAGAGCCGTAGCCGACCGCGCCGTGCGAACTCATGCAGCAAGATCCCGACCACAAAGGCCAGCCCGACATTCCACAAGGCAAAGGCGGCGGTCGCAAGGGTTATAAATCGCTCCCCCTTATCCTTGCTGAAATCGCAGGAGCCGAGGGCCAGTTGCGCGCCGGTTAGGAACAGGATCACGCCCAGTACCGGCTGTGCCATCAAGCCAAAAATCGTTTGGATGGATCCGGAGAAGAAAAACGCCAGGCACAATAGAATCGCACCCAGGATGATCGGTGCGCCACCCGTGCGTGCGCCGAATGCCACATGCCCGGCCATGCCGCCGGCACCGTGGCACATCGGGACGCCGCCGAAAACGGCGCTACCCAGATTCATCAGGCCGGTTGAGGTCGCGACGCCGTTTTCAGTCACGGATCGATCCGGAAACAGACGGTTATTCTCTTCACGGATGGCAATGACCGCGTTGCCGAGAGTTAAGGGCAATTGCGGGAGCGCGAGGAACGCCGAGCCTATGACCAGGTCATGCCAGCCGATTGTAGTGAGAGCAATGCGCGGCAGGTGAAATGTCATTCTGGTGGTAGACAGCACATGCAGGACTTCCGGATGTTGGTACGCTCCGCACGCTGCGCCAAAAATGAGCAGGAGAAACATTGCCGGGACTGCTTTGTTGGACAGCAACAGCACGGTTCCGACCAGTCCGACCCCCGCGATAAGCCACCCGCCGCTCATCCAGTGAATGCCTTGGAGCATGAATCCTATTCCGAGCCCCAGAACAATCCCGATGACAACAGGCCTGGGTACGAGTTTCGAGATGTACTTAGCCGCCCCCGTCAGCCCCAGGATGAGCCAAATCATCCCGGTTGCCACATCAGCGGCAAATACGGTCCCCTGAGTGATCGTTGCGGTTTGCGCTGCCTGGGTCGCCGCGACCGCTCCAATGGCCTTCATCGGCTGGACCGGAAAGGGCGTCTTGTAGTAAGCGCCGCAAATAACCATCGCCGCGCCAAAGGAAAACAAGATCCCAAAGGGGTCCATTTTCAGGACCGCGATGTAAGCCACCGCAAACGGTATCAATGTCCCCAGATCACCGAAGGCACCTGCCCACTCCATCCGACCGAAGCCGTTGGCGCGAACTTTGGGAGTTGCGTGGCGTGTGAGATCAGTCAAGCGACACCGAACGCCTCGAATGGAAACAACTCATTGGATGGGACACCGACCGCTCCGACGATGGGCACGCGATTGTGCCCCAAAGCGCTATATTTCAGGGGAGCTAGCCGATTGCGCGCGTTCGCATCGCCGTCTGAATGCCACCCGGCAAAACACCGATTCGCTTCGGTACTTGATCCGCGTTATATAGTTCTATACTATTCGAAATATGAAATCAGATGACGTCATTGAAAGCCTGGCCGCATTGGCTCAAGAATCCCGACTTGCGATCTTCCGCACCCTCGTGAAACGGGGCCCGGAGGGGTACACACCTACGCAGCTAGGCGAGAAATTGGATGTGACTGCGTCCACGCTCTCGTTTCACCTGAAAGAGCTACAACGCGCCGGGCTCATCGGTGTACGGCGAGACGGACGATTTCTCTATTACCGCCCGAACTTCGTTCACATGAACGCGCTTGTCGGGTTTCTGACAGAGAACTGTTGCGTGCTTGCTGATCAAGGTTGTGGGCCGGAGTGTGCCCAGGCCGTCGGCGAGGTTCCCTTGGGCAAGAGGCAACGCGCGTGACACCGTTTCACCTAAGCGTGTCGGTAAGGGATCTTGCCGAGTGCATCCGCCCACACGCTTTGGTGTCCGGTGAGTGAACGCGTTTACAACGTACTGTTTCTGTGCACGGGGAACTCTGCTCGCAGCATCCTCGCCGAAGCTATCCTGAATGATCGAGGTAAAGGACGGTTCAGGGCCTTCAGCGCCGGCAGCGAGCCAAAAGGGGCGGTACATCCCCTGGCGCTGGCATCGCTTGAGCGCAACGGCCTCCCAACCCATGGGCTTCGCAGCAAGGCCTGGGATGAGTTCGCCGAGCCGGGGGCGCCGCAACTCGATTTCGTCTTCACCGTTTGTGACAACGCCGCCGGCGAGGTGTGTCCGGTATGGCCGGGCCATCCCATGACGGCCCATTGGGGGCAGCCGGACCCAGCCGCGGTAGAAGGTACGGATCTGGAAAAGGCCAACGCGTTCCGGAATACGTTCCGGATGCTTGGACGAAGAATCGACCTCTTTGCCGCTCTGCCTATTGCCACCCTCGACAGGCTCTCGCTCGGGAACAGGATCCGCGACATTGGCACCGCGCAATGAATGCGCTCAGCCAGCGGCTGCCGCGCAGACTTGTTGCGGAGGGCCTCGGATCGCTCCTATTGGCCGCTACGGTCATGGGGTCCGGGATCATGGCCGAGCGCCTGAGCGGCGGTAATGTGGCCGTTGCCCTCCTGGCGAACACGGCCGCGACGGTCGCTGTCCTGGCGGTCCTGATCGCACTCCTTGAATCAGTGAGTGGCGCTCACTTCAACCCCGCCGTGTCGATCGTCCAGGCTTTGCGCGGCGTACTGCCCTGGCCCGAGGCGGGTTTCTATACGTTTGCTCAGGTCGTGGGCTGTTGTGGGGGCGCAATCCTTGCGCACGTGATGTTCAGCCTGCCGCTCGTCGAATCCTCGCTCCACGCCAGGACGGGCCTAGGGCAATGGCTGGGTGAATTTGTGGCGACTTTCGGCCTTCTGCTTGTCGTCCTGGGAACAAGGCGCACCGAAGACGCGCCCTGGATGGTGGCAGCGTGGATCGGTGCCGCATACTGGTTCACTTCGTCGACTTCGTTCGCCAATCCAGCCATCACCATCGCCCGTTCACTGTCGAACACCTTTGCCGGTATCGCGCCAGGTCACGTTCCCGGATTCATCGTCGCGCAGCTCCTGGGTGCGCTCGCGGCTATCCCCGTCACGCGATTGCTGCAATCCAAGGCGCCTACGGCAGCTGCCTGAACCCATGCGGAGCGAATACGCCAGATAGTGGCGCCGCCGAGCAGCGGCGCCGTTCCCAATACCAGAAGTAGCCGGGAGATACGCACAACGGAATACATCCAACTTGGTAATCCGGATTTGCAGAAGGGCTGCGTGAATCGGTGAACCGCGCACCTCTGATAGCGCTAGATGCCCGCATACCATTCATAGCCTTGATCTTCCCAGTACCCACCATTGCCACCGCCAATACCTTTGAGGTCGGCGACGAGCTCGATTCTCATGATGTACTTCGCCATCTTGTAGCCCAATTGGCGCTCAATGCGGACCCGGATCGGCGCGCCGTTCTTGATGGGAAGCGCTTCGCCGTTCAACTCATAGGCCAGAATCGTTTGCGGATGATGTGCCTCGTCTAGATCGATGCTTTCGTAATACCGATTGCCGTCATTATCCATCGCATCCGCACAGTGAAATACGACATATCTTGCGGTGGGTTGCGGCTGCGCCAACGCCAGTACCTCGCTCAATTGAGCTCCAGTCCACTTTCCAATGGCGCTCCACCCTTCGACGCAGTCGTGGCGGGTGATCTGGGTCCGGGCCTTCATCGTCCGAAGCTGTGCGAGTGAGACCTGCGTTGGCGTACGCACCAGGCCCTCGACTTTTAGGGTCCAGTCCCGAAATTGATCCTTCGCCAAACGCTGGTAGTCATCATCGCTTGGATTGGACGTACCATTGCTCCGAAAGTCTGGTGACAGGTCAGCTTCGGAGAACTCCTGCGCGAGCGCCGACTTAGCCGTGAGCGACCGCTGCGCGCCGCGGTTTGCGCGCTCCCCGTTCCGCAATATTTTCGGACCCCAACTGCTGTTGGTTATTGCATCGCACCCTGCCAGCGCGACAGCGGCGAGGCCGGCCAGGACACGCATCACGAAATGGCGGCGGCTTTTGCTCATGTATCTTCCACCTCGTATCGTCCGGTGATCATCGAGCGAACATTGTTCCACAATCCGGTGATGATGACTTCGAACACATGGATGAGGACGAACAGCACCAGAAGCATAGCCGCCGCAAAATGCAGCGTGCGGGCCGACTGGCGGCCGCCGACCAGGTCGATCCATCCCGGAAACAACGAATCCATGCGCGGCGACATCGCAAGGCCCATCAGGATCAGAAAGGGCAGGAGGCCGAAGATCACGGTGAGGTAGGTGACCTTTTGCAGAACGTTGTAGTGTTTCGAGGCCTCACCTCTGGGGTGTTTGAAGCGCAGATGATCCAGAATCGAGCGGCCAATGCAGCGCCACTCCAGACGCGTCGGGGCGAGGTCATGCGACAGGTGACGGCTCGCAATGGAATACGTTACGTATAGGAAGCCATTAACGACAAAAAGCCACGCAAAAAAGAAATGCCAGCGCCGGCCCATCGCCAAATACTGATTACTTGGAATCGTGAGCCAGGACGGAAAACCGCGCTCCACGAGTGTGCCGCTGGCATCTTTGGATACCCCGAATAGCCCCGTGGTACGAAACCGCCTCCCAAAAATCTCCGTCGTGCCCGCCGTCTCGCCGTTGGACGTTTGGATGCCATACATCTGAAGAATGGGCGGACGTCCAGAGTAGGAGGACTTGCCCCAATAGAGGGCCGGATGGGCGTTGAAGATCTGCAGGCCGCTCAGGAGCAAAACCGTGAGGGCGAGCAAATTAATCCAGTGCATGAGCCGCACCGGCCAGCTGTGCCGCAAGTACTGGTAGCGGCGTGTCGGCTGTGAGTCCTTATCGGAATCGATAGGCATCACGGTAACGGCAGCTTCCGCACTGCCTGCTGGACGGTGGTGCTGGCGACCGGTTTGCTCATAGCCGAGGCCTTTGTCTCCTTGATCACCAGTTTGCGCTCGGCAGCCGCAAGGCGCTTCTTCTGCGCGAAGATTTCCTTTCGAGCTTCATGACCTGGGCTTGGCGGTGACTGGGGTCAGCGAGCCGGGGCTGCGCCAGTCGTGACGGGCCAGGACGTGCGCGCTTCCATATCCCGCACTTAGCGTTGCCACTTCGATTCGATACGCGCCGAATAGCCCATCGTTCAATTGTATCCTTTTTCGGGTGACGATCGAACCTACGACATCATGTACCTGTCGGAAGTACCGTTTCAGAAGCTGCCTTGCAAGGACATGACGCCGGAGTTTCAGCAGTAGGCACTTTTGGCGAGTCGATATCCGGCGGTCTAGATCCGCCGAGTTTTCGACTTCGCGGTGCTTGGCGCAGCTCGGGATGCGTAAAGGGCCGGCTTCTTGATCGTTTGTGTCTCCTCGAACTACCCGCAGGCCGCAGGAATCCTAACGGAGCTCTCGCGGATGGATCTGCCGCACCTGACACGCTCCCGGAATACCCTGTATCGTTTCGCTTTGGTTGCCTGAGTCAACGGCGAGGCGACTGGCGAAGGAGAATCATGAAAACGATACGAATCATGACCGGTTTGCTCGTCGTAATATTAGCTGCGCTGCCAATGGTGAACCAGGCTCAAACGCCACCGACCGTGGCACGCCAGTCCGTACTGGTCACTGGTGCCAGCACCGGCATTGGTCGCAAGATCACTGAGCGCCTAGCAGCAGACGGATATTTTGTCTTTGCCGGCGCTCGCCAGGAAAAGGACCTAAAGGCACTTGGGGCCATCCGGAACGTCCAACCTATACAACTTGATGTCACCAAGCCCAGTGACATCGATGCAGCTGTGGCCATCGTGTCCAAGAGTGGGCGGGGGCTATATGGACTGGTGAATAACGCCGGAGTTGCCTCCCGCGGCTCGGTCGCAGCCATGGATATGAAGGAATTTGATCTGCTGATAGCGGTTAATCTGATGGGACCGTTTCAGGTTACGCGGGCATTCGAACCGCTAATCATGGCCCAGCATGGGCGAATTACTACGATCGGCTCAATTGCCGGCGTGCTGGCAGACGCCGGCGTCCCGGGAAATGTCCCTGTAACGGCATACACCATGAGCAAACACGCGATGGAGGCCTTTACGGATTCGCTTGCTCTGCAAGTCGAGCCGCAGGGCGTTCAGGTCAGCATCATCGAACCAGGCAATTACGACTCTGACATCTCAAAGAACGCGGTCCTTAGAACAGGTGGCGACCCTTCGAGGGGGAATCGCTCCATGTACAAGCCGCCTGATGAGGTGGCAGAAGCTGTGGAGATGGCGCTGTTCGAGCCAAAGCCTAAGCGCCGCTATTTGGTCGCGCCCAATGAGGGCGAAGCGGAACTCACAATTCGAAAGCAGATCAAGCAACTCGTGCAGCTTAATGAAGGTCAGCGTTACACCTATGATCGTGCAGCGCTCATCCGCATGCTCGACGAAGCGATGGCCGGATCGAGACCAAAAACAAAATAACGGCTTTCGACGTGAGCATCCAAGCTGCGCCATATCCATCTAAGCGGTCGCCTACTGAGTTGCCGGCAAGCAGTGCGGAGTCCCGCACTTGAGCATTTGGTCGAGAGCGCCCAAATCTCATGGGGAATCCGCCTATCGAGTCAAGTGAGTGTCCGCAAAGCGAACCGACCGTACCTCGCGAAAAGGCCGGTGCCCTGGCCGGAGCGACGCTCAGCCGCTATGAGAACTATCGGTGTCGCATTGCCTCAGCAGAAATGTTACCGGGACAGGGTCGTTGCCGAGCCAGCGGGACCCCACTAGGTCGCGGGATCTTTGGGCAGGATAGTCGACTTCCGGAAAGTGGACGCTCGAGACTGGCCGCTTGGGGTCATGAACGCAAGTCTCCGAGCTCACTCTTAATCGCGATGCACAGTGACGGCTGTATTGAATTGCATTAGGCTTTATCGGCGAAATGTTCCCATTGGTCCATGGTGTTGCCAGCGATAATGTTTACCGAAGTCGTTCTCCTCTAGCATCTCTTCTTGGACACTAATCTGGAAACTCCACTGCACAAGCAATCGCGACGGGCAAAAAATGACCGCGCAACTCATTCGATATGTCACGGTGCACTGGGTTCGGTTACCGGGCGTTGTCACACCCGATTCGCCTTCCGATTGCGAGCAGCCGGCTGGCTGCTTCTGCTGGAGGATCGGTGTGGCTGGTGGTCCGGCGGGCGCTGACGGTAACCGTCCGCCTACGAATGTTTGGTGTGGAATCGGTCTATTTGGTGATTTTGAGTCCGCGGAGTCCACTCTCGACCGGCCCGAGCGCTACCTGTCTTTTCTCCCGCAGCCGATTGAGAGCTGGCATGTGTTGCTACTGCCTATCGCGTATCGTGGCATCTGTAACTATATAAACGGTCAAAACTCGGAACTTGACTACGCGACGGCGTCTCCGGATCCTGGTGGGCACTTGTTCACTATCACTTCTGGCGGGTTTGATTTTGGACCGGACTTCGATCGTGCAAGGCTGGTAAACTTCCGGCGAAATTCTGATCGGGTGCGGGCGATATTGCCTACCGCATTGGGTCGCGTGGCGAGTGAATATTTCACGCCGCCCTTGGCAGATGACGCCACAACGATGTCGCTGTGGGTCAGTGATGCTGCGATGGTGAAGACGATGTACGGGGCTGGTATTCATCGTGAGGAGATAGACCGGTTCAAGCGTGAGAAATCTCTTGACCGGACGTCCTTCACGCGGCTTCGCGTGCTACGAGCGCGCGGATGTTGGGATGGAGTGGATCCTATGGAAGCCGCCCGAATGCAGTACACGTGAGGACGGGCTGGCGCCAAGGCTGACGTTCATCGATGCCAGCTCAGGGTCATGAGCGGAGACCATCGCGCGATGCCACACCGACATTCCTCACGAGTATCGAGCGTCTCTAACCGGCCCAATTGCGGTCGTTGCGGATTCAAAATGCACGGGAACAAGCCGTCATTCGATTTTGAGTGACGGCAGCGTAGTGCGCACCGGGTGGGCTGTCATACCGCAGCGTTGAGCAGCAGACGAGTCGTCTCGTCGGGCATGTCGAGCATTGTCCCGTGGCTGCATGGCAATTCATCGATCTGCCAGCCGGATTCGCCACGCAGCCTTGCGACGGTTTAAACAAAGAACGGCATCGCAGGGCTGGTGGCAAGGATGTAGCGCTTGCGCGCTATGGCCTGGACCTTACCGGTAACGCGCGCGCGGTCATGTAAGGTGCGGCTGGGGTGCGGCGTGGTAAGTGCCTCAAAGGCGGGTTTGCCTGTCTGACCGGCAAAAAATAGGCTGCGCGCAACAGGGCAACGCCTCGGGGACATCAAGCCAGTGGCGCTCAGCTCACTTACCGGCCGGCATTCCGTCTTCTCTGGTGCGCGTCGCATCTGAAGCGTCAGCGGACCCTGCACGGCGCTGTGTACGCAAAGATCACCATCATTGGCCACGGTGTGTGCGTGGCCTGCGTGTGATCGCCGCTTGTTTCCTTTACGTCACCTCGAATCTGCCATTGTAACGCCGCAAGCCGCAGCGTTCCTTGACCCTGTACAACAAAAACGGAAATTTGTACAACAAGAATGGTGGGAACGGCAAAGAAAACTTTAATGGCGTCGGTGCGAGGTAAGAAGGAATTGGCAGCCACGCGGAATCGGGCAACACTCGAGTCCGCGCGCTACGACCTGTACGGTACCGGGCAGAAGAGATTGCTTTCGGCACGACCCTCGGGCTGTATGTCACGCAGTAGCGGCTCTTTGATCGTTTGCGTCTCCTCGGCGAATGACAAGCACTCTTAGGCATCATGGCCCGCCATGAACAGGGGGGTGTTGAAGAGTAAGAAGCCGAAGGGGTCTGCCTCCCGCAGTACCGTGGGTTGCGCAATTGCTCGCGCCGAGCCACATGTAGAGCGCCGTAGAGGCGTCATCTACAACGAGCACAGGAGGCAGACCATGGACGAGAATATCACGGGCTTTGTAGGGCTGGATGCGCACGCCGAGTCGAGCGCCATCGGCGTGGCGGAGGCAGGACAGCTCACCGCACCACGGTTTTTAGGGACCGTGGGGGCGAAGTTCTCAGAGCTGACCAAAGCATTGGGGAAGGTAGGCAAGCCGAGTGCGCTGCGGATTGTTTATGAGGCGGGACCGTGCGGATTTGCCATGGTTCGGCAGTTGCGCCAAGCCGGGTATTACTGCGACGTAGCGGCACCCTCGAAGATCCCGCGCAAGCCCGGCGATCGGGTCAAGACCGACCGGCGCGACGCCCTGAGCCTGGCGGGTCTGGCTCGAGCCGGGCAGCTGACCTTCGTGAGCGTACCGGACGAGCGCGATGAGGCCATGCGGGACTTGAGTCGGGCCCGGATCGATGCGGTACGCGCCCGGCTCAAAGCCCGCCAGCAGCTCAAGGCACTGCTGTTGCGACATGACCGGCGCTACACAGGCAAGAGCTCCTGGACCGCCGCTCATGAGCGTTATCTGTCGGCAGTGTCCTTCGATCACCGTGCCCAGGACATCGCCTTCGTCGAGTACCGCCGAGCGATCAGCGAGGCGCACTCGCGGGTCGAGCTACTCACCGCTGCGCTCTCTCAAGAGCTTGAGCACTGGCGGATGCGTCCCCTGGTGAGGGCGCTGATGACGATGCGGGGTATCGACGAACTCCTCGCCACCAGTTTGGTGGCCGAGCTCGGAGAACTGAAGCGCTTCGCGCACCCGCGCGACTTGATGGGATATCTCGGGTTAGTGCCCAGTGAACACTCCAGTGGCCAGAAACGCTCTTTGGGGTCGATCACCAAGACCGGTAACTCTCACGCCCGGCGGATGCTGATCGAGGCGGCCTGGAACTATCGCTTCCCGGCCCGCATCAGTCTGCCGTTGCAGAAGCGCCAGGAGGGGCAATCTGCGCCGATCCGGGAGATCGCCTGGAAGGCGCAGCTGCGGCTCGCTCACCGCTATCGGCGGCTGAATGCCCGCGGCGTGCAGCACAACAAGGTCTGCGTAGCGATCGCCCGGGAACTCAGTGGCTTTATCTGGAGCATCAGCCAGCAAGTCACCATCGAGACGTGATCACTACCATTACATGCGAATCATCCATCAGGAGAAACAACTCATGAGTTGATCGGCACCACACCGGATCGGCAACGCGATGCGCGGCACACGGTGAGGGGAACCCTCGAGCGGACTATGTGGGCATCCTTTACGGATGATCTCCGACATTAGAACGAGGCAGCCCCGCGACGGAACAATGCAATGCGGTACCCAACCCGCGGATATCAGTGTGATCCATCGTCGCTTCAAAGCTGCCGCGCGTCGCGTTGCCCATCCGGTGCGAACAACGCCCTCATCAAGGAGTGAAGAACGTGAAAAAAATCGCGAGGATCAGCCCTGCACCAGTTGACAAGGGTGGGCCATATCAGTCCGCTGCCAACTTCGATAGCAGCGCAACTGCGCCACCGCTCGACGCAGGCGAAAATGCGATCATCAAACTGTCAGCGCAATCCGGCCATGCACTACCATCGGGTTAGCTGATGTCTTTTCCGTCCAATCCTCGTTCTGTATACAGTACCGCGCATCTCGGCTTGCTGTATGCCATGACCGCCGATGTAGGCTGCACTCATGCGCCTTGTCGGTCCCAAGAAGCCCGCACCATCACCAATAAAACTTAAGCCAGGCCCGCGGGATGCCTACGGTAATAGCTTCGCAGCGGTTGCACGTTGCGTGTGTGGACATGAGCGGCAGTTGCCCGACCGATGGGTGCAGCTTGCAGTCGCCACTGGCCATGAACTACAGCAGGCCCGTGCGCGCCTAAAATGCGCGAAGTGCGGGGCAAGAATGCCGAGGGTTGAGGTCTACCGGGTTAGCGGGTAACTGTTGCTAGTCTGTCCACGCGTCGGAAAGCCACCGTGACTCACAAAGAAGAAGTAGAAAACGGCAACCAGGAGTATCCACGCCAGGACGAGACCACTACACAACAGCGCGAGCCGCCCAATTAGCCTGCGCCAACGGATTTGCATTGTTGATCCCCCGCATCGCGCCCAGTGCGATCCTACTCCGGACCCCCTTGGCGGGTGTCGTTGAAAGGATGCCGCAAGACAATCGTAAGTAGTTGTATCGGAAAAGTTGTCCGCCCCACTGACAAGTAGTCAGTTATTCGTTGCGCCGGTCGTTGGGCGGATAGCGCGCGCCGCGACGCCAGAGCAGTTTGACTGCCAATAATGAAATGCTGGAGTTGACTCGTTAGAGGTACGTTGCCGGGAGCCGCGGTTGTCGATCGTTCGAACTCCTAACAATCGATCTGCTGGCAAGGAGAAAGACATGGCACGAAAACTGCGCGCCGGAGATTTGGCAATCGTTCTGGCGGCCTTCGCCACGTCGTCGGCACGCGCTGACCAGATCACCGTAACTTGCACTAAAGCTATCGCCAAGGCCTTTGCGGACACAACTTTTCGCGTCCAGGTTTGCGAACACTCATGGCTACGAATAAGACTTCCGGATCATGGACCGGACATGATTTTTGTTTTCACGCCCGATCGAAGCGGATTTCGGCTCAGTGAAATCGGGACGGACAAGTTGGTGTCAAATGCCGCCGCTTCGAAGATTCGCTCACTTTCGACAGAGGAAGTCCGAGCACTTTATCGAGAGGCTGAGAGCGTCACGAAAACCCCGTGACCAAAGATGCCGCCAACATCTAACGATATTCCCGGACCAGTACGAATCAGGTGTCACGCTGCAGCTTGCTTCCCCCGCACTGGGCAATTCTAAACACTCGAAGTGTCTTGCCAAGATCGGAGGCAGGCGATTCGTGTATTCCGACAAGGCGTCAGACACTACCACTGAGTGAAAACTTCAATGGGTGCGGCACTCGTGTGCGCTAATAACTAATTTTGACGCACCCATACACAATCCAATTAAGAGGGCAGATTTCTATATAAGTTCAGATGAAATTCTAACGAATCGTAAGGCGTTTCTCGCCTCGTATCGTTGCACAAAAATGCTTTAACCAGTGCGACGACACCGCGTTCAACCATGAGTGTTATCGTGTAAGGCACAGGGGGACATACGATGAGCGAAGGAGTTCCTATATGACACGCAATCACCTGCTGAGCCTCACCGCCAGCGCATTCCTGTTGACCACCGCGGCAATCGCACAAGCCGACGTTGTCGTAAAACCTACCGATACCCAAATCACCGACCGCGTGAAAAGCGAGCTGATCGAGAAGGACAGCGATGTCGCCCGGCACGTCGAGGTGACGACGCAGGACGGCGTCGTAACGCTCTCGGGCAACGCGCTGACACCGCAATCCGAAGCCAATGTTCTGCGCGATGCAGGTAAGGTCGATGGTGTCGTGAAAGTGCAGAACCGCCTCACGGTGGATTGAGGCCTGGAGCGGCGCCCCGTCGGGCAGTCGGGGCGTGGCAATAATTTCGACGTGGGCGAGCGACTCGCCGGATACATCGCAGCCGATGCAATCCTAGTGGACGGCTGCTGTGCCCAATGCACAGTAGCCTGTAGCCCGTTCGGCAGGAGTTACCGGATCGCCGTGGATCCGGG
>Ga0075522_10002323_pt1 | contig 14193 bp, 11 predicted proteins | sample NGEPerA_FD_74796 | JGI IMG/M metagenome (GOLD analysis project Ga0075522, IMG submission 74796) | Arctic peat soil microbial communities from the Barrow Environmental Observatory site, Barrow, Alaska, USA - NGEE PermafrostL2-A | ecosystem: Environmental > Terrestrial > Soil > Wetlands > Peat ... | reverse complement strand
GGTATCCATCCGCTGCCGCCGGGTGCGCTCGCCACTGTTGCGCGTGCGGGGACCCAAGGGCGCGTCGCGACCCCCGGAGAAGTCGAGACGTTATGTTGTTCACGCCGCCACCAAACTGCTTGTACCGGCGCGGGTTAGCCTGAGAAATGTAGGCGGTTACGGAGCTATGTCAATGGGCGGCATGCTGCTCCGCACTACGCGGCGCCAGCAACACCAATCGCCCGTAGCGAGTCCAGCTTTTTGCGTTCCGCATGTGCTGAAAAAGCCGCTTCACTCGCCCCGGACGCTCCGCCGCCAGCAGCTCATCCGCGCGATCCCACGGACGCACGCGCCCATGCCCGCTCCACCGCGGGCGCAAGCCGAGCTGCCACATCTGATACGTCACCCAGAGTGACGGCGAGACGTTTTCCGTGGGCAGCAGATCGTACGTGAAGTGCTGCTCCAGCCTCCGCAACGCGAACTCCGGCTCCGGCGGCGCGAGCGCGTGCTCCACCCACTCCGGAACCGCGATTCCCGCCAGCTGTCGCGCGAGTCGAAACGTCCAGTAGCACGCGCTCGCGCCGCGCGAATCCTGCGCGAGCTGCGTGAACTCCCGCCACTGAACGCGCTTCGTGTGCAGCAACGCATCGAGATCGCGGAACGCGCGCCACGCGCCAGTGGCCATCATGTGCGACCACGCGAAGTGCAGACACAGGTGCAGCAGCTGATCGTGCACGCTCGGCACCAGCAGCTCGCGACCGCGCACCTGCACACGCTCGGCGCGCCGCCGCACGTCGTCGCTGCTGAAATTGAACGGATTTCCCTCGAAGAAAAGCGACGTGTGCAGCTCGACACTCGTACCCGTGCCCTGCGCGTCGACGAGTGGCGGCAGATGATGGTGTCCCGTGTAGAACTCGGGCGCGAGATTGGACGCGCCCGCGGTCCAGCCGGAAGCCAGCAACGCGTCGCGCGCGCGCGTCGCCTTCTCGCGTGCGATCAGGAGGTCGACGTCGGACATCGGACGCGCAACGAACGAACCGTAAACAGTGAGTGCGAGCGCAGCGCCCTTGAGCAGCACCGCCTCCGTGCCGGCCGCAGCGAGCGTGTCGAGCGCCGAGAGCAGTCGCGACTCGAGATGCGACATCCGGAACTCCGCCACCATCGCCATGCGGTGCAGCGGCTGCGCCTCATCGGGGAGTGATCCGAGCGCGATCAGGCGGCGCCAGAGCACCGGCGTGGCGCGCTCGGTCTCCGCGAGCCAGCTGAGCTTCGCCCAATCGAGCGGATGCGCGAGCAGCGCACGAATAGCCTCGTCGTTCCGTTCGCCGCCCGCGGTGAGCAGGAGCAGCTGCGCTTCGGGAGACAGCGAGTCGAGACTCATCACCCGGGGCTCAATATTGCGCAAGGGTGCCGCTGCGACGCGCATAGCGAAGCGCCTCAACGAACGCGAGACCGCCAATCGCGTTGAGCAACACCACGAATCCAATGAGAAGCAGTACGTCCGGCATCACGGCACTCAGCGACGCGCCGTCCAGCAGCGTCTTCCGCAGCGCACGCAGCCCCGGCGCGAGCGGAACGTAGTTGCTCAACGCCTGCACCCACGCCGGAATCGCCTTTGCGTTCATCGACCAGTACACGCCGCCGAGCAGCCCGCTGGCGACCATCACCGCGCTCGGAATCGACGCCGTGGTACGGAACGCGAGCACCAGCGACGCCGCGAGCAGCGCGAACGGAACGTGCGCGAGGACGATGAGCAGCAGGATGACGAGACCGCTCAACGTCGCGCCAAGGGAGAGATGGAGCCCGAGCACAAGCGCGAACGCTAGAAAGAGCACACCCTTTACCGCCGTCCACAGAAAGCTGTACCCCACCATTCCGGCGAGCAGACTCGGAATGGACGCGCGCGTAGCGAGCAGCGCCTCGAGCGTGCCGTTTCCAATTCCGGCGCCGATCGCGTCGGGAATCGAGCTCACCGTGGTGCTCACGAACATCAGCGCAATCATGCCGATCACGAGAAAGCCGAAGTAGTTCCCGCCCTGATCGACGATCGACGACGCCATGTACGGCTGCAACGCCTTGGATACGAAGTACACCGGCAGCACCGTGACGCCAAGCATGAGGATCGAGAGGACGATCGACACGCGGTAGCTGCGCTGCGTGCGCCAGCTCGCCAGAATGAGTGCGAACGCGCTACGCATGCGAAGCCTCCACGTCGCCGCGTCGTACGATGCGGTCGATGAGATCGGCCAGCGGCAGTGGCACGCGCTCGAAGCGCGCGATCGGAACGCCCTGCTCCACCAGCGTCGCGACGATCTGCGCGGCACGCTCCATCCCGCCCGTCATCTCCATCTCCACGCGCGTCCAGCCGTCCTCGACGCCGCGCAACTGCAGCGCGCTCACTACTCCTCGCTGCACGAGCGCCGCCAGCGCGGGATGATTCGCATCGCGCGTGAACAGCGCGTAGCGCTCCTCGCCGAGCTCGCGCGCGAGCGAATCGGTGGTTCCAGTGGCGAGAAGCCTCCCGTGATCCAGCACCGCGACACGATTGCACAGCTCCATCACCTCGTCCGCGCTGTGCGTGGCGAGAAGCACCGTGCACCCCTGCCGCCCCGAGATCTCCTCGCGAAGGAAAGATCGGAAGGTTCGAGCGGAGATCGGGTCGAGACTGCGCGTCGGCTCGTCGAGCAGCAGAATCTTCGGCTGCGCCACCAGCGCGCGAGCGATGAGCAGCCGCTGCTTCATCCCCGACGAAAACGCGCCCACGATCTTGTCCGCGGTGTCGCTCAGCCCCACGACGTTCAACACCTCGTTCACGCGCGTGCGCACCGTCGCTCCGCGCATCCCCTGCAGGGCGGCGAACAGCTCGAGGTTCTCGAACGCAGTGAGCCGCCAGTACAGGCTGCGCTCGTCCGCAATCACCGGCGCGAGGACCTCGCGCACGCGCGGTGCCTCGGCGACCACATCGAATCCTCGTACCGTCGCCTTGCCGGCGTCCGGGAGCACGAGTGTCGCGAGCATCTTGAAGAGCGTCGTCTTGCCGGCGCCGTTGGGGCCGAGCAGTCCGAAAAACTCGCCCTCGCTCACGGCGCAGCTCACGTTGCGCAGCACAGGGGCGAGCGGACGCGCGAACGGGTGTCGCGCCATCGCGAGCCAACTGCGGCGCACCGGGAAGGATTTCGAGATGCCCTCGAGCACCACCGCGTAGTCGCGCGCGTTTCCGCCGGACGGCGCGCTGGCGCTCACTGCGTCGGAGCGCCGTGCGTCTGCTCGCGCCACAATCCCGCTCACGCGCGCGCCTCGGCGATCGCCGCCCCGCCGTGCCAGGCGAGCAGCTGATCCACCGTGTCGCCGATGCGTTCGATACCCGCCGCAACTTCGAGACGATACACGGGCACCTCCTCCGCGATCGACGTCGCGCGATCGATCACGAGCTTTGCCTCGCCGCCGCTAAGCATGCTCCCCATGATGGAATGTCGCACGAGAGCCAGGGCGGAGGGAACGGCGTGCAGGCGTGTCCGGACCACCTGCGGCACCGCTTCGCCCTCTGCCACCATCACCGGCGAGAGCAGATAGATCGCTGCGAACGGCGCGCGGTCGTACGACAGCATGCTCTCATCGAAGTCGTGAATCAGATGCTTCGAGCCGGGACTCGGTGTCTCTCGATCGACGCCGAAGTGCGTGGCGGTGTCCTGCCAGAGCTTCACCTGATGTACACCTGGAACGGCGTGGACGGGAGAGTGCGGATCCACCGGGAGCACGTCGTCGGTGAGCAGCCGCGCGCCAGCGCGAGAGAGCGCCAGCGCGAGCGTCGACTTGCCGTGGAACTTGGGCGCGAGAAAGGCGATCGCACCGCTCCCCGTCGCAACGGCGCTGCCGTGCAGACAAAGATGCCCGCCGGCGTGCAGCGCTACCGCGAGCACGCGACCAGTGACGTCTGCGCGCACCCACGACTCCTCGAAGCTCGGTCCGGCGCTCCAGGCGATGTCGCGACCGTTAGCGGTGAGGTCGAAGGTTCCAGTGTCATCGAAGACGAAACGGAAGCCCCGCGCGTGGCGGAAGAGCCGCACCTGGTAACCGGGGATGACTTCCGCCTCCCCGAGCAGGGAGGCGTTCGTCATCTCGGGCACGCCTGCGACGGAGCGGAGCGACCAGCTCGGGTCGTCGCTCTCGATGGTCCGAAGCTCGGGAAAATCGATGTCGGAGCGCAACGCGCCGCCGAACACCTGATAGCATCTCATATGCGCAAAAAGCGCCGTGGGAGGCTACCGGGCAAGCCCGACAACCTCCCACGTGCTAGCGGTGCGAACGATCAGCCGATGACTGGCGAACCGTTGCGGCACGGTGGCGCGCCGGGCCCTCCGCACAGCTCATTTCCTGTTCCGCCGCCGATGCCGCAGATGGTGAATCCATCCGTGGTACCGTTGAAACCGACCTGCGTCAACTCGCGGAACGAACCAAACCGCTCCACTCGTGGTTTCTGGTACACCCGACCCTCCTCAGTGTCGTGTGCTGCCGAGCTGCTTGCCCGGCCAAAGTGCGGCCAGCATGGCCGTCATCCCGTTCGTACTCGTTGTCTTGCCTGGAATCTAACGTCCCGGTTAGACAGTCGCCTGGAACGATGACGACCAGTACAATGCACGGGACGTTCCATCTTTATTGTGTGAGCGCAGCCACAGTTCAGTCTGCAAAGTAAAGTACATGGAAACTGCAAAGTTGCTTTCCACTCCGCGCGCATATTCGTTCACGGAACTGCGAAACAGCTGTGCATTGATCACGCCAGCCTGCCCCAGCAGCGATCTATCGAAAAACTCGTCGACCATCGCCGGCAAATGCTCGCGCATCGAGCGCGTGAAGTAGCCGCCGGTAACTCCCGTGCGCGTCGTGCGCGTCCGCAACACACTGTCGGGGAGCAGCCCCCGCATCGCATGCCGGAGAAGCAACTTCGTCTCGCGGCCTGAGGAGCGCTCCCAACGTGGCCGCGTGAGCGCGAACTCGATCACGCGACGATCGTAGAGCGGAGACCGAATCTCCACGCCCTCCTCGCGCGCGAACGTCGACACGCAGCCGAAGACGCGAGCGAAATACTGGTTCGACAGATACCACGCCATCTCCTGATCCGCGCGGCTCCCGCGCGGCAGGCGAGGGCCGTAGACGCGGTCGCGCGAGTCGAGCTCGTGATCGCGCGCGAACTTTCCGTCGATCCACGGCGGGAGTGTGCGCTCGAGATAGCCGACCAGCGGCCGCCCGCCGCGAACGAACTCCGCCAGCGCGAGCGCAGGGCGCGGAAGGTTCGGCTGAATGGCCCAGCGAAAGAAATTCCGGAAGCCAGTGCCCGTCATTCCCTTCGCCTTCCACTCGCGCGCCAGCTCCGTCCAACGTCCGGTGCGCAACAGGTCCGCGAGAAAGACGTCGGACACCTGAAAAAGCTGGTCTCCGCCCACGCCCTCCAATGCGACGCGGCAGTCCGTTGCGCGAGTGCCTCGGGCGAGGGAACGATGCCACATCTCGAACGGATGCGCGAAGGGCTCGTCCCGCGCGGCCGCGCGCTCCGAAGGCTGGTCGAAGAACGGGATGTCCTGGATATCGATCCAGTGTACCGGCGCTTTCCATCGCGCGCCGATCTCGCGAATGAGCTCGTCTTCTCGCCCGGGATCGCCCTCGGGGTAGCTGATCGACACCGGGCGGAGCGCGGTGCCGTTGCCGCTCGACGCGAGGGCGTTCGCGCCAGCAGCGAAGACGGCGGGAGAGTCCCAGCCCCCGCTCAGCCACACGCTGCTATCCGCGCCAACATCCAGCCGCTCGGTCACCGCCCGCGTGAGTAGCGCGCGCAGCTCGGCGGCCGCCTCCTCGAACGGCGGCGAGCCGCTCGCAGTCGCGCGCGGTGGACTCCAGTGTTGGCGCAGGCGCACCGGCGCGCCGTCCTGCTGCACGAGCGTCCAGCCGCCGAGTATCGTGCGCACGGATTCGTAGCACGTCTCGGCGCTGCCGCCCCAGAGCCCTGCCGCAGTCTCCGCAATCACCGTGAGGTTGAGCGCGGGCGATGCGCCCGGAAGCGCGAGCGCGCCGCCGGCGGTGGACGCGAGCACCAGCGCGCCGCCCGCCGTGGAGTGATGAAGCGTGCGCTTGCCTGAAAAATCGCGCGCGGCCACCACGCGGTGCGCCGCGCCGTCCCAGATCACGAACGCGAAGTCGCCCTCGAGATGCGCCGCGCAGTCCTCGCCCCACGCGCGATACGCCGCGAGGATGAGATGACTCGCGCTGTCGCCAGCCGGCGTGATGCGCGCTCGGCCAAGGGCGTCGCGAAGTGCGTCGCGATAATAAATACTCGCGTCGGCGACGATGGCGATCTCGCCCTGCACCACGACGAGCGCGTCGCCGGAAAATGACGCGGACATTTCCCAGGGCTGGCGCGCCACCGCGAGCACGACGCGCGGGCCGCGCCAGATCGCGGTGCGATCGCCGGGCGCCGCGTGCATGGACGCGAGAGCGCGCGCGATCGCGGCGTCATCGCACGCACCCGTGGTATCGCCCACCACCGCGAGGATGACGCTCATGCGTGATCCACTACCGTAATCTCGTCGAGCTCTTCGAACGAGTCGACGTGCCACTCCTGGTCGCCGAGGATCTGCGTGCCGTACGCGACCCAGGCGTGGGCGGCGAAGCGGCCGTCGGTCATGCGAACGCCAATGCGAACCGTGCCGCCCGTGTAGCCATGGCGATCGAGCATGCGTTTGAGCGCCACCGCGCGCACGAGACAGAGCGGGCGAAAGAGTCCATGCTCGGCCGCGCGTCCAATGGCGAGCGCAAGCTGTTCGGGGCGCGCGTCGCTTGGTGGCAGCGCGGCGTCCGTGAGTGCGACGTCTTCGAGTTGTGGGGCTCGGAAGACGAGCCGTCCGGTGGGGCGCATTGCGACGATCGCCTTCGCCACCAGGAGCTCGAACTGCGCTTCAGCGAGGTCGAGCCACTCGCGAGCGCTAAGCCTTGCCAGCCTGCGCAGGAATGCGGGTCGCACTCGACTGGTCACTTTGCCCCTCCGCGCGAACGGCAACGAGCTTGTGCGAGGAGAGATCGGACAGGAGCTCCTTGACGTCGGTTTCGATGATGTGGCGCGGGACCTCGGGATATTCGGCAGAGAGGCGAGTACAGAGCTCGTCGAAGGTCGCGCAGACTGGCGGCAGCAGCTCCCAGACCCGGGCGCCGACGCTATTGAGACCGAAGTACACCTCGTTGTCCGTGGAGAAAAGAACGGCTCCGTCGGACATGGACTTGAAGAGGACTTTCGGATTCGGAACTGGCAGCATCTACTCCCCTGAAGCGGACAGTACGACGGCGACCGGTAGCACGCACAAAGCTACTGCATCCGTGGACCGAGCCGAACGGGCCCGTGGACAGAGCATCAACTCACCTGAAGGGCGCCTAGGCGCACCGAACGTGCCACCCGCAGGGCCGTGGTGTGAACGACCTCGCGACGTGCGGGTCACGTACGGCGGGCTGCCCGCTCCCGCGGCGAAAATGCCGGGTGGAAACCACCGCGTCGCGCGAGGAGACAACATACCCGATGCGCCGCCGCCACACAGAGGGGTGTGGGCCGGCGGTTGTCAAGGAAAATTGCGGGCGAGGGCCAGTACGAGGGAGGAGTGGCGGCAAGAATGGCCGTGGGGTCCGTGCCCCGGATGCCGCCGAGCTTTCTCGCGTGAGCAGCTGTCGATCCCTACATTGATGGCGATGTCCGATCTCGCGGAGCGGCTTCAGGCCGTCCTTGGCGACTCCTACCACATCGAGCGCGAGCTCGGTGGCGGTGGCATGTCGCACGTGTTTCTCGCCCGCGAGGCGGCACTCGGCAGGAGCGTCGTGATCAAGGTGCTCCCGCCGGAGATGGCAGCGGGCGTCAACATCGAGCGCTTCCGGCGCGAGATCCAACTCGTGGCCTCGCTCCAGCATCCGCACATCGTGCCGGTGCTCGCCACGGGACAGAGCGGCGATTTGTTCTACTACACGATGCCGCTGGTGGAGGGCGAGTCGCTGCGCGCGAAGCTCGCGCGCGAGGGCGAGCTTCCGGTGGGCGACGCCATTCGGATTCTGCGCGACGTAGTTGACGCGCTCGCGTACGCGCACGCGCGCGGCGTGGTGCATCGCGACATCAAGCCCGACAACGTACTCATTTCCGGGCAGCACGCGCTGGTCACCGACTTCGGCGTAGCGAAGGCGGTGAGCGCTGCGTCGACTTCATCCACGCTCACATCGCTTGGCGTCGCGCTCGGCACGCCCGCGTACATGGCGCCGGAGCAGGCCGCGGCCGATCCGAATGTCGATCATCGCGCCGATCTTTACGCGGTGGGCGCGATGGCGTACGAGATGTTGTGCGGGCGGCCGCCGTTCAGCGGGATGTCGCCGCAACAGGTGCTCGCCGCGCACGTCACTCTTCCGCCCGCGCCCATCAGCGCGCAACGCGCGTCGGTGCCGCCGGCGCTCAACGCGCTGGTGATGCGCTGTCTCGAGAAGAAGCCAGCGGACCGCGTGCAGAGCGCGGCCGAGATGCTGACGCAGCTGCAGGCGATGGCGACGCCGAGTGGGGGGATGGCGCCCACGGGTGCGGCGCCGGCGTTCACGTCGGGGGCTGAGGCGGCGTTGAGACGCGCGCATCCGGTGCGGGTGACGGTGCTGTTTGCGCTGGCGTCGATCGTGGTGCTCGCGGTGGTGTTCGTGCTGCGGCAGAAGTTGGGGCTCCCCGACTGGGTGCTGCCCGGCGCTGCGGTGCTGCTCGCAATCGGACTGCCGATTATGCTCGCCACGGGACGGGCCGAGCGCGAGCGCATGGTGGCGGCGACTACGGGCACGTATCGCATTCCGGATGCTGGCGTCGCGAAGCATCTCACCTGGCGCAAAGCGATCCTGGGCGGCGGGCTCGCGTTCGGCGCGCTCGCGGCGATCGTCGTCGCGTACTCGGTGATGCGTGCGTTTGGCATCGGCGCGATCGGTACGCTGCAGGCGAAGGGACTGCTCAAGGACCGCCAACCGATTCTCCTGGCAGAATTCGAGAACCGCTCGAGCGACTCGACGCTGGGACCAACGCTCACGGAGGCCTTTCGCGTCGACCTCTCGCAGTCGCAGAGCGTGAAGCTGGTAGATGGGCAGGCGGTGAGCGACGCGCTCACGCGCATGCAGAAGTCGGCCAACCTGCCACTCACGCCGGCGCTTGCGCGCGAAGTTGCGCGGCGGGAGGGCGTGCCCGCGATCGTGACGGGCGAGGTCGATGCCGTGGGCAAGAGCTACGTCGTGTCCGCACGTGTCGTCTCGGCGTCCAACGACGCCGTGCTCACCGCGGTGCGGGAGACGGCGGCGAGCGATGTCGAGTTGATTCCGGCACTCGACCGTTTGTCGCGCGCGCTGCGGGAGCGCATCGGCGAATCACTCGTGAGCATTCGTGCCGATCCGCCGCTGGAGCACGTGACGACGTCGTCACTCGACGCTCTGCGAAAGTACTCCCAGGCGACTCAGCTGGCAGATGGCGGACAGGTTGAGGCGTCGATACCGCTGCTGCAGGAGGCGACTGCCATCGATACAGGATTCGCGATGGCGTGGCGCAAGCTGGCGTCCGAGCTCGCGAACTCGGGAGCGCCGTTGTCGAAGATCTCGGATGCGGCGACGCGCGCCTACCGGCATCGCGACCGCCTGCCCGAGCTCGAGAAGCAGGCGTCGACCGCCTCGTATTTCGACAATGTCGAGCACGACTACGCAAAAGCCATGGAGGCATATCGGGCGATGCTCGCGATCGATCCCGACAATGAGATCGCGCTGAACAACTCGTCGATGGACTTGTACGCCAGGCACCAATTCCCGGAGGCAGAGAGCGACGCGATGCGCTGCATGGCACAAGGCAATTACGCGACGTGTCCTTTCAACGCGCTCAACGCACAGCTCGAGCAGGAAAAGGGATCGGCGGCGGAGAGCACGCTCGCGCGGTGGCAACAGCATTCACCACGCGACCCACTCGTGATGAACGGTCGTTTTGCGCTGGCCGCGTGGAAGCACGACTATGCCGCCGCGGAGCAGCGCGCGCGCGATCTCGAGCAGTATGCGCGGGACGCGGGTGCCTCCGATCCGGGAAGCCAGGCGTGGACGGAGGCGGCCACCGAAGACCTTGCCGCACTGGACGGCGTCCAGGGAAGACTCGCCCGCGGCGAGGAGAAAGTGAACGCTGCTGCGGCGATCGATGAAGCTCGCGGGTTGCCAGCCGCGTACGTGAATCGCGCGGCGCAGGTCGCACAGTTCCGGTTCCGTCACCAGGTGAGAACGGGCGAAGCCCTGGCAACGCTCTCCGCCGCTCTTGCAAAGTATCCGCTGTCGGCGATGGAGCCGAGCGACCGGCCGTACACGGCGGTGGCGATCGCATACGCGCTGGGCGGGAAGACGGATGAAGCACAACGCATGATGACGGAGTATGCGCGCAACGTCCCTCCGCAGGTGCAGAAGGGCGACCCCGATCGTTTCACGGCGGCTGGCCAGATCGCGATGGCGCAGGGACGGTACGCGGATGCGCTGGCGAGCTTTCAGCAGTCACAGATCGACAATATCTGCGTACTCTGCAACACGTTCGAGATCGGCGCTGCGTACGCGAAGCTGTCGCAACCAGACTCCGCGTTGGTGTATTACGAGCGCTACCTGCATGGTGGCGGAGTGTTCCGGATATTCCTCGACGTCGATCATCTCGCGGCGACGTACCAGCGACTGGGCGAGCTGTACGAGGAGAAGGGCGATCGCGCGCGCGCGAGGGAGAACTACGTGAAGCTGGCGGACCTGTGGAAGAATGCGGATCCCGAGCTGCAGCCGATCGTGAAGGACACGAAGGAGCGGGTGGCGAGGTTGTCGGGGGAGCAGTAGGACGCGGCGCGCGGTTCACCCTTCCAGCGGTTTCTTGCGCCGGGTGAATGTCCGAATTCCACCGAACGGAATCTCTCTCTTCATGAAAATCCGGGCCGAGGCTGTGCGGGTATCGGCGTTGCGGTTCGGAAATCGAGATATCGCGCGAGCGCGTCGCGCCGATCCTGTATGGATGGATATCCGCGCATGTGCTCCCACGTCCAGGTGCGCAGCTGGGTGGTCCAGGGCGTGTCGGTCGTCGAATCGTCGTCGGAGCTCGTATCGAGGCCAAACGTATCATCGGTATCGCCGAAATCGAGCGCGTGCTGCGCGAGAATATCGAAGACACGGATGCACTTCCGTCCATCGTATCCGGCTTGCAGGCATAGATCGAGCGCACGATGGTCCGCGCGAGCGCCGCGAGCCGGTGCGGGAATATCCGAAGGTGCCCGAGTTGATGGTGCGCGATCTCGTGCGCCACGATGAATGCTGCGCTGTCGTCATCGGGGCAGCGTTCGAGCAACCGGCGCGAAAAGTAGATGTATCGACCGGGCGCAGTGAACGCCGTGACGAGATCCGTCCAGGGCACCACGACGACGAATCGCTCACCCTCGTTCACGACACTCTGCAGGCGCCGGGCCACCCGTTCCACGCGCTCGGGGGCCCACCCGGTCGCCTCGATCACGCACTCGGCGACGATCTCGGAGTGGAGCCAGGTGCCGAACGAGAGTCCTGGCTCGATGTCGAAGTCATCCGTTTGCAGTGGACTTTACCCTTTGAGATCGCTTGAATCGCTAACCAAGCAATGATACTGGGGGAATAAACGGCGCCAAGGCGCATCTCTCTAGAATGGTCACTCGGTCAATTGGCTGAATCTGGGATATGCTCGAGCTGATCAAACAAATGTCTTAACTCAAGAATGACCCGTCCTCGATGGAAACCGGCGACTGCTTTGACAAATGACTCGAGGAGGTCGCCAGCTATGCGTTCACGAGCAAGCCAAGATCTCACGTCGGCGAGCCATCGACAATCGGCAGCGAGACCCGCGTCCGCTGCAGTGCAAGTCAGAACGAGAAACCGCCTGTCGTCGAAGATCTCTTGTAGCCGATCGAAATCGCCGGGGACCTGTATAATGCATGGCCCAGGTGGATTATTCCCAACGGAAGCAAATAGACTCCACCTGTCGAAGTGATAGTCTTGAGTCAGAAGCGCGATGTTCTCAGGACCATCGAACTGAGAATTGTAGATCTGGATCCGCGGAGACATTACGATCGCGTGCGTCAACCACGGCGGCTCGACAACCGTGTGATCGGGCTGAACACGCGTGTTTACCGTGAAGTTCGACGCCACTGATCCGTTGCATACAAAGTGCGGACCGTATAGCACTCCGTTCCCTGAATTCTCGCGGTAGTACATGAACATCGGATTGTCGCTCCCAAACCTTCCAATTGTGGATGTAAGCACCATCAGATTGCGCCGCCGCGTAGCCGAGACTGGTTGTGGTAACGACGTAACAAGAATTCGCCTGCCAACGGCGCTGTTTCGTCGAGCTACTCGTCTAACCGCAGCTACCAAGACGCGCGCGAAAGCTCCCGGGCCGAGCCGGCGTTCAACGCACGTACGAATTAGCCTGTTGAGATCTCTCTCCTCATTCCACAAGAGCTCTTGTCCGGCGACTCCCACAAAATAGGTTTCGCTTTCGCTGAGAGGCCGAACTCTGGTGGAAAATAGAGGCTCGGAACGCTGCATCCATTTGCCTTGCGCATTCTGAGCATTGGTTATCGTGATCTCGTATGGTCGCAGAGCGGGGTTGTTTCCGAATCGCTCCCATCCTATCGCTACAAACGCATGCCGAAGATCTGCATCGTCGTATCTGGCTCGCAATTTCAGAAATACCTCCGTCGCATCGTGCCGAATCGCTTCGAAAGCTTGCGCTCCTTGATTCGCCTGAAAGCGCCGAAGTACCTTGGAAATCCAGAGGTCAGTTGGGATCTCCAGATTGGTTCCAAGATTGGCGAGCCCCGTGTACGCGATCGACGCGGAGTCGCAGAATAACACGGCCTTGTTCTGATCATCCTCAGCTAGTTTCCCCGCCAGATGACCAGAGAGCCACGTCAGCCTCCGGTCGGACGCCTGAATCACCAAGCTCGGAGTTAGGCAGTTGAGGATGATCGTCATTCCGAAATATCTGCTTGCGAGACCCGCTTACATCGACACAGTTGATCGCAGCTCGGCACGTTCGTCGTCCTGGCTGAAGAATCAGGAGCGTAACCTTAGACAAGAAATGAGAAAACCCCGCCCGGTGCCATAGCATCAAGCGAGGTTTCCGATATCGTCTCTTTCGTTCGCTGCCACCGCCGATTGTGCGCATACGCCTTGTTCGCATCCGTCATGCGGTGAGTATCGTCCTTCTTATTCAGGCTGTTCCCCTGCTTGCCGCAATCACCTCAGCCGCCAGCTAGCCGCCACGCTCTTCTCGCCTCCTGTCGCAAGTAAGAAGCGGGATCTAGACAATGTGATGCAGCTCGTTCAAGTATTTTACTCTACGTTACGCTGATTCAACGAGCACGAAGGGATTTGATATTGTGGTCCTTCCAAAGCGTCTCAACAGTTGCACGGCGCTATGCTCGTCCAGTCCCTCCGCTTTGATCGTTTGAAGGACTTCCGGCTGCGCGACACTTGGAATTCGCGCCATGAAAAAGGGCCAGAGCTCAGACGAGCGATATGTCTTGTTCGGATCCGGGAAGTCGACCAAAGGTTGGACATCTGTCTGAGCAATGAATGCCGGAGTGTATTGGAAGGTCCACTTGCCTGCTTGTAGCGTGAGATAGCCTATCACCAAGCCAGCGTACTCAAGTACGAACGTTCCTTCCTCGTGGGTCGGAGTCTTGATGCCCTCGTGGTCCTCATCGTGATGGCCCATCAGCTTCTTGAACATACTCAGCATATCAATTCTCTAGAGACGTCACGAATCGTTCAAGGCGACGAGCCAGACATCGCTTAATTAGGATTCTACGGGTCGGGCTCAAGAGTTCGGCGAATTCCTTGTCGATTGCCTCTTCAGCCCGTGACAGTGCACTCGGTGAAGCCAGCTGTACAAGAGCTTCACGATGAGAAGGATGTAGCGCTGCCACCTTTGAGATCAAGCGAAAGTGGTTTAGGCTGCGTTCCCCTTCCCAGCCGATTAGTGGATGCGCTCGCTCCACGTAGGCATTCAGCGCATCTTGAGAGTCGAACCGAGTGAGGCGGTCTTCCGGCTCGTTCCAAAAGAGACCGCGAGCGGTATCGTATATCGGTGCAAATCGAACAGGACGACGGCCAGTGGCATGAACGATGACGCCCCAATTGTATAGA
>Ga0075522_10002322_pt1 | contig 14193 bp, 14 predicted proteins | sample NGEPerA_FD_74796 | JGI IMG/M metagenome (GOLD analysis project Ga0075522, IMG submission 74796) | Arctic peat soil microbial communities from the Barrow Environmental Observatory site, Barrow, Alaska, USA - NGEE PermafrostL2-A | ecosystem: Environmental > Terrestrial > Soil > Wetlands > Peat ... | reverse complement strand
CCGCTGCGCGCGCAGGCGTGCTCGAAAAAGCGGCCGGGCTCTTTCAGGAGCACCGCCATGAACTCATCGCGCGCTGCGTCGTTGAGGCGGGCAAGACATTGCCGGACAGCGTGGCGGAGGTACGCGAGGCGGTCGATTTCCTGCGCTATTACGCGCAGCAGGCGCGGCTGCTCTTTGGCCAGCGGACACTGCTGCGCGGGCCGACTGGTGAAAGTAATGCGCTGCGGCTGCGCGGCCGCGGCGTGTTTGCCTGCATCAGTCCGTGGAATTTTCCGCTTGCGATCTTTACCGGTCAGGTCGCAGCCGCGCTCGGCGCAGGCAACGCCGTGGTTGCAAAGCCCGCCGAGCAGACGCCGCTCACCGCAGCTTTTGCCGTCGAGCTTTTGCACGAGGCCGGCGTGCCGGCTGAAGTCTTGCAATTCCTGCCCGGCGAGGGCGCAACCGTCGGCGCCGCACTGACGCGCGATGCGCGTTTGGCAGGTGTCGTGTTCACAGGCTCCACGGATACCGCGCGCCTCATTGAGAAGAGCCTGGCCGGGCGCGCCGGATCCATCGCAACATTAATCGCCGAGACCGGCGGCATCAATGCGATGCTGGTTGATAGCTCGGCATTGCCCGAGCAGGTGGTGCTCGATGCGGTTACCTCGGGGTTCAACAGCGCCGGCCAGCGCTGCTCCGCGCTGCGAGTACTCCTCCTGCAGCAGGAAATTGCGCCGCGGGTGAAGGAACTCCTGGCGGGTCACATGGATGAGCTCAGAGTGGGAAATCCCGCCTGGCTTGCAACCGACATCGGCCCCGTGATTGATCAGGAAGCGCTTGCGATGCTGGAGGCGCACGCGGCGCAGCTCACGGCGGCGGCGACCTGGCATCATCGCGCGCCAGTTGCCACTGACGCCGGCCAAGGCCGGTTCTTTGCCCCTCTCGCCGTACAACTGCCGCGCCTTGCCGCGCTTGAACGCGAAATATTTGGGCCCATCGTCCATGTGGTGACCTACCGCGCCAGCGATCTTGAGAAGGTGATCGACGAGATCAACCAGATGGGCTACGGACTCACGCTCGGTATCCATACGCGTATCGACTCCGTCGCAGAGCGGATCGCTGCCCGGGCGCGCATCGGGAATATCTATGTTAATCGGAATATGATCGGCGCGGTTGTGGGCGTGCAGCCCTTCGGTGGCTGCGGGCTTTCGGGCACCGGTCCAAAGGCGGGCGGGCCTCACTATCTTGCGCGTTTCGCGACCGAGCAGACCATCAGCATTAACACGGCCGCGGTTGGCGGCAATGCGAGCCTGTTGTCGCTCACCGAGGAATAAGGCGGTTTTATCGAATGACGTTGAGTGTTTTTGACATCTTCAAGATAGGCATTGGCCCTTCGAGCTCGCACACCATGGGTCCGATGCGCGCAGCGCACGAGTTTGCACTCGGTCTCGAACGCGACGGCCTGCTGCAGGAGACGCAGGAGATCGCCGTACGCTTGTATGGTTCGCTTGCCCTTACGGGCGTAGGGCACGGCACCGACCGCGCAATTCTTCTAGGGCTCGAGGGTGCGGATGCTGAGAGCGTTGATCCGGATCAAATGGAACCGGCGGTGGCGCGCATCCGCGAGAGCGGCCGCATCCGCCTTTTGGGTCGGCATGAAATCCCGTTTGATGAGCCGATGCAGCTACTCTTCATGAAGCATGAGCGTCTGGAGCGCCATTCAAACGGCATGCGCTTTACGGCACTCGGCCAAGATCGGCACACATTGCGCGAGCATGACTATTTCTCCATCGGCGGGGGCTTTATTCTGCGCGGTGATGAGACGCCCGCGGCCGACACGGGTCGTGTCTCCGCGCCGCATCCGTTTGATTCCGGCGATGACCTTTTGGCGCGCTGTCGCGCACAGGGGCTTGAGCTCTTTGAGCTCGTCATGTTGAACGAGCGCACCTGGCGCTCCGAGCAGGAGGTTCGTGCCGGGTTACTGCGGCTCTGGCATGTCATGCAGGCATGTGTAGAGCGGGGCTTTCGCCAGACCGGCATGCTGCCCGGTGTTTTGAAAGTGCGGCGCCGTGCACCGAAGCTTTATCGCATGCTGACCGAAAGCAAAGGCGCGGCGAATCCGCTCGACGTTATGGACTGGGTGAATGCCTGGGCATTGGCGGTAAACGAAGAGAATGCCGCAGGCGGTCGTGTGGTGACCGCTCCAACCAACGGCGCAGCTGGCATCGTGCCTGCAGTGCTGCACTTTTACCGGCGCTTTGAGCCCGGCGCCAACGATGACGGGGTGATTCGCTTCCTCCTCACGGCCGGCGCAATCGGCATGCTGTACAAGAAGAACGCCTCTATATCGGGCGCCGAGATGGGCTGTCAGGGGGAGGTGGGTGTCGCCTGCTCCATGGCTGCTGCGGGGCTCGTCGCCGCGTTGCACGGCACCTCCGAACAGGTCGAGAACGCTGCAGAGATTGGCATGGAGCACAATCTCGGCCTCACTTGTGACCCGGTCGCGGGGCTGGTGCAGATACCGTGCATCGAGCGAAACGCAATGGGCGCCGTCAAGGCGATCAACGCGGCGCGTCTGGCGACGCGCGGCGACGGAACACATAAGGTCTCATTGGACCAGGTGATTGCGACGATGCGCCAGACGGGTGCGGACATGTCGACCATCTACAAGGAAACATCCCAGGGCGGCCTTGCCGTCAACGTGCCGGAGTGCTGAACATCGCGCGCTGCCATTGCAGAGCAGCGTCGCATCAGCCGAGATCAACAACAAGATGCCGGTGGACGTTGCGACAAATCATAGGAAGCGGTCACAGGATCCGGCGCTTCTCCTGCACGCCGAGGGGGCGAGCCGCTTCGCACATCAACGGCAGAGTGAATTCATGAAGAGATTCCTTGTTGTGCTCGCGTGCTGCGCCGCTGCTGCCGTTGCTAGCGGTGCGCCTGCCGACGCACCCGCTGACCTCGTTCTGCTGCACGGCAAGATTCACACCGAAGATCCGCACCACAGTGTGGCCCAGGCCCTCGCGGTGCGCGGTAACAGCATTGTTGCAGTCGGCACGGACCGCGAGATGACCGCACGGATAGGGCCCAATACGCGCAAGCTCGATTTAGGCGGCCGGGTCGTGCTGCCGGGCATCATCGATGCGCATACCCACCCGGCAGAAAGTGCGCAAGATTTTGGAAAATGCAGTCTCGACGACCGCACCCTCGTCCCTCAGGAACTTATTGCACGCGTGCGCGCGTGCCTGAAGAGTAACCCGGGTGATCCGACGCTCTGGTTTGAAGCGGTGCAGGTAAGCCCCACCGGTCTCACGCTCACGCGCAAGGATCTTGATTCAATTCTTTCCGACCGGCCCATGATCCTCACGGGCTCGGATGGACACACGGTGTGGGCCAATTCAGCCGCGCTGCGGGCTAGTCACGTGAGCGCCAGCACCAAGGATCCGCTCGCCGGACGGATTGAGCGTGACGCGGGCGGCAACCCGACCGGTACATTGCGCGATGCGGCGGGCGATATCGTGTTGCATTCGAAGCCGGCGCCGGGCCTTGCATTTCAGGCATCGCAACTCGACCGAGCGCTCGATGCAATGCGCGCCACCGGCATTACGTCCGTGCAGGACGCCGCGGTTGATGAGCATGACATGCAGCTCTACAAGCGCCTGTACGATGCAAAACGGCTGAACATGCGCGTGCGCGGATCATTTGCCCTGCCGGACTTGCACGAGTCAGCCAAGACGCTGGTTGACCGCGCCATCAGGTTCCGTGCGAAGTGGGCGATCGATCCGGAATATTTGCGCGCCGATGCCGTGAAGATCTTCGCCGACGGCGTGATTGAGTATCCCTCGCAAACGGCGGCATTGCTCGAACCCTACCTCGATGCGCAGGGCCGTCCGACCAACAATCGCGGGCCTTCCTATTTCACGCAAGACAACCTTAATCGCATCGTCGCCGCTTGCGATGCCGCGGGGTTCACGGTTCATGTGCACGCTATCGGCGACCGCGCCGTGCGCTCGGCGCTCGACGCCTTCGCGTATTCAAGACAGCAGAATGGTCGCAGTGATAACCGCGACCAAATTGCCCACCTGGAGCTCATCAGTCCGGCGGATTTTCCGCGCTTCAAGGCGCTTGGAGTCATCGCGAACTTTCAACTCTTCTGGGCATTGAGCGATGATTACATCGTCAAGGCGACACAGCCGTATATCGGCCCCGAGCGCTCGCGGTATCTATACCCGGCACGTTCATTGCGTGATGCGGGCGCTCGCATCGCTGGCGGCAGCGATTGGGGCGTCAGCAGTTTCAATGCATTCGAGGCGATGGAGCGTGCCGTCACCCGCGCGGAAGGTGCAGGCGCTGTGCCACTGCTGCCCGAACAGAGCATCTCAATTCAAGACGCCGTCGATGCGTATACGATAAATGCTGCTTTCGCTCTGAAGCAGGAGCGCACGACCGGCAGCCTTGAGCCTGGAAAGCGCGCTGATTTCGTCATCCTTGATCGGGACATCTTTACGATCGATCCGTTCGATCTGCACAGTACGCAGGTACGGGCGACGTACCTTGACGGGCGTGCAGTCTACATTTCCAAGGCGCAGTAGCTGATTGCGTGCGCCGCCGGCCGCCTATAATTGGCGCGCGCGCCGGGCCGATAACCAGAAAACAATCGTGCTGCCCGCCAAAACGGCCACAAGCCCCAGAATCTCATCCCGGGAGGCGAGAGCGACCATGCCTGTCATGCTAATGATACCGATCAGCATTGCAGCCGCCAGCCACCTAAAATTCAGCGGTGTGCCGGCGAGCGTTATGCCGCGCTGCGCGAGCCGCCACGCGGCGGCACAGCCGAGGATATACAGGGGCGCTGTCGTGAGGGTCGCGAGCACCGCAAGCTCTGCAAAGGTGCCGCTCAGCGCAAGGGTGATCGCGAGCGCCGCATAACAGAGGATAGCAATGTGTGGTGAATGGCTTTGAGGATGGACCCGTCCGAGGACTCGCGGCAGTAGGCCATCGCGTGCGAAAGCAAAAAGTACTCGCGGACTGCCGAGGAGATCGCTACCGATCCAGCCCAACATCGAGAGGGCGGCGCCTGCAATCATGAGGATGCGCAGGCTCGGACTGATCGGCGTCATGGCATCGGCCAACGGCAGGGTGGAATGTGCGAGCGCTACACCGAGGATGCCCTGGGAGATGACCTGAACGCAGACGTATATCAGTGTCACAGCGATTAAGCCGATAGCAAGCGCGCGCGGAATTGTGCGCGCGGGGTCGCGGACCTCACCACTCGCACTGAGCGAAACCTCCATTCCGGTAAATGCAAAGAGCGCAAGAATCAGAGCGCGGCCGACATCGCCAGTGTTGGGCTTCACTGTTGGCAGGTAATTCGTACCGTGGATTGCACCTGCGCCTGCGACGACGAAGACTGCCAGCGGAACGAGCTTCACCAGGGTTGCCGCATTGACGAGGCGGGTGCCGTGCGCAACGCCGCGTATATTGACCAGAGCGATGCTGCCGATGACGCCAATGATGACGGCTGCGTGTGCCGTCGCACGCACGGGGGCTGCCACGAGGCTTGCGATAATGTCTGCAAGCGCTGCGCTGATGCCGCCGCAAGCCAGAGCATCGCCAAGCCAGAGCATGGTGCCGGCGATGTATCCGGCAAGCGGACCGAAAGCCGCTTCGATGTAACCGTAGATCCCGCCACTCGTTGGGATGCGGCTGCCGCCCTCAGCAAAGCAGATGGCGCACGAACCGATGGCGACTGCCCAGAAGACAAATGCAAGTGGCGCATAGGGGCCGATGCTGGCCGCGAGCGCCGCCGGCACCACGAAGATGCTCGCTCCGATGGTGATATTGACGATGCTCGCTGCAAGGCCCCACGGGCCGACGGCGCGTACAAGGCCTACATCCCGTTTGTGCTCCGTCATCAGCGGTCCCGCGGTTTGTAATTGAACAGACAGCATGCTCGCAGAATACAGCGCCTTGTTTGCAAATGCCGGCAGCGCAGGTACCGGCGGTTGCGATTCTCAAGCGGTGTGGAAATTTTTTTGGATCGAGGCCCTGCTCGCCATTGTAGGGTGAGGCGATAGCGAAGGACGTTTCAATTTTACGCCCGTACTGGTGCGCCCAGTTTCAAATGCGAAAGCGTGCGGCGCACGCAGCAGCCATCTAGCTTGCGGAAATGCAGCTTCGGCTTGTTCTTTGACGGGCTCGCACTGCACTCAGTCGATTGTGAATTCGAACTCAACCGTTATTGCGAGGTCGGCAAATATCCGAGCGGCCTCAGGCGCGAGGCTAAAGCTGCCGACGGCGGCGGCCGAAAGTGCCACCAGCAGATTCACCTGACCGCCTTCCGCATGGATCCGATGCAGCAGTGCGGCGTGCGTATTTAGAAAGCGGCTGGCGCTCGAACCCAATGCCCAGCCGAGGCTCTGAGCGACTGTGTCGGGCATATGCCGCTGTGCGATCGTCAATCCCGGACGCGCGCTGAAGGAGATATCGGCAAACCACGACGTGGGATCCAGAGTGGCGAGCCAATAGGTATCGGCGTGTACCGCCGTGGGCGCCAGTCCACTGCGCGAATGGCGTGGTTCACCGGCCCGGAATGAGTGCTCAGCTTCGAGTGCCAGTTCTCGCGACAAGACAGCTGGATCCATCGAAGGATGCCGGATGCGCAGCGACAGCTGGAACGGCGGAGGCTGTAAGGTCTTAAGCTTTCGCGCTTCCATGATCGGACCGGTTCGGTTGGCGGTGATGCTTGAAATGACAGCACGGAACGACGCAAGTGCGCAACCGCGTTTAAGTGAAATCAACAGAGCGTCAGATAAAGGCACGGGAATTGCATTGGGAGTTCGAATTCCCACCGCGAGTCGAGCTCACGAGTGTGAGGAGATGCTGATCGCGCCGATGCGACTGGTGACGGTGCGAGAGGAGAATAACGACTCAAATCGTGAGCTGCGTATTCCGCATCGAGCAGTTATTTGCCCTGGTAGCTGAAGTTGATTGAGTTCGCGACCCGAGTTACGCCCTTGACTTCGTGCGCGAGCGATTCAGCCAATGAACGCTGCAATTCCGTTTCGACCTGCCCGCTGAGGTACACGATGTGATCAAGTGTCTGTACGTGAATCGAGTTCGGTGCTTCGAGTGCCGGGTGCAGTCGGATCTGTGCCTCTACGGCTGCGGTGATAGTGGCATCCCCCGGGCAACCACTGAGCCCGCATTTACGGTACGTCGCGCACGCCGACAGCGAGGCCGCCAGCACGAGAACAAGGGCCATGCCGCAAAATCGTCTGCATCGCGTCATAAATCGAATCCGCGTTCCTTCGCCGGTCGAACCTAAGCTTAGACGCTCTGCGTGTTAAATTGTTCCATTGCGGACGTGCGTACAGCAAGTCAGTGCCAACCGTAATTGCACGCCGGGGTTTAAAGCGCTACGGTTCAAATAAATGTCACGTAGGCTCTACCGTGGTTCATAACCTCGATTCGCGACAGCAAGGCTGAGCGGGGGGCAAATTGGTCGATTCGCCTGTCGCCAACGTCTCCGACACCGCTAAGTGGATCGCGGTATACCGCGCCTGGGAATCCGCGCGGCCGGATGCACTGTTCCACGACTGCTACGCGCGGGTGTTGGCCGGCGAGCGCGGCGAGGCCATCGCTGCACTCATGCCGCGCCAGTCACGCAACGGCTGGCCCATGATCGCCCGCACGAAGCTCATTGATGATCATGTGCAAGCGGCGATCGCCGCCGGTGCAGACTGCATATTGAATCTCGCGGCGGGCCTGGATACCCGTCCGTACCGCCTTGATCTGCCCGCAACACTGCGCTGGGTTGAGATTGATCTGCCGACTTTGACGACGGAGAAGGAGCAGCTGCTCGCTCAAGCGCAGCCGCGTTGTCAGCTGAGCAGAATAAAAGCGGATCTTTCCGACCCGCGCGCGCGCACGCTGGCGCTGCGCGAAGCGCTCGGGACGACAGCAAAGACACTGGTTATCACGGAAGGCCTCCTTACCTATCTGGATGAGGACCAGGTGCGTGCGCTGTCGGCCGCTCTCATTGCCGAAGTCGGTATTCATTGGTGGATCTTTGACTTGGCTTCGCCTGCACTTCTGCAGGCCATACGCAAAAGTTTCGGCAAATACCTGACCAACGCGCCGATGAAATTCGCGCCATCAAACGGCGTCGGCTTTTTTGCAGCGTTAGGATGGAGGATTGCGAAAGTTGAGTCGGTTCTGCACGCTGCGGCGCGATTTCGACGCCTGCCATGGCTACTGCGTCTGTTTGCGCTGTTTCCCGCGCCCAATTGCAGCAATCCCGGCAAGTGGCGCTGGTATGGAATCGTGAAGTTGCAGCGCGGTCGGAAATAGACCGGACGCTGCGGCGAGGTTTGGTGCGAAGCCGGCACAGCAAGGGTCAGTCCGGCGTGAGTTTGCGGTGCAGAAAGTCACGCATCAACCGCGCGATCTCCGCCGAATGCGTTTCGAGCACGAAGTACCCGGCATCGAGCAGATGTACTTCCGCATCGGCGATGTCGCGCCGGTAAGCCGCGGCTCCCGCGGGAATGAAGGCTGGATCATTTTTGCCCCACACGGCGAGAAGCGGCGGCCGGGGGCTGCGGAAGTACTCCTGGAATACGGGATACTTCTGCAGATTCTTGCGGTAGTCGTAAATGAGGTCGAGCTGAATCTCATCGGCGCCGGGGCGCGTCAAATAGGCGCTATCGAGCGTATAGCCATCGGGTGAGACGAGTTCGCAAGGAGCGCCATGGAGATACTGAAGGCTGCGGATCGTCGCGGCGCTGAACGAGTCCCGGCAGGCCGCGCGATTCTCGGGAGTCGGGGTGCGTCAATAAGCCTGAAACGGTTCCCATTGGTCGCTGGAGCCATCAAGATAGGCATTGCCGTTTTGGCTGTTGATTGCGCTCACCCTTTTCCGGTGCGCAACCGCCAACCGATACCCCGTCGGCGCGCCATAGTCGAACGCGTAAATCGCGTAGCGCTGCAAGTGGAAGGCTTCGGTGAATCCGCCAATCACCGTAGCAAGATTATCGAACGTGTAGTCAAACGCGCCGCGCGGCGGCACCTTGGTATTGCCGAAACCCGGTAGATCAGGCGCGATGAGACGAAAGTCGCTCGCGAGCAGTGGTATCAAATCGCGGAACATGTGGCCCGCGGTCGGAAAGCCGTGCAGCAACAATATGACCGGCGCCGACATGGCTCCGGCTTCGTGGTAAAAAGATCTCTCCGCTGCCTACGGTCTGGGTGCGGTAGGAGACCTGCATGGCCGACACCTCATGAGTTGCGCATTAGTGGCGAGATGCCCGGTGTGGAGTTATGGTGCGCAAATACGCCCTAATACGCTCTATTTGAAAAAGCCGAACAGCCGCGGGGCGCGCGCCTGGCGCGATGTATTGGTCGCGGAGCCTGCGTTGATCGCAGCCCAGTTGGGCGCCTCGAATTGCATCGTGCACGCTGCCGCCGTTGCAAACTCGCCAAGGGCAGCTTCCGGCGCAAGCACGTTGGCGAGCACCGAGATACCAGGGTTGTGCCCGACGATCATCAGCTGTTCGATGCGCGGGCCGGTGGCACGGATTACATTCAGCAGCGCGTCCGCCGAGGCAAGATATAGCGTCTCATCGTGGCGCAGATGCCGTTCCCGGACCTGCAGCTCTTGCAGCAGTATTGCCGCGGTCTGCAAGGTCCGCTTCGCCGGGCTTGCAACAATGAGATCCGGTACGAGTCCCTGCTCCAGAAGCAGAAGCGCCGTCTCTTTGGCCTCGCGCTTGCCGCGCCGGCTCAGCGGCCGATCGAAGTCCGTGACCGGCGGCGCCTCAACTTTCGCGTGCGCGTGGCGCACCAGGGTGAGGCGCTTCACGCGGGACGCTCAAGCAATATGCGCCCCTGTTCCTCGCACACGTTGAAAGTGCGCAGCGCCTCGTAGGCTGGAGGAGTCAGAGCCTCGCCGGAGCGCAAACAAAAGCGAGCGCCGTGGCGCGGGCAGATGATCTCGCAGGATTCGATCTCGGCACCGGTCAGGCTCTGTCCGTCATGGGTGCAGCGGTTCTCCACCGCATAGAGCCGATCGCCGCAGCGCGCAATAATGAGATCGACGTCGTCGAACTCAACCGCAAGCGGCCGAGCTTCGCTTAGTTCTACTGACGCACCCACATCGACCCACTCGCAAGGCATGCCGAATCTCTAGTACATCCCGGTTTGCAGGCGCGCAGCTTCGGACATCATGCTCTGACTCCAGGGCGGATCGAATGTGAGTTCGACCCGCGCTTGGCGCACGGTCGGGATGCGCTCGATCTTTTCGCGCACATCCTCGACGAGCACCTCGCCCATACCGCAGCCGGGGGCGGTGAGAGTCATCTTCACATCGAGGCTTCTCGTGCCGTCGTCATTCTGCGTTACGTCACACTCGTACACGAGGCCAAGCTCAACGATGTTGATCGGAATTTCAGGGTCATAGCAGGTGCGCATTTGATCCCAGGCGAGTTTCTTGACGTCCTCCTCGGTGGCATTGGGCGGAAGCTCCGGGAGCTTCACGACTTCCTGGCCGATGGCATCGGCGTCTTCGCCCGAAACGCGCAACAGATTGCCGTCAAGATAGACGGTGAAACTGCCGCCCAAAGCCTGCGTGATGTAGCCTGCCTGGCCGGGCTTTAAGCGCACCTCCACACCCGCCGGTACGATCACGGCGCGCACTTCGCGATTCACTACAAACGGCTGGTTTTCGTGTGAGCGCATCGCCTCACTCCGTGCTAACAGTCGCGCGGTTTTGTAGCGCGGCGTTCAGCGTGTGCCAGCAGAGCGTTGCGCATTTGACACGCGCCGGATATTCGCGCACGCCGGCAAGGGCAGCAAGCTTGCCCAGATCCTGCGGCGGCGTCGCATCTTGGGTCGTCAGCAGTGCATGCACGCGCTCGAACAGCGTATCGACTGCGGCGCGGCTTTTACCCTTGACGGCTTCGGTCATGAGGGATGCGGAGGCGGTGGAGATGGCGCAGCCCTCACCCTCAAACTGCACGTCCTCGATCCTGTCACCATTCAGCCGGATCGACACCGACAAGCGGTCGCCGCAGAGCGGATTGTGACCATCGGCTTTGGCATCGGCGGGACTGAGCCGTCCGAAGTTTCTGGGTTTGCGGTTGTGATCGAGGATCACATCGCGATACAGATCCTTGAGGTCCATCAGGCGAAGACCTCGCGCACGCGCTCCACTGCAGCCACCAGGCGCGTCACGTCATCGGCGGTGCTGTAGCAGCCGAAGGAGGCGCGCGCAGTTGCCGCGACGCCAAAGAAGTCCATGACCGGCATTGCGCAGTGGTGGCCGGTGCGGATCGCAATACCCTCAGAGTCAAGGATGGTGCCGATGTCGTGCGGGTGGACGCCCGCCATCGTGAACGAGACGACGGCGGCCTTGTGAGCGGCCGTGCCGATGATCTGCACGCCGCGAATCCGTGACAGCTCGTCGGTCGCAAGTCTGAGAAGCCGCTGTTCGTGCGCGGCGATGGCCTCAAGCCCGAGCGCCTCCACGTACTCAATTGCCGCACCCAGACCCACAGCTCCGGAGATATGCGGCGTGCCGGCTTCGAACTTCCACGGCAAATCGTTATAGGTGCTCGCCGCGAAAGTCACGGTGCGAATCATGTCGCCGCCGCCCTGCCAGGGCGGCATCGACGCCAGGATTTCCTCGCGCGCGTAGAGCACACCGATTCCCGTCGGACCGTAGAGCTTGTGGCTCGAGAAGGCGTAGAAATCCGCATCGAGCGCGCGCACGTCGACGCGCGCGTGCGGTACCGCCTGCGCGCCATCGATGAGCACGCGCGCGCCGTGCTCATGCGCCGCTGCGATCATGCGTTTCACGGGCAGCACCGTGCCGAGTGCGTTCGACACGTGCGCAAAGGCAACGAGCCGCGTGCGCGGCGATAAGAGCTTTAGATACTCATCGAACAAGAGCTCGCCCTTCTTATCGATGGGCGCGACCTTCAAGATGCAGCCCGCCTGTTCGCACACGAGCTGCCAGGGGACGATGTTCGCGTGGTGCTCAAGGGCGGTGATGAGGATTTCATCGCCCGGCAGGAAGCGCGGCCGTGCAAATGATTGCGCGACGAGATTGACCGCTTCGGTCGTACCGCGTACGAAGACGATCTCGCGCGTCGAGGCCGCATTGACGAAACGCCGCACGCGCTCGCGCGCACCTTCAAAGGCCTCGGTCGCCTCCTGGCTCAAGGTGTGCACGCCGCGATGCACATTGGCGTGCGAGTGGGTCTCATAGCGCTCGACCGCGCGCATCACCGGCAGCGGCTGCTGCGCGGATGCAGCGCTATCCAAATACACGAGCGGCTTACCGTTGATGTTGCGCGCGAGGATGGGGAAATCGCGGCGCACGCTCTCGGCGTCAAGCGGCTGATCGCTCACGGGATACGCAGCACTTGCGACACTCATAAGAGCTCCTTTAAATCCGCCGTCACTTCAATGCTGCCCGCGAGTGCAAGCTCAACGCTTCTCCTGAGCTCCGGGATCTCGATCTTGCCGACGACATCGGCGAGGAACGCCCATTTCAGAAGCTGCTGCGCCGTGTCGGGTGCAAGTCCGCGCGAGAGGAGATAGAAAAGTACCGCGTCGTCGAGTTTGCCGGCAGTTGCGCCGTGACTGCAGCGCACATCGTCGGTATGGATCTCAAGTTGCGGTCGCACGTCGATTTCCGCCTCTGGGCCCGCAAGCAGCCCACGCAGCGACTGGCGCGAGTCGCTGCCGTGTGCGCCCGCGCGCACGGTGACCTTGCCGTTGAAGGCGACGCGCGCACGTCCGGCTGCGATGCCGCGGAAGACCTGTTCGCTGGTCGCGTGCGGTGCGATGTGCTCCACCAGCGCATAGGCGTCGTGCACCTGCGGTCCCTTCGCGGCGGAAAGCGCGTGCAGCTTCACCGCGGCGCCCGGGCCGCACAGACGTACGTGCACCGTTGAGCGCGCCGCCAAGGCGCCGAGCTGCACCAGATGCTGCTGATAGCATGCATCCTGCGCGATATCGGCACTGAGCGTATCGATCCATGTGGCGCGCATGCCCATTTGCTGCACGCGAAAGTGCGTGAATTTGCCGCCGCGCCCGACATCAATCTCGACCGCAACGTTTGTAAAGTTGGCATCGCCTGCCACGCTCACATGGCGCTCGATGAGGGTCAGGCACGCAGTGCTTGCGACCTGCACTTGCAGGCGCGGGTAGGAGGCGGCGACGCTGCCGGCAGCGCGCGCCACGAACACGACTTCAACCAACGACGCAGCCCCGGGACCCACCTGCAGCACCGCCGCGTCGTTTGCAAAGGCGTCGTTGAGTAAGGCAAAGCGCGCATCGCCTGCGATGGCGTGTGCCGGCAATCCGACAGCGGCTGCGACCGGTACGCGTGCGCTCGAAAGTTCAGCCGCGAACGCGCCGTCGACAAATACAAAGCGGCTATAGCCAGGCAGCACCGCCGGCAGATCCGCAGCGCATAGTGGCGCCGGCGGTTCGGCCGTGGCCGGCACAGCTCCTGCCGGTGTGAAGCGCACGCGCTCAAGCGCACGCAGATTTGCATATTTCCAATTCTCATCGCGCCCGGCGGGCAGTCCCTGCACGCCGAGCGCCGCTACCGCCAGACGGCGCCGTTCGGCGCTGACGATGCCTTCCGGCAGCTGTTCGGCGGCTGTGGCGAATTCCGCTGCGATGCGGGCGGCGAGCGTTTGGCTCATGGCAATCTCAGGCGGCCACGTCGCTGACCCATTCGTAGCCGCGGCGTTCCAATTCGAGCGCGAGCGTGCGATCGCCGCTCTTGGCGATGCGGCCATTGACGAGCACATGCACGAAATCGGGAACGATGTAGTCGAGCATGCGCTGATAGTGAGTCACGAGCAGGAAGGCGCGCTCGCTTGAGCGCTGACTATTGACGCCGTCGGCGACGATCTTCAATGCGTCGATATCAAGCCCCGAGTCAGTTTCATCGAGAATCGCAAGCTTGGGCTCGAGGATCAACATCTGCAGGATCTCGTTGCGCTTCTTCTCGCCGCCCGAGAAACCTTCATTGACGGCACGGCCGAGAAAACTCTCATCCATGCGCATCACTTTCATTTTCTCGCGCACCACGCCCAGAAATTCAAAGGCGTCAACCTCGGGTAAACCGCGTTCCTTGCGCACCGCATTCAATGCGGCCTTCAGGAGGTAAACATTGTTGACGCCGGGTATCTCCACCGG